>OGLJ01001348.1_pt1 | contig 20830 bp, 16 predicted proteins | sample 1572801 | NCBI WGS metagenome assembly OGLJ01 (sample SAMEA2581877, study PRJEB24529) | metagenome | biome: Human gut stool | place: China | collected 2011
CAACCGAAGCCGATGCTATCGCCATCTCCCACGTATTCCTGACAACGAATCTGGCTGCTTGTGCCGGTGGTTTCTTCGCTCTGTTGGTGAGCTGGATGAAATATGGAAAACCTTCCCTGTCATTGACACTGAATGGTATCTTGGCAGGGCTGGTAGGCATCACAGCAGGATGTGACGCAGTATCTCCTGCAGGAGCAGCCTTAATAGGTGCAATATGTGGTGTCGTAATGATATTCTCCGTTGACTTCATTGACAAGGTGTTAAAGATAGACGATCCGGTAGGTGCATCTTCTGTACATGGTGTTTGTGGCTTTTTAGGAACTATTCTTACAGGTTTGTTCTCCACCAGTGAAGGTTTATTCTATGGCTACGGTTTCGGATTCCTCGGTGCACAAATATTCGGAGCATTGGTAGTAGGTGCATGGGCAGCAGGCATGGGATTCATCATTTTCAAAACGCTTGATAAGATTCACGGACTTCGCGTTCCGGCACGTATCGAAGAAGAAGGTCTTGATATTTACGAACACGGAGAATCTGCTTACAACTAATTTAGTGATGAACGGTTGAGTGATTAGTGAAAGACAGCTACGCACAACTTACTACTAATCACTACCCCGCTAATCACAGAAAAAACTTCCGGACAGGTTTGATCGCCTTTCCGGGAACCACATAACAAAGTAATTATTTACTCTAACATATTTAACAACAAATCAAATCAGGTATTATGTCAAAACTTAGATTCAGAGTAGTAGAGACAGCTTTCAAAAAGAAAGCTGTTGAGGTAGCAACACCTGCCGAACGTCCTTCGGAGTATTTCGCCAAGTATGTATTCAACAAGGAGAAGATGTTCAAATACCTTCCCAGCAAGGTATACAATGCACTGATTGACGCCATTGACAACGGTGCTCCGCTAGATCGCAGTATTGCCGACGAAGTAGCTGCCGGCATGAAGAAATGGGCCATCGAAATGGGTGTTACTCATTATACGCACTGGTTCGCACCGCTGACCGAGGGTACAGCTGAAAAGCATGATGCTTTCGTTGAACATGATGGCAAAGGCGGTATGATGGAAGAATTTACTGGTAAACTGCTTGTACAGCAGGAACCGGATGCTTCTTCTTTCCCGAATGGCGGTATCCGTAATACATTCGAAGCCCGTGGTTACAGCGCATGGGACCCCTCATCACCCGCTTTCATCGTGGATGATACGCTTTGCATCCCAACTGTGTTTATTGCATATACCGGCGAAGCTCTCGACTATAAAGCTCCCTTGCTGAAAGCATTGCGTGCCGTAGATAAGGCTGCCGTAAACGTATGTCGTTACTTCAACCCGGAAGTGAAAAAAGTAGTTGCTTACTTGGGCTGGGAACAGGAATACTTTCTGGTAGACGAAGGATTGTATGCCGCACGTCCGGACTTACTAATGACCGGTCGTACTTTGATGGGACATGACAGTGCCAAAAACCAGCAGTTGGAGGACCACTACTTCGGTGCTATCCCCACCCGCGTAGCCGCTTTCATGAAGGATCTCGAAATTGAAGCGTTAAAGCTGGGTATTCCTGTTAAGACTCGTCACAACGAAGTTGCCCCGAACCAGTTCGAGTTAGCTCCCATCTTTGAAGAGTGTAACCTTGCTAACGACCATAACTTGCTGATTATGTCATTGATGCGTAAGGTAAGTCGCCGTCATGGCTTCCGCGTACTGCTTCATGAAAAACCTTTTAAGGGTGTCAACGGATCGGGTAAACACAACAACTGGTCGTTGGGAACTGACACGGGCATTTTATTAATGGGACCGGGTAAGACTCCGGAAGATAACCTGCGTTTTGTTACCTTCGTCGTAAACACATTGATGGCAGTTTATCATCATAACGGATTGTTGAAAGCTTCTATCTCCAGCGCTACCAACGCCCACCGTCTGGGAGCTAATGAGGCACCTCCTGCCATCATCTCCTCTTTCCTAGGGAAGCAATTGTCGCAGGTATTGGATCACATTGAAAACAGTACGAAAGATGATTTGATTAGTCTTAGCGGCAAACAGGGAATGAAGTTGGATATTCCGCAGATTCCCGAATTGTTGATTGATAATACTGACCGTAACCGTACCTCTCCTTTTGCTTTCACCGGAAACCGTTTTGAGTTCCGTGCCGTAGGTTCCGAGGCAAACTGTGCGTCTGCCATGATTGCATTGAACTCTGCCGTAGCAGACCAATTGGTGAAGTTTAAGAAAGATGTGGATGCTTTGATTGAAAAAGGAGAACCTAAAGTGTCTGCCATTCTCGAAATTATCCGTGGATATATCAAGGAATGTAAAGCGATTCATTTTGACGGCAATGGTTACAGCGACGAATGGAAGAAAGAAGCAGCCCGCCGTGGACTGGATTGCGAAACCAGTGTTCCTGTTATCTTCGATAACTACCTGAAGCCGGAAACCATTGCCATGTTCGAAGCTACCGGTGTAATGACAAAGAAAGAACTGGAAGCCCGCAACGAAGTGAAATGGGAAACGTATACGAAGAAGATTCAGATCGAGGCGCGTGTATTGGGTGATTTGGCTATGAACCATATCATTCCAGTGGCCACTCAATATCAAACAGATTTAATTAATAATGTCTATAAGATGCAATCTCTTTTCCCGGCAGAAAAGGCAGCGAAATTGTCTGCTAAAAACCTGGAACTTATTGAAGAGATTGCCGACCGCACAGCCTTCATCAAGGAACATGTAGATGCAATGATTGAAGCTCGTAAGGTTGCGAACAAGATAGAAAGCGAACGAGAAAAGGCCATTGCCTACCACGACACGATCGTTCCGGCACTGGAAGAAATCCGCTACCACATCGATAAGTTGGAACTCATTGTTGACAACCAGATGTGGACGCTTCCGAAATACAGGGAACTGTTATTTGTGAGATAGAAAAAAAGAACGGTGAACGATAAACGGTGAACGGCGAACAAGTTGTATTGCAACGCATTTACACTCACAGTTCATCGTTATGAAATTATCTATTTCTTTTGTTGGTTGTTTTAAGTTTGCGGGGAGGGGTGCTGTGAAGCAGTCCTCTTCTTTTTTATTCGATTATCTTTGCATCCTCAATATCATCATCGTCATGTACCACCGGAGTCTTCGGACGACGACGGGTAAACTTGAACCAGTTGATTAATTCGGTAAGCGAATAAACCAAACTACTCACACCAATAATTATAAATGCAGTATTACGTGCTCCCGTCGGATTAAACAAAGCGATGATACCTGCAATAAGAATCAATGAAGGAACCAGGTAAAACGCTCCCGGAACAGGCATCCACCGACGTGCCATCGATAAAGAAGCAATCTGTTGCACTCCTCCCATTATCAGGATAAATCCCAATAGAAACATCAGAACATCTGCAAAGAATTCAGGCATCACAATCAGCCAAAGTCCAAATAATAAACTGCCGATTCCTTCTATCGGGAAACGGGGAGCCGCTTCACCTTCCTGTCTTTTCCGGCCGAAATAACCAAAAAGGCTGATAACACCGGGAATTAAAAAGGCAACACCAACTGTAATGACAATATAGCTGGCAGCCGCATTTGGCCAAATAACGAGCACCAATCCTATCACAAGTGCAAAGAGAATACGAATAAGGGAATAATTCATTGTTTTCATAAATTCTATATTTTTTAACCGAGTCTGTTCCAATACTTTTGCGAATATAAGTGTTTCTACTGATATATAAAAATAACAAATAAACATTGTAATAAGTTCGTAATAATATCGTTATGACGATTACATCTCGCATTGATATTTTTGCAGAAAATTTAGACAGTTCCCTTTCAGTATGAAACAAAGTGAAATAAAAAAAATCACTGCAAGATATATATGAAACATTGAAAGCTCTCTACCGAATAGTGTATCAAGCAATATAAGTTGAAACCGGACCGGGCCGATGTTATTGTACCTGCTGCTGAAATATTTCTCGAGATAGCTACTCATATAAAAGCCACCGGAATTATTGTACCTACCATCGGACTGTTCGACGGTATCATCAATAGTCTGTACACGCAAAATATGAACAAAGTTTAATTCTCTACAATCTTGATGTATCAATACACAAAGCTCCTGATACTAGTGTATATTCAAACTTTGTATCGGGAGTTTTTGTCTCATCTTGCTATAATGTACAGATTCGTCCTTAAAGAGGTAAATATTCAAATTTTGTTCTCTATATTTGTGTAACTATATATTTGATAAGATGGATATAAAACTTAGAATTGAACAACCTTCGGATTATAATGAAACCGAAAATGTCACACGGGAAGCCTTTTGGAATCATTTTTCTCCGGGATGTGACGAACATTATCTCCTTCATATCATGCGTAACCATCCAAAGTTTGTACCGGAACTCGATATTGTTGCAGAACTTAATGGCAAGATTGTCGGCAATGTGGTCTGCCTTAAATCATTTATCATGGCGGATAACGGTAACCAATATGAAGTATTGAGTCTGGGGCCCATTTCTGTTCTTCCCGAATATCAACAGAAAGGTATTGGAGGAAAAATGATTGCGCTGACCAAAGAACGAGCTTTCGATATGGGATTTCGTGCCATTTTACTTTGCGGTGACCCGGATTATTACCTCCGGCAAGGATTCATTCCTGCTGAAACATTAGGGATTCGCACCGAAGATAATATGTATGCCACAGCTCTTCATGTTTATGAATTATATGATAATGCTTTAGCCAACGCTAAAGGACGTTACATAGAAGATGAAATATATCAGGTCGATAAATCAGCTGCTAATGAGTTCGATAAGCGATTCCCTCCAAAGGAAATTATAGTTGGCACTCCGTCACAAAAGCGGTTCGATCAGATAGTAGTGATGCGGAGAAAAGCGATTTAAGTTTATTCAACCTTAAATCGCTTGATTTATACATTACGGAAGTTCTATCGTGCTATGCCATCAAGCAACTATTATTTAACATAGCTACTATTCTTTGTCTCTTCATAGTTACAAAGCATTAAAATATATAATTGGGACAGAGAGAAAAAATGCCTTAACAATTGATGAAACCTATCTTATAGAAACTATAGTTTACAAAAAGTCACCATTGACACTTTGTAATTCTTAATCTACCAGGAATCGTTTCTTTCCTCCCTTTTATTGGAATAAAGAGTTTCTGCCACTGTAGAGGAATTTGCTTAAATCGTTATTCTATAATCAGGCACGATATATACACTTTTTGATACGTCATCAAGTTTTTTACCACCAAAGAGATATTATCTATACCAATAAAGTTCCCTTTTATTCTTTTCTATTTATCATTATCAAAGACCGAAATAGAAAAGCCAATGGAAGGAAAGTAGAAAATACTAACAATATTTACGACATAGCGACACTATCCCAATGGTTTGCTTACTCTATCCATAGCTTTTGGTGACATTATCCGCATCTTTTGCTTACTTTATCCTTATGTTTTTCACAAATATAACGATGCTTTTCAATGAGAAACACGGTGCTTTTGTACAAAACAAGCAAAATTTTCAGCATTTTAAAGGTTTTTGCTTGCTAACAGAGAGAAATAACAAAACATGTGAGATAGCAAAATCCCTGATTACACAAACAATCGTCAGTATAATCAGGGATTCTAAAACTTTATGTAAAAAGTGTAGAGATGACGAAAAGTTTAGTACTGAATCACCTTGTCACTACTAACAGTCTTATACCAATCTGTGGTTGAGCTCTGATCGTGTGCCCAATCTGCAAATTTAGAATATGCATTCGTTATCACTGTTGTTTCTGTTGGATAAGCAAATTTATCAGGAACACAAAGAGCCCAAGTATTATTAACTGCCTTGATTACTTCGAGCACTTCATTATCTGCCAATTGCCCATTCGCCGTAGCCGAATTAAAATGAGTCAAATGGACTTCCGTTCTCTTTTGACCTATCCCCTGATAAGCAATGAAGAAGTCTAAACCATCTGTCACACTAGGGACAGATATTACATTCTTAAGTTTGACGTTCACTTCAAGAGTGTATATATCGGTCAGAGGGGTACTAGCATTCCCTGTATTCAACATGGGACGTTGTGTTCCTGTATATCCATATATATAATGTGCGTCTCCAAATAAAGGAATCACAAGTTCATTACCATTCGTTTCATAAGATGCATTTTCAAATATCCCGGAATTTAATGAGCCAGTACGTTGAGCGGCACCTGCACCAAAATTTACCTCTTCTACATTATTTTTGTCTATTCCTCGTATTCTCAAACCAGCACCTAATTGTTTCACGGCACCAACCGCCCGAAGGTCGATTTTATATTTCAGTTCTTTCACGTCATTACCGGCTGCAGGCAAAGTTACATTCAACACAATATCATTGAAATCGTAATCGCCTGCTTTCGGATAGTTATCTTCGAAAGCATAAGAATAAATCGCATATCGGATCTCTACATCATCCGGTTCTTCATCAGAGTTATATCCTTCTTTAATACAGTCACCGTCAGCAGGAAGTATAAATTCTGCTTTGCCCGGGTTACAATAGGTAGCACCTTGCTGCAATCCTTTATTTACTAACCATGCAAAAGGAGACCAGTCATAATGTGCTTCGCCTTTATATGTTTGATCTGTTATCTCACAAATGATATTATTAGTTACTTTAGAAGTAGATTGAGCCAAACCGGCAGTATTGTCTATTGTGTGAATTCTTAATAAGGCAGTTCCTTGTGTCGGACCGGTAACTGTTCTGAATAAATTAGCTTTGCCCGTACAAGTCAACATGGATTGCGCTTCCATCACGATATTATTATTGTTTCCATTACCCGTCAATTCTTTGCAAATAGCTTCGGAAGTATTTCCCATAACAAGTGTACCAAACTGTAATTTTCCTGCCTTCAGATAACAACCGTTTTTAATATTAGTATTGTTGTTACCATCTATATTTTCAACTTCAATCGTTCCATGATTTATCAATGTGGTACCATTGGTAGAAGCATTATAAGAATTCAGTTTAAGTGTTCCATAATTCACAAAATCAACTCCACTTCCCCCTCCATCAATTTTCAAAAAGTCACAATCAATCGTACCGGCATTATAGTTCGTACGCCCGGCCGAACTATTTGTTATCTGAATACCTCTGTCGCCTACAATACTTCCTCCCTGCATCACAGTTATATAAGAAGCTTGAGTTAATACCAGGCTCCCATTTTTAGCGACCTCTATCTTTCCACCATTCTCAACTATAATTTCTGTGATATTAGAAAATTGATTACTATTTTCTATAACCCATGTGCTTCCTTGAGAAACAATTACTTTCACAGCTTGAGCTCCACCACTGACACCAGAAGTGGTAAATCCACCATTAAAAGTACCATCCGGAATCTTAAACCAACGTTCACTTTCTGTAAAAACAGGATATTCTTTATAATTACCGGCCCATCCGGAACCTGCCCCTAAATCCCAGCCAGCCTGAACGACAGTAGCAGTTACCTTTTTAGCACTAATAAAATCAGCAGTATAAGGAGCCTCCATAACTGGTATACTAGTCGCCACAGCTCGTGACATAGAACGTGTTGGTGTACCTTTGTCTCCAAAATGCGCTGTCACTGTGCCGTTTTCAATCGCTGCCGGTTGAACCAGATAGCGTTTGTGCTCATCTATGCGTGCAACAAACACCTTATCAAGCGCTGTTGCACAATCCATCACCACATTCAAAGTCGTACTTTGATTGACAGTTCCTTCCGCTAAGAGTTTTGCTGTACTTCCCGGACTTAATGGATCGGCATCAAATATTTGTATCTTATAATCTACTCCCTGATCTCCATTAACTGACACATGCGCTGTCACACTTCGTGACACTGTCCAATCACCATCAGGATCGATGTTTTTTACAGGAAAAGTTTCTTCGTAAATTTGCTTCAGTTGATCTGCATCAAACAGATTTTTCTCATTATCAACACAACTGATAAAACTGATGGAAGACGCCAACAACGAGAAAGTGAATACTTTTGCAATGTTCTGTTTCATAATCTTTTAATGCTTTAGTTTGTTTTATTTGCGAAAAACATAAATCACTACTAATCAATAATCAGCAATGACGCACAAAGATAATTGTATTTATAAACATTATACAGATTACATTGCATTTTCCGATTTGCAGTTAACATCTTTTAAAGCGCCTCACTCTAATTATTTATATTAGAAGACAGTTAGTTATATCGTTGAATATTAAAATTTTAATACTATTTATTCAATAGTATACAGCAAAAAAAGAGTTGCATGGAAATATGCAACTCTTCATAAAAAGACAAAGATTCAGCGCTACAAATCTCTATTTCTTTCATCTCCCCCACTGACAAGATAAAAATCAAAGACTAAAAGGGGAAAATCAATGGCAATACAAAAATCATCACGATTCCCATAATAATCTGCAATGGCAATCCTACTTTTACATAATCCATAAAAGTATATTGTCCTGCAGGCATTACCAAGGCATTAGGCGGCGTAGAGAACGGAGAAGCAAAACACATACTTGCACCTACCGTCACGGCAAACAGGAAAGGAACCGGACTGACTCCAATCTGTATGGCACTTTGCAAAGCAATCGGAGCAAGCAAAACAGCGGTAGCCGTATTACTAATAAACATCGTCATCAACGAAGTCGTAAAATAAATACCTGCCATCAATGCAACTGGTCCGTATGATCCCAAACCGTTCACCAATGTATTGGAAATATATTCCGAAGCTCCCGTTTTCTCCAATGCCAGAGACATAGGGAGCATGGCAGCAATCAATACAATACTTTCCCAGTTGATCGTTTTATAAGCCGCTTCCACATTGCGGAAACATCCCGTAAGCACCATCAATATACCCGCTATCATAACGGCTGTAACCGGAGCTACCGGAATGAAATCAAAAACCATCATTGCCACCATTAACACCATAATAGCAGCTGCTACCGGAGCTTTATAATCTAACGTAACTTTAGCCGCTTCCGCCAAAGGTTGTCCCAAAACAACCCAATCAGCATCTTCCTTGCTAAGACGGGCTATATTATTCCATGTTCCTTGCACCAAAAGCACGTCACCACTATGAATACGCTCATTCCCCAAATCTTGCAATAAATATTCCTTTTTACGACGAACCCCCAATACGTTCACATTAAACTTATCACGGAAACCAGCTGCTTTAATTGTCTGGTTTATCAAATTAGAAGATGGCATCAATACTATTTCAGCAATACCGATATCATAAAAATCAAGCGAATTAGTCGTACTTTTTGTTTCTTCCGTTGCATGGTCGCCCAAGATCTCCAACAGGTAATCTTCCGCAAAGAGTTGCACCTTATCAAAGTCTCCAGTCACATACAAAATATCCTCTACTTCTAACATCGTGTCCGGTGCAGCAAACTTTTGAGTAATCGTTTTTAGAAAACGATGTTGCGATGCATCACCACGACGAACTTCCATAATATTCAAACCATATTTACGGCGAATATCCAGATCAATAATTGTCTTCCCCAAAAGCCTTGAATCTTTTATCACCTGTAAACGAAACAAATTACTGGAAAGTCCATATTCATTAACCAACTGTTTCAATGACTTGCCCGAACGTTTATTATCATCTTTCTGGCCTTTTTTAGAAAGAAACCATTTACTAAGCGGCATCAGAACCAGTGTACCGACAATTACACAGACAATGCCGACAGGCAGGAAAGAGAAGAAAGAAAGCGGCTCAAGTCCGGCGGAAGTCAACGTATTCTGTATCACAAGGTTCGGCGGAGTACCAATCAGAGTCATCATACCTCCCATACTACTTGCAAAAGCCAACGGCATCAACAGCCTGCTGGGATTCATGCCGGCACTCATCGCCAGACTAACAACAATAGGAAGCATCAATGCCACCGTACCTGTGTTACTGACAAACGCGCCAATGACAGAAGTCACCAACATCACCAATAGAAACAACCGGATCTCACTGGTTCCCGCAAGTTTAAGAATTCGGGAACTAATCATTTTTGCCAGTCCCGTCTGGAAAATAGCCCCTCCTACAACAAACAATCCGATCATCATAATGACTACCGAATTGGAAAAACCGGAGAGTGCCTCGTCAGGAGTTAATATCTGAAAAACAAGTAAGGCTATCAGCGCACATAGCGCCACAATATCCGAACGAACCTTGCCGTTCACGAAAAAGACAGCCGAAAGAACGAGAATAATAATGGTTATCAGCATACGTAATTAAATGATTGTTTTATTTTGACTCTATCAAAACTAATTTAGGTGAACAAAAATAGAAAATACTCCAGCGTTATTAAAACAAATTAGAAATGATTTTAGTTCATGAGACATCATTTAATATTTTAATACATTTTACCTCTAAAAAAAGAATCAAAATTAAGCAAAATATCATACCATACAGGAAATAAAAGACACCATACGTCCCCATTTATCCATCACATTTTATTACACTGTCACAATATAAGGTTGAAAATCAATATATTTATGTATTATCTTTTGATAATTCAGAGAACAATTCATATCTTTACAACCTTATTTATATCAAACATTTTATGGCAAACAATATTTTGTTAATTTCTTGGATTAGTGAAGCATATTGGAGTTATAATTATTTACTGGTAATTATTTTACTCCTTATCATCAGCATCTTATTATATAGAATCCGTAAATTACAAAAAACGATTAAAAAAACCAATCATTCCTACCGTTTCTCTTTTGACATTCTCGACAACCTTCCTTTTCCTATCTTCGTAAAAGACATTACAAATGATTTCCGATACTATTACTGGAATAAAGAATCAGCCGTTCAATCCGGTATCAGTAGTGAAGAAGCCATCGGACATACTGACTACGAAATATACGGAGAAGAAAGAGGAGAAAAATACCGGAATATCGACAAAGAGCTCGTACAAGAAGGCAAAGTATACCGCAAAGAAGAAAAATATATCACTCCCGATGGAATCACCCATGATACGATTGCTGTAAAATCAATTATTTCATGGGAAGGGGAAAAAAGATGGCTACTGGCAACCCGATGGGAGATCACTCAACTCAAGAATTATGAAAGAGAATTGGTTGCAGCCAAAGAAGAATTGGAAAAAGCATTAAAGAAGCAGAAACTAGCTCTAAAAAGTATTGACTTCGGGCTTATCTATATTGATAAAAATTACCGGGTGCAATGGGAAGAAACAAGACAAATCGCCAGCCTGGTAAAAGGAAGACGATACATACCGGGAAAAATTTGCTATCAGACCAGTGCACTTCGTAATGAACCATGTGGACAATGTGCTTTCAAGAAAGCAATCGAACAAGGCAAAATAATCCGACATACAATCAAAGTAGACGATGTAGATTTTGAAGTGACCGCAACTCCCGTTTTTGGCGACGAAAAAGAAACTGAAATTATTGGCGGATTACTTCGTTTTGAAAACATCACAGAAAAACTAAAAATGAACAGAATGTTGCAAGAGGCAAAGGAAAAAGCCGAAGAATCCAATCGACTGAAATCTGCCTTTCTCGCTAATATGAGCCATGAAATACGAACCCCACTAAACGCAATTGTAGGATTTTCTGAAATGGTTTGCCAAACAGAGGAGGAAGAAGAGAAACAGGAGTTCGTAAAAATAATCTCCAGCAACAATATCTTATTATTGCAACTGATAGACGATATTCTGGATCTTTCCAAAATCGAAGCCGGTACTATGGAATTCACATTTGCACAAACTGACATTAATGAACTGATGGAAGGTATTTGCAGACAAATGCAAGAAAAGAACTCTTCACCGGACGTACAAATCGTATTCACAGAGAGAGCAAATCAATGTATTATTAATACAGACCGCATACGCTTATCACAGGTTATCATCAACTTTACAAACAATGCCTTAAAGTTCACTTCCAAGGGTTCTATCGAAATGGGATACCGGATTGAAGAAGCAAGTGATGAAATATACTTTTATGTAAAAGATACAGGTATCGGAATTCCTGCTGACAAAATAGACAAGGTGTTCGAACGTTTCGTCAAACTGAATTCGTTTATTAAAGGAACAGGTCTCGGACTAGCCATCTGTCGTGTCATAGTAGAGCGGCTGGGAGGAGTTATCGGAGCGGAATCTAAAGAAGGAGAAGGTTCTTGTTTCTGGTTCAAAATTCCAAGAACAGAGAAAATTGAGAAATAGTAAGCAGAATACCGAAAAGCCTTGGATTTATAAAATCACTCTTTTTGCTGTTACTGATTATGAAGTATACCCTGTAAGATGATAATACTGCCCCGCTACTTTACATTATTACCACTACTAATGAAATGTACCCCAAAAGTTTTATATCCAACTTTTAGGGTACACATTTTATTTAGCAAGAAGGATTTTTCGGAAACCTTCTTATTCTATAAACTTCATGTAAGAGTGTGCCTAAAGTGCAGTCTCTAATATTCTACGAGCAACAGCACCTGTTACATTTCCATTCTCACCATATTTAGCACCACGTTCATTGAAGCGGCGTTCGATTTCCAGAATAGTTTCCTGTCCGATGTTCTCTTCATGCAAACGTGTAGTCAGTCCCAGTGAACGGAAAAATTCTTCGGTACGGCAAATTGCTTCATCAATCCGCTCTTCTCTTGTGCCGGAAGTAATTCCCCAAACTCTTTCACCATACTGCAAAAGCTTATCCCCTTTTTCTTCATGAAGCACTTGCAACGTGGCAGGAAGAACAATGGCTAATGTATGGCCATGTGTCAATCCGTGCAAAGCAGTAATTTCATGCCCGATCATGTGAGTAGCCCAGTCTTGAGACACTCCCATAGCAATAAATCCATTCAATGCCATTGTAGCCGAAAGCATAAAATCAGCCATCAGTTGATAATCATGCTGGTTTTCACGAATTTTCGGAGCAATCTCTACCAGAGTTTGCAGAATACCTTCCGCCCAACGGTCCATAACGCGACTCTGTCCGGGAGTAGTCATATATTGCTCCATCACATGAACATAGGTATCAGCCAATCCACAAGCTACCTGATGAGGAGGCAAAGTAAAGGTAACTTCCGGATCAAGAATAGAGAAGATTGGATAGTTGGCATAAAAAGGATATTTCTCTTTCGTTTCACGACGGGAAATAACTGCTCCGTTATTCATTTCCGAACCGGTAGCAGGCAAAGTCAATACAGTGGAAAGAGGTACAGTATGAGTTACCGGGCGTCCGGCAAGTACTAAATCCCAGGCATCACCATCATACAGGATTCCTGCGGAAATCAATTTCGTACCGTCAATAACAGAACCGCCGCCAACAGCCAGCAAATAGTCCACTTTCTCTTCTTTTCCCAAAGCAATCGCTTTACGGAGAGTTTCGATGGCAGGATTGGGTTCGATTCCCCAAAATTCTACCGTAAAATGGTCCTTCAATGCTTCCTTTACCTGATCGTACACTCCGTTTTTCTTCACGCTTCCGCCGCCAAAAGTAATCATAATACGTTTGTCGGACGGTATTTCTTTAGCCAGCCGGGCAATCATCCCTTTTCCCATGATTAGTTTCACAGGATTTTGAAAAATAAAATTTTCCATATCTTAGTCTATTGTTATTATTTTGGTTATTAGTCACTATCCTTGCAAAGATACATGATTTATCCGAAGCCTGTCAGAATCAAGCAAAGAATTGTTGTGCCACGGAAGGAACCATAGCCGACAACCAGGGTTTCATATCCTCTGCTACCAATAACCAATACAATAATAATATAATGAAAATGGCAATAGCGATACCTACTAAAACTTTTCTCTGTTTCATAATTGTTTTTGTTTAAATATTCAATATTTATAAGAACAGTTCAGGTTGAAAATTGTTCTATATCAGAAAAATGAAGGCAAAAGAGAAAAAAAGTCATATTTTGTTTGCTGTTTCAAACAAAGTGTCTATATTTGCCCCCATAAAATTACAAAAGACAATGAGAACAATGTTAGTAAATACATATTGGTGGTGGCGCCCGTTACAACTCCGACAGTCGTAAGGGAGCAGTGCTCGTATGTATATACCTCATTAAAGATATAACAAATTTGAAAGAGCCCTGTCGCAACCTGCGACAGGGCTCTTTTTATTTACCCGTTTCAAAACAGATTCAATAATAACATAAAAATACAGATAGGATTATGAAAAGTTTTTTAGTTGACCAGGATGGCTATTACGGAGAATTCGGCGGTGCTTACGTACCAGAAATCCTCCACAAATGTGTTGAGGAACTAACGAATAAGTACCTCGAAGTGATTGAAAGCGAAGATTTTAAGAAGGAGTTCGACCAGTTGCTACGTGACTACGTAGGACGTCCCTCCCCACTCTATCTGGCCAAACGCCTTTCTGAAAAGTACGGTTGCAAGTTGTATCTGAAGCGGGAAGACCTGAATCATACAGGTGCTCACAAAATCAACAACACCATCGGACAAATCTTACTGGCACGCCGCATGGGAAAGAAGCGTATCATCGCCGAAACCGGAGCCGGACAACATGGAGTAGCAACAGCTACCGTCTGTGCATTGATGGATATGGAATGTATCGTTTATATGGGAAAGACGGATGTAGAACGCCAGCACATCAATGTAGAGAAAATGAAAATGTTGGGAGCTACCGTTATCCCCGTTACTTCCGGCAACATGACTCTGAAAGATGCAACCAACGAAGCGATCCGCGACTGGTGCTGTCACCCTGCCGACACTTATTATATCATCGGATCTACCGTAGGCCCTCATCCCTACCCTGACATGGTGGCACGCCTGCAATCTGTTATCAGCGAAGAAATCAAAAAGCAACTGCAAGAAAAAGAAGGACGTGATTATCCGGATTATCTGATAGCCTGCGTGGGAGGAGGAAGTAATGCTGCCGGAACGATTTATCATTATATCAACGACGAACGGGTAGGCATTATCCTGGCGGAAGCGGGAGGTAAAGGAATAGAGACCGGAATGACTGCCGCTACCATCCAACTCGGCAAAATGGGAATTATCCACGGAGCACGTACCTATGTCATCCAAAACGAGGACGGACAGATAGAGGAGCCATACTCCATTTCTGCCGGACTGGATTATCCGGGCATTGGTCCGATACACGCTAACCTTGCCGCCCAAAGCCGTGCCAACGTATTGGCAATCAACGACGACGAAGCGATAGAAGCTGCCTACGAACTAACCAAACTCGAAGGTATTATCCCTGCATTGGAATCCGCCCATGCATTAGGAGCTTTGAAAAAATTGAAGTTCAAGCCGGAAGATATCGTTGTATTGACTGTTTCAGGACGAGGAGACAAAGATATTGAAACCTATTTGTCGTTTAACGAACAGCTATAAATAATTAGTCAACCATCATTCGCAATCAATAATCAAGCAATTATAGAAATGAAAACATTTAATTATACTACCCATAGCAAACAAGTGCTCGGAGACATGCATACTCCCGTCAGCATTTATCTGAAAGTGCGCGACATGTATCCTCAATCCGCATTAATGGAAAGTTCCGATTATCATGCCGGAGAAAATTCCCTGTCATTTATAGCCCTTTGTCCCTTGGCAAGCATCGGTGTAAACGGTGGCATTGTCACTGCCAACTATCCCGATAATAGCCGTACGGAAGAACCGCTGACAAAAACATTCAATGTAGAAAAGGCCATAAACCGGTTTATCAATCAGTTCCAGGTGACCGGAGATAATAAGAATGTATGCGGGCTTTACGGATACACGACGTTTAATGCCGTGAAGTACTTCGAGCATATCCCGGTGAAAGAAAGTCATGATGAGCAAAACGATGCTCCGGATTTACTATACATATTATATAAGTATGTCATTGTTTTCAATCATTTCAAAAATGAGCTGACATTAGTTGAAATGTTGTCCGAAGGAGAAGAAAGCGGTTTGCCGGAACTGGAAGCAGCCATCGAAAACCGGAATTATGCTTCCTACAATTTCTCTGTAACAGGCCCCGTAACCAGCCCCATCACCGACGAAGAGCACAAAGCAAATGTGCGCAAAGGAATCGCACACTGTATGCGCGGAGATGTTTTCCAAATCGTGCTTTCCAGAAGATTTATCCAACCATACGCCGGAGATGATTTCAAAGTTTATCGCGCACTCCGCAGCATCAATCCTTCTCCTTATCTTTTCTATTTCGACTTCGGAGGATATCGTATCTTTGGTTCTTCACCGGAAACACATTGCAAAATCGAAAACGGCCGCGCCTACATTGATCCGATTGCCGGAACCACCCGTCGCACGGGAGACACAGTAAAAGACCGCGAATTGACAGAGGCTTTACTGGCCGACCCTAAAGAAAATGCAGAGCATGTCATGCTGGTTGATCTTGCTAGAAACGATCTTTCACGTAATTGCCATGACGTACGCGTGGTATTCTATAAGGAACCGCAATATTATAGCCATGTTATTCATTTGGTAAGCCGTGTCAGCGGTATGCTGAATGAAGGCGCAGACAAAATAAAAACGTTTATTGACACGTTCCCGGCCGGTACGTTAAGCGGCGCCCCCAAAGTACGCGCTATGCAGTTAATCAGTGAAATCGAGCCACATAATCGTGGAGCCTACGGTGGTTGTATCGGTTTTATCGGATTGAATGGCGAATTAAACCAAGCAATCACCATCCGTACTTTTGTAAGCCGCAACAACGAACTCTGGTTCCAGGCCGGAGGAGGTATCGTAGCACGCAGCCAAGATGAATACGAACTGCAAGAGGTGAACAATAAACTGGGAGCACTGAAAAAAGCAATTGATTTAGCTGTCAAATTAAAAAATTAACCGTCCCAAATAGTCAGCCTAAAAAATAATTGCTGTTGCCTGAAAAAAGATTCCCGTTGCCTAAACGCTTCTATTTCTTTAGGCAGAAAAGCAGAGATAGTATTTGAACAACCATTTTACAATGACAATAAAAATGAAAATATTACTTTTAGATAACTACGACTCTTTCACTTATAACCTGCTGCATGTAGTGAAAGAATTAGGGGCTACAGATATAGAAGTAGTCCGCAACGACCAGATAGAGCTTGATGAAGTAGATCGTTTTGATAAAATCATCCTGTCTCCCGGACCGGGCATACCCGAAGAAGCCGGCTTGTTACTACCTATTATTAAGAGATACGCTCCGACCAAAAGCATTCTAGGGGTTTGCCTGGGTCATCAGGCTATCGGCGAAGCCTTCGGAGCACGTCTGGAAAATCTCAAAGAAGTATATCATGGCGTACAAACTCCGGTAAGTATCATTCGTCAGGACCTGCTTTTTGAAGGATTAGGAAAAGAAATCCCTGTTGGAAGATATCATTCCTGGGTAGTCAGCCGGGAAGGCTTTCCGGACTGTCTGGAAATAACAGCAGAAAGCCAGGAGGGACAAATCATGGCAATCCGCCATAAAACGTATAATGTACATGGTATTCAGTTCCATCCCGAATCAGTATTAACTCCGCAAGGAAAAGAAATTATCAAAAACTTCTTAAACGATTGAACTTATGAAACAGATTCTATACAAACTTTTCGAACATCAATATTTGGGACGCGATGAAGCACGCACCATTCTACAGAACATCGCGCAAGGGAAATATAACGATGTGCAAGTGGCCTCACTCATCACCGTCTTTCTGATGCGTAATATTTCCGTAGAGGAATTATGCGGTTTCCGTGACGCACTGTTGGAAATGCGTATTCCGGTCGATTTGAGTGATTTCGCTCCGATTGATATCGTAGGAACCGGAGGTGACGGAAAAAATACATTCAATATTTCTACAGCTTCCTGCTTCACAGTTGCCGGAGCCGGCTTCCCGGTTGTGAAACATGGTAACTATGGAGCAACGTCGGTCAGTGGTGCCAGTAATGTAATGGAGCAACACGGTGTAAAATTCACCAGTGATGTAGACCAACTGCGTCGCAGCATGGAAAAATGCAATCTTGCTTATCTACATGCCCCTTTATTCAATCCGGCATTAAAAGCAGTAGCTCCGGTTCGTAAAGGATTGGCAGTGCGCACTTTCTTCAATATGCTAGGTCCATTGGTAAATCCGGTATTACCTGCTTACCAATTGTTAGGAGTTTACAATCTACCGTTACTTCGCCTTTACACCTATACTTATCAGGAAAGCAAGACGAAATTTGCCGTTGTTCATAGCCTTGACGGATATGATGAGATTTCTCTGACCAATGAGTTTAAAGTGGCAACCAGCGATCATGAAAAGATTTACACTCCCGAAAGCCTCGGCTTCTCCCGTTATAAGGATATTGATCTGGATGGCGGACAAACACCGGAAGATGCAGCTAAGATTTTCGATCATATCATGAATAATACAGCTACGGAAGCTCAAAAAAATGTAGTGATAGTCAACTCCGCTTTCGCTATCCATGTGATTCGTCCGGAAAAGACAATTGAAGAATGTATTGCTCTTGCCAAAGAATCATTGGAAAGCGGACGTGCATTAGCTACACTAAAAAAATTCATTGAATTGAATAGTTAATTTGATTTACGATTAGCAAGTCTGATTATAAATATAAAAACAAACGAACTGATGAAAGATATATTATCCGAGATTATAGCAAACAAACGATTTGAAGTTGACCTGCAAAAGCAGGCTATTTCTATCGAACAATTACAGGAAGGTATCAGCGAATCTCCGACTCCCCGCTCTATGAAGCAGGCATTAGCCTCTTCCGCATCAGGTATTATCGCCGAGTTCAAGCGACGCTCTCCTTCCAAAGGATGGATACAAGAAGAAGCGCGTCCAGAAGAGATCGTTCCCTCCTATGCAGCGGCAGGTGCCTCCGCCCTTTCCATCCTTACTGATGAGAAGTTTTTCGGAGGAAGCCTGAAAGATATCCGCGCCGCACGCCCTTTGGTGGAAATTCCCATCCTTAGAAAAGACTTCATCATTGATGAATACCAGCTTTACCAAGCTAAAATTGTCGGTGCAGATGCCGTACTTCTTATCGCAGCTGCACTGGAACTGGAAAAGTGCAATGAACTGGCAGAGAAAGCCCATGAATTAGGTATGGAGGTCCTACTAGAGATTCATAGTTCCGAAGAACTGGCGTACATCAACAAAGGAATAGATATGGTAGGTATCAACAACCGTAATCTGGGTACTTTCTTCACCGATGTAGAAAACTCTTTCCGCCTGGCCGGACAACTTCCTCAAGATTCGGTACTGGTATCTGAAAGCGGCATCTCCGATCCGGAAATAGTTAAACGCCTCCGGACAGCCGGATTCCGGGGATTCCTGATCGGCGAAACATTTATGAAAACACAGCGACCGGGAGAAACTTTACAGAATTTCCTGCAAGCCATTCAATAAACTAATTATTCAAAACGGACAGCCCTATGATTAACGGAAAAATTATCAAAGTATGCGGTATGCGAGAAGCTGAAAACATACAGGACGTAGAGTCTATCGAAGGCATAGATATGCTGGGATTCATCTTTTATCCTAAATCTCCCCGATGTGTCTACGAGCTTCCGGCTTACCTGCCCACTCATGCCCGGCGTGTCGGCGTCTTTGTCAATGAAGATAAGCAAGTGGTCAGCATGTATGCTGATCGTTTCGGACTGAATGATGTGCAACTCCACGGAAATGAATCGCCGGAATACTGCCGGTCTTTACATTCTACCGGATTGAAAATCATCAAGGCCTTTTCTGTAGACCGCCCCAAAGACTTGAAAAAGGTGTATGACTACGAAAAAGTCTGTGATCTTTTTCTGTTCGATACCAAATGCGAGCAATATGGTGGTTCGGGAAATCAATTTGATTGGAGCATATTACACACATATAACGGAGATGTACCTTTCCTTTTGAGCGGAGGTATCAACTCATACAGTGCCAATGCTCTGAAAGAATTCAAGCATCCCCGGCTTGCCGGATATGATCTCAACAGCCGTTTCGAAACCAAACCGGGAGAAAAAGATCCGGAGCGTATCCGGACATTTTTAAACGAATTAAAATCATCACTTTAAAATTCCAACGTCATGAATAGAATTAATCAACTTTTCAATAGCAACAAGAAAGACATACTTTCTATTTATTTTTGTGCCGGCACCCCCACTTTAGATGGTACTGCCAATGTAATCCGCACACTCGAAAAACATGGAGTAAGCATGATTGAAATCGGTATTCCTTTCAGTGATCCGATGGCAGACGGCATTGTTATCCAGAATGCCGCTACCCAAGCATTGCGCAACGGCATGTCTTTAAAACTTCTTTTTGAACAATTGCGGGATATTCGCAAGGACGTAAAAATACCACTTGTATTCATGGGGTACTTAAATCCAATCATGCAATTCGGATTTGAAAACTTCTGCCGTAAATGCGTGGAATGCGGTATTGATGGCGTCATCATCCCTGATCTCCCTTTCCGTGATTATCAAGAACATTATCGTATCATTGCCGAGCGCTACAACATTAAAGTGATTATGCTCATCACACCGGAGACCAGCGAAGAACGGGTACGCGAAATAGATACACATACCGACGGATTCATTTACATGGTTTCATCAGCAGCAACTACCGGAGCACAACAGAATTTCAACGAACAAAAACAGGCATACTTCAAGAAAATAAAAGATATGCATCTGAACAATCCGTTGATGATAGGATTTGGCATCTCCAATAAAGCAACGTTCCAGGCAGCTTGCGAACACGCTTCCGGAGCTATCATCGGCAGTAAGTTCGTTACTCTGCTCGAAGAAGAAAAAGACCCGGAAAAAGCCATCCTTAAATTAAAAGAAGCGGTGAAATGATTTATGATTTATAATTTATGAATTATGCGAATCAGTAGTTGAACTCTGATTCCTTGTTTTAGAAAATTAGATAAATGAA
>OGLJ01001352.1_pt1 | contig 20716 bp, 15 predicted proteins | sample 1572801 | NCBI WGS metagenome assembly OGLJ01 (sample SAMEA2581877, study PRJEB24529) | metagenome | biome: Human gut stool | place: China | collected 2011
AGGCCCGCCGCTAGATGCTCAAAAAAGAATTTTACCCGCAGGAATTTTATCGTTTTCTGCCACCCTGCGAATCACTTTACAGGGAACACCCGCTGCAACAACCCCGGTAGGAATATCGTGCGTAACGACGCTCCCTGCGCCAATTACAGAATCCGCACCAATCGTTACCCCGCCGCAGATTGTTGAATTCGCCCCAATCCAGACATTATCCTCCAGTGTGATGGGGGCAGAAGTACCGATGCCCTGACTACGCTGTTGTGCATCTACTGCGTGACCTGAGCAGGCAAGGCATACGCCTGGCGCAATAAAAGCGCCTGCACCAATGTTGACAGGAGAGGTGTCCAGAATCACGCAATTATAGTTGAGAACGGCAAACCCATGAAAATGGATGTTAAAGCCGTAATCGCAATGGAAGTCCGGCTCAATGCCAACCATCGGGGAATATGTTCCGAAAAGCTGTTTCAAAATATTCTGCCGCTTGTCAGCCTCCATCGGGCCAGTTTTGTTATACTCCCAGCACAGCTGTTTTGCTTTCAGCTGCGCCTCTTGGGGGAGGTTTTCGTAACCGCTTGCATACGCAGCCGGGCGTCGGATAATATCTATCGGATTCATTTTGTTTAAGCCCCCTACTTATTCGGCAAACTGGAAGTTGTCCCAGTCCGTTTCTGCACGACATTGCTAAACTATCTTAATGTACCCAAATGTTATTTTCCAAATCCCTCAGGTAGGACTTGTATAGGTCAATAAGCGTTGGCGTTTCCTCGCCATCGGGAAAGCTCAACAAATACCCATCCTCAGTTTCGTGAAAGCCGATAATGCCGTGTAGTCCGGCCATCTCTGCCACCTTGACCAAGGTGTGGTAGTCATACTCGGCAGCACTGATATAAAGCGTCATTTTGGTATCCCCTTATCATAGTACTGTTTTCTATTTTACACCCACAACCCGCTGTGCGACAAGGCATAGCGGGATTTTTATTTCAAAGGAGTTGTTACTATGCCCAAAGAAAACAAAATCCGCGTTTTATATGTTCAGCCGGGAAAATACCCGGAGGAACGTATCATTGAAAACAATTTGAAATCCATGCAAAAACTTGTGGACGGCGATATTGAGGGTGTGTACCCTTGGCGGGATTACGCTTGCATTGTTTGTAATGATGAGGGAAAGCTGAACAATATGCCACTGAATCGGCTGCTCGAAGATTATGATATTCTCGCGGGCAGCTTTTTTGTTTGCGGTCTGCGCGATGGAGATTTTACCAGCCTGACGGACGAACAGTTCAAACGCTATGAAAAGCTGTACCATGATCCTATCATTTTTACGGATACTCCGCTGGGAATCTACCCTATGAAAGCCACACCGGAGCAGTATACCCGCGTGATGAACGATATGCAAGCTCGCAAACAGGTCCGCCACAACCGGGATAACCACAATGAGCGCTGACGACCGCAGCCGCAATTTGGTGCGGCGCAAGATGATGCAATCCGCTGTGCGCGGCAGTGCTCAAAGGGCTAAGCAAGCGGCTACAGAGCCGGATACCGATACCACCGACTGCGGGGAACAGACTATCCAGAATAGAGCCGAACAAGCGGTTGGCACAGCAGAAAACGCAGCCGTAAGCGCTGCCAGAATCAGCTATAAGCAATTCCGCGTTATGCAGGACAAGCGTGAACAGCGGCAGAAAAGTACGGAAAAGGCCGCCCCTGTTGCTAAAAGCCAGACGGCCTCGCAACCCACCATAGAGGTTCTTTCCCAGCAGGAACGCCGCGAACAATTCAAGCGCGGGCGCTTTCGGGCGATTGCCATAGAAAAAGCCAAGCCCCAAACGCCCAAGGCAGACAGTGCGTTACCGCAGGAACAAATCTCCCAAAGCCAGCTGATAAAGACAAGGCAGCAAAGCCTGAAACGCCAGCACTTTATTCGGGAGGCTGTGCGCAGACACTTCCAAAGGCAAGCCGAACAGCGCGCTGCCACAAGTATCACCGCCCCAATGCGTATCGAAAGCCCCACCTTGCCGGGAATGACAACACCCAAAAAGGCTGCTGCCACCCGATTGCAAGCCCTGTTTCGCTACCTGATGAGCGCTATCAAGCAGCTGTTGGCCCGCACGGCCCGGAGAACTGCCGCAACGCTGGCGGCTCTGCTCGGTGCTGGTGGGGTGGTGTTGATGTTGGCTATGGTCATCGGCGCTGCTGCGGCGGTGATCGGCTCACCGATGGGCATTTTGTTTGCCGATGAATCCGGCGACCCAAACAGCATCCGCATTGCGGAAATCGTTGCGGAAACCAATGCCGACTTTGGTGAAGCCATCAACGAGATCGTAGCTGCCCACCCGGAGTGCAGTGAAACCACCATGGAATATGACTACGAGGACGGTCACACTTGGGCAAGCTATTGGCCCGAAGTGCTGGCCGTCTTTGCGGTTCACACCAATCTGAATTCCGACAGCGATGTGGTGGTGATAGACGAAACCAAAAAGCTGCTGATTCAGAATACCTTTTGGTCCATGCACCAAATCACTTCAGAAATTGAAACCGTAACTACCACACCGGAGCCGACCGAGGACGAACCGGACCCGGAGCCGGTCACAGAGCATATACTGCACATCACGGTCAGCAGCAAAAGTGTAGCCGAGCTGGCTGAAGAGTACAATTTCACGCAAGACCAGCGCGACATTCTTGACGAGCTGCTGTCGGACGAACTGCGCCCTTATCTGCTGGCATTGTGCGGCGGTGTCGGCGGCGTGGTCGGTGACAGCACCCTGCAATGGCCGCTGCCGGGGCACACTTATATATCCTGCCACTTCGGGGAAGTGGACGCCTTCGGCAATGCCGGGCATCGCGGCACAGATATTCCCGCACCGGAGGGAACACCCATCTTGGCTGCCCACAGCGGCACGGTGCTGGTCAGCGGCTGGAACGACAGCTACGGCAATCAGGTGCTGCTGGACAATGGTGCCGGGCTTTCCACACGCTATGCCCACATGACAAAAACAGCCGTTACGGCTGGTGAAACCGTAACGGCAGGGCAGGTGATTGGCTATGTTGGTTCTACCGGCGACAGCACCGGCAACCATCTGCATTTTGAAGTCATGCAAAACGGTGTGCGCTGTAATCCGCTGAGTGTAGTGAATCCCCAATAAAAAAGATGCGTATTTTGCGATTTTGATTGCAAGCGTTTTTGTTGCTGAAGTGAGCAGCCCTGTTTTACACAATCAAAAATAGGGCTGCAAGCAACTTTCGTCAACTTGCAGCCCTAGATTTAGAATGTTGGCTGACAACGAACCGCGATGCGCGCATTGCCGCTGTAGTCACAGGTGAAAAGCGTTAAGGCATATTCGCCGGATGTCATTTCATCTACAGCCGTAGCATTCAGCGTTTCCAAAGCCATAACCTGATAAGTATAGGTGTTTCCGTCCATGGTTTTCAGCATGACTTCATCGCCTTGCTGTAAATCACTCAATTTCCCGAAATGCCGCCTGTAATTATGGCCTGCAATCACGAGATCTTCTGTATCTACAGCACCGGAATATCGGCAGACAGTATCCTTCATCAGATTATCGTCAAAGCGATTATACACAGGCAATTCCAGCCCCAAGGAGGGAACAGAAAGTGTTCCGAGGAAGGTTTCATCGTCTGCAGCTTTGGCGATAGCCGACTCCTGTGTCTGCTGCGATTGCTGCATGGTCACTTCGGTCAGCAAATTTTGTGCTGCTTCGTCAGCACGGTTTGCATCGTAGTAGTTGTAACCCCACAAACCGATTGCCGCAAGCAGAAGCAAAATGCCAAGCACTGTGCAATAATGGCCAAGCTTATTCCTCATGGTCAGACTTCCTTTGCAGCCAGCCGCCCAACAGAATCAAGCTCAGGCCCATTGCAATCAGAATCGGTATCGGCCAGTTCAGCTGCCCGGTCTGCGGCAGCTTGGCTTTAGGCGTTTCCGGTGTGACTGTAGGCGTAGGCACCGGAGAAGATTCCGGTGTTGGGCTTACACTGGGCGTAGGCGAAGGCCGTGGCCTGTCAATATGGGCGAACTTTTCATCTACCTCAATATCCTTGAATACCTCGCCATCTTCAATGATGGGCAATGTTACAAGGTAGGGGTCAATGATGTACTCCTGATTGGCAGGCGCAACCTGCGTGCGAGCCACAAGATAAAGCCCCGGCTTCAAATTCGAAAAGGTCAGCTTACCATATTTATCTGTCACGCCGGTTTTATCCGGCACAGCGACTTTCGCGAGTTCTTTAGCGATAGCAAGCCGCTCGGAAGCAGAGGTTGAAGGCCAATCACAATCGTAGTCGCGGTAAGCGTCCACAATGTTGTAGGTTACATCCAGCGTATCATCGTCAATCGACTTGTGAGCAATCAGAGTCAGCTCATAAGTATCCCCAGCCAGAAAGTAAATGGAGCCATCGTCCTCACGGTAATGTGCGTCCAGCGTAATGGAATAGTCATCATCGTCGTAGCGGTTATGCGTTGCATAGGCAACCAGCTGAAAAGAGAACGCGAGTACAACAGCAAACAGCAAAGCGCAAAGCCTGCGGACATTTGGTAAGCTCATGTTCTCATCTCCTCTTTTGGGCTTTGTGCCATATCAGCATCACAAGCCACCGTAGTATGATAACGGCAAGAATTACCGCCGCACCAATCAGGCCATGCCGGAATTGAATCGGCAAAGTGTAAAACCAGTTCTTAGGGCTTTGATCGGCGGCTGCCTGCTCCATCTCCTGCTCCGAATAGGGGATTCTTGTTCCCCGCACCAGCAGCCGGTGTGAGTTGACACCGTAAGGCGTACAGGTAATCAGTGTCACATAGTCTTCACCGGGAACAATGGCCAGCGGCTGTGTTTCGTCCGGCAGAACCGTAAGGATCTGATCAACCTGATAAGCCAGCATGTGCCCCAGCACCTTGATATAGAACTGGTCGCCAACCTGCATTTGGTCAAGGTCGGTAAAAAGGCTCGCCGTAGGCAATCCACGATGCCCGGAAAGCGCCGCATGGGTGCTTTCACCGCCAACAGGCAGTGAGGTAGCTTCCATGTGCCCAACACCCACCTGCAAAACAGATTCCGAGGTGCCGTGATAAATGGGGATGGTCGTGTTCAGGCGAGGAATTATGATATAACCCATCATACCGGTGTCATCGATGTTCAGCAGCTGCCAATAGGGGCCGCTTTTGTCGCCGTCTTCGGTATTATCGATAATATCTACGCCATCGCTCTGCTGCGCCAGCTGCCGATTGTATTCCTGCGCTTCGACCAGAAGCTCGTCCAGCTGTTGCTGTTGGAGCTTGCTGACCGAATCGTCGTAGGAGGCGGTTGTGCGGCTGCCGTGGATCTCTGCCAGATATTCACTTAAAGATGGATATACCAGAATGCCAACGCCTACCAGAATCAGTAGTAAGCGAGCCAGTCCAAGCAGCCTGTCTTTCATTTACTGATTTTCCTTCTTCTTTTTGCGAGGAGCAAACACACCCAGCAGCACAACGGCAACGCCCAGTAAAGTCAGACCGATAGTACCGATGCTACCAGTCTCAGGCAACATAACGCCCTTGACGTTCTCGACCTTGATAATGTTGCTGGTGTTTTGGTCTGCTTCGTCCACCTTATAAGTAGGAGTGGTATAAGCCTCGCCGGCGACAGTAATCTCAATCTTGATGGGCTTCTTCAGCTTGTTGTAGCTGGTAGGAGCGGTGGTTTCGTGCAGGTAGTAAGTACCGGCTTTCAGACCCTTGATGGTGATTTTGCCGGTTGCATCTGTCGTAACGGTATCGGCGCCAGTCTCGCCATCGCCCTGTACGTGGTAGGTGTTCACTACTGTTTCATTAACAAGTTTAACTACATTATCACCATTCGCATCGGTAGTCAGCTTAAAGGTTGCGTTAGCCAGTCGGTTTGCATCGATATCCTCAGTATGGAACTTATGAATTTCGATGTCGTAAGTGTAAACCTTGCTCTCGTCGGGGTTGGATTTACCAGTTTTATCAGTGCCGGGGTTGTTGCTATATTCCAGATAAACGGTGTTCTTTGCCGGGTTGTCTTTAACAGCGTCCTTAGTGATTTTTGCGGTGTAGGTAACAACGATGTCCTGACCAACCGTTACGTTAGTGACTTTTGTCAAGTCGGCGAATGTGACGGTCAGTTCATTGGATTCCTCTGTCGGTTCGGTCACGGTGTAGTCAGTGTTCTTAGTTACCGCAGTACCGCCGATGGTTACATTTACAGAGCCTGCATCATAAGCCAGACCTTTGGACAGGGTATCGTGGAAAACAAACTTATAGGTGCTGTAGTCGGTCATGTCGGGAACTTTTGCGGTCAGCTTAAAGGTTACGGTATCGCCAACCTGAGCGGTAGTGTTGTCCTGATAGTTGTTTTTGTCGTTAGAAACCTGCTTATCCACAGTCGGGAAGGTGCTCTTGATGGTAGCTGCAGTGTTCTCGCCGTCTCTGGGGACATTTACAAGGATAGCATCAGTACCACGGCTATTGTCACCAGTAGAACCGCCTTCAGGGAACACCAGATAGTAACCGGCAGTCAAACCAGTGAAAGTGGCAGTACCCTTGGTTTTATCTTCACCAGAATCCTGTGCAGCAGCCTTAACAGTCACCAAAGACGGGTCAGCGGAAAGAGTATCGTTATTATCGCGTGCCCACTTCTGTGCTTTGTGAGCAAAGTCGGCCAGAGTGCCCTTATTAGATTTATCGTTCGTAAGGGTTTTGAGGTATGCAACGGCAGCGTCATTCAACTCATCGGCAGTGATGGCAGTGGCTTCCACATCACTTCCAATAACGCTTGCATTCTTCATAGCAGTAAAAATCTCAGCCTGCTTGAAGAAAGCCTCCCACTTCTTTTCCAGCACATAGCTGTCGAACTCGTTCTCTGTGGCAGAAGCCGCGGTAGTGCCATCAGTTACGCGAGCAGTAAACATACGGATTGCAGTAACATTTTTGCCGATGCCAGTGCCCGTGGCTTCTGCAGCGGGCACGCACAGGCCAGAACCGGTCACAGTCAGGTTGCCAGTGGTCAGAGAATTGTCTTCCGCAAACGCGGTCACTGCCAAGCAGAGGGAAAGTACAACAGCCAGCAACATTGCAGCTGCGCGTTTAATGTGTTTCATACGAAACTTCCTTTCAGTTTATACATGGTTTGTAGCGTTCGTCCATACCTCTTTACTCAGTGCGCCTCCCTTCTGCCCTTGCGCTTGCGTGGTACAGAAAGCGCAAGCAGCAGAATCCCTACACCAACTACCACATACAGCCAATCGCCTGTACTGCCGGTATCCGGCAGCATGGGGTGATGGGTGTTGGTGATAGTTGCATGATAAGTCTTTTCGTCATAGGTGGAGCCCGTCAGGGTATAACCCGGAACGGCTTCTTCCGCAAACGAATAGACATAGTAGGCTTTAATCGTATCCGTTACGGTGCCATCGGCAGCCGTCTGATACTTCAGCACGGGGGCATTTTTCAGCACCGTGCGCCAAGTAGAAGCATGGCCGGACTCTACATCGTCCTTGGTCATGGTAATGGTTTGGTAAAGGGTCTTGTCACCAGCCGTGCCATCCGGTTTAAACTCCTGCTGATAAATGTTGACCGTGATTTCATTGGGGCGTTTGCCATCGATATTCGCAAAGTCTTTCCAGATTTTGCTGATGGTTAAATCCACATATTTCTTGCAGGGGTCTGCGGTGTCAGCCGGTTCTGTAATTGTACTGTCCGGGTTGTCGGCGTTGGCCGTATCCAGCATCAGCACAGCCTTGGCGGGGCTTGCATAGGCTGCCAGATCTGCGGTAGTAGCCGCTGCGGCATCTTCCATCTTTGCATCTTTCAAATCCGAAAACTCGGTGATTTTATCCAAATGCAGCACTTCGTATCGGTTATAGTCCGTGCCGGTGGAAGTATCTTTTTCTGCGCTGCCGAATACATCCTTGTTTGCCTTGGCAACTTTAGCAAGCAGTGCGTTATAAGCGCGGTAAATCGAATAGTGGTTGTTGTTGCCCTCAATCGACTTGATGGTATTGAAGCTGTAAACCGACTTCAAATCATTCACGCCCGTAAAGGGACCGACCAGATTTTCCGTGCCGCGCACCACATCGCAGAGGGTCATGGTGCTGTTCTTGACCTGACCTTCATGGTTCAGACCAATAAAGCCGCCGGAATAACCTTCCTTGTCTGTGCCGTCTGCGTCATTCCTCGCACCGCCCGCAAATACATCGTACCCAGCAGAAATGCCTGTAACGCTGCAGCCGTCAATGTCGGTGCGGTTGCCCTTGATGAGGTTGATTTTTACATTGGGAATGTTCTTTTGGTCTATACCTTGTTCTGTACAAGGCAGTTCAATGACAGAGTCACCGATGGTGATAATGGCAAGGTCGCTTTGACCGGGTTCGGTAGCCTTGTTAAGTGCAACGCCGATTTGCAATCCAAGCAAAGAAACAGCAAGCGTTTTGCCATCAGCCAAGAGTTTAACCGTAAGCACCCAGCCCAAGTCAACATCCAGTACACCCAGGTTTTGCAAATCACCTACATACAGGATGCTCAGCAGCTTATTGACAATGGTAAAGACAATGTTCAGCAGTCTGGATTGCAATTCAGCAGAAACCACATAGTTCATATCGGTCTTGCCTATAAACCCACCTGCAATTTGACCACTGGTGACCTGTTTAAGCGCCGTGGTGCTGCAGCCATTGATTTTGGCAAGATCTGCATAACCGGCAAAGCCGCCTGCAATGGGCTGCTGGCCGCCCTGAGCCTTGATCACCGTGCCAAGCCCAAAGCCTGCCACAGAGCAGTTATCCACATGGGAGCCGAACAAATCGAGCGCCCCCACGGTGCCGCCCAGAAGCTTTTCAAGAACGCTTAGATCGTCAATGTCAGCTACGCCGCTTTTGCCCAAGTGCCCTACAAAGCCGCCTGTGTAGTTAAGTCCTTCTGCGTTGGCAAGATTGGAAACAGCACTGTTCTTCACACTGCCGTCCATCATACCGCCGCCAAAGCCGCCTGCACAGCCGGTATAGCGAGTTTCCGTGAAATTGCCTTCTGGCGCTTGCGATGTGTGCGCCTGTACCGTCAAGCCGTTCTGAACACCCGTAACCGAGGAATCATAAATATAAGTACGGAATGCGTCCAGCACCGAGGTGTTGCCCAGCTTAATCAAGCCGCTGAGCAGCTTTGTTTCGCTGCCGTTCGGGTCTTTACCGGATACCTGTGCCACACCAGCCACATCGGCCAATCCGAAGAATCCGCCCGCATACAGGCCGCCGTCTACACTGCGCAGATTTTGTACCTGTATCTTTTTGGCGGTAGAGTCCTTTTCGCCCACCGCACTGGCTTCCAACGAACCCGCAAAGCCGCCTGCATAAGCAGCATACTTTACGGTGCCACCGTCTTTATAAGCGCCATCTACCACAAAGCCCCATTCTTTATCCGCAGCCGAAACCGTTGCCGCATGGATGGTGGTGGCGGTGGCTTTCAGCACGGTGGCCAAATCACCGGGTCTGGCGATTAAATGATCCAAAATGCCCTGCAGCAGACCGTTGGAGGCATTGGTGTTCACCCCCGCCACACTGCCTGCCGAGGCAAGACCCACATAACCGCCGACCGCAATGCGACCTGTAACACGGCGCAGGTTGGTAGCATTGCAGGAAGCCACAGGCGCGGCATACTTGTCGGTAGGCATCCATTGGTCAGCGGATAGCAGCTTGTTCTCGCCGTTCAGCTGGATCTGTGCGCCGTAGGCACTTCCCACATAACCGCCCGAATATCCGCAATGGTTATCTGGTGAGCCGGTAGCCTGTACCGTAAGACCTGACTGGTAGCCCTGCACCGAGGAATTGCGTACCGCAGGAACAAACAACTGGGCGATATTCAGCAGCTGACCCACATTCAGGTTCAGGCCCAGAATATTGACCGATCCCAGCTCCACAGCACCGCCGGTCTTCATCTGACCGGCAAAGCCGCCCGCACTGTGCAGGGCACTGACCAGCTTGGCATCGTAAGCCATGCAGTTGGTTAATGTGCCGCTGTTCATGCAGCCCACATAGCCGCCTGCATCGCCGCCGTAGAGCATGTTGTTAAACTCACTGCGTCCTGCAACAACATTGTAGCCGTAGATATAATCGGCAAGTTTAGTTTCCAGTTCTTCCTGCGAGGTTACGGTTCCGGCCTTTGCCAGTTCATAGCCGTAGCCGCCATATTTGCCCACGTATTGCACCCAGCTGTTCCAAGTTTCCACATCCAGACCAGCCAAGGGGCCATACACCGCTGTGTTGGTTTGCACCGGGTAGATAACGCCCAATGCGCCGAGAATGTTGTTGACGCTTATCAGACCACCCAGCACCTTTAAGCCGCCGACTTTAGCGGTGTCTGCGGGTTCCATAAGACCCGTATAACCGCCCGCGTACTCATGCCCGTAGACCGAACGGATGCGCTCGGCCTTGCACAGGCTCATAGGACCGTTGTAGGCTTTGCTGGTGTCATCCTCGGTATATTCTTTCTTCCAGAGAGATGTATCAAAGCCGTGGATAGTGCCGCCCATATTGTGACCCACATAGCCACCGGCCATGCCGCGCTGCACAGTGGTATCCGATGCAGCATTGGCGCGTACTGCGCCGCCGCAGGGTACACAGTTGGTAGAACTGTTGCGGATAGACGGAACGAAGCTTTGTAAGACAGAGGCAAGCACTGTGTCAATGTTCAGCACCTTGTTCAAAACGCTGGCATCGTCCAGCAGTTTGGCAACATCGCCGGGCTGCATTTCACCCACATAACCGCCTGCGGCAATCTCACCGATTATGTACGAGAAGTTGACCGCTTGGCTGTCCTGAATGTGACCGCCGTATATGCCGCCGGCGTAACCGCCAGCCATACCGACCTTGCCCTTGCTGTTGCCCAAATCACCAGTTGCCAGAACGGCATACCCACCGGTTCCGCCAGTGACATCAGAGTGCTCAATGGTCGTAACGACCACAGAGAGGGCGTCCAAAAGTCCGGTAAGTTCAATACTTTTGCCCAGAATATTCAGACCGCCGCCCACGGAGGCTGCACTGCCAATATCCATGTCGCCTACATAACCGCCTGCATAGCGGCCGCCTGTGACGGCATAGGTGCTTTTTGTATTGTCATAGTAGGTAGGCGCGGATGTATCTTCCAGATTATCCGGAGGAGTAACGATTGTATGTTTCAGCTTAGTTACATCCGAGTAGGAGATCTGTGCGCCGCTGGCATAGCCCACAAAGCCGCCTGCGCTGCCTACGGTGGTATCCTCTGTCAGCTTGTTTGCCATAACGGTAAAGCCGTTATCGGATTTCACGCCTGCATATTGGATGTACGGCACATAGGCGTTTATCACGCTGAGTAGATCGGTCAAATTGATGTTCAGCCCGGTAACCTTGCCTAGGATACTAATACCCTTAGATGCATCCGCCAAAGCGCCGGAGTATACCCGCCCGGCAAAACCGCCTGCATAGGACTGACCGTTTACGGCATCGAGATTGTATACAGCATAGTAACAGCCGTCCCCGCGGCTTTGGTTGTTCACCGTTCCACTCTGGAAGTCGGCTGCAAAGCCGCCTGCAACATCACCGGTCACGCTGCCGCCGTTCACATAAGAAACCGTACAGTTTGTGTAGCTGGGAATCAGGTAGCCGATGGCATTAACCAATCCGTTGGCTTCGAGCAGTGATTTCACCGAGTTGTCATCACCCACCTCAGCCAAACCACCGGTTTTGGAGATTGCCACAAAGCCTGCCGCATAGCCGCCGTCATTAGCTGCTGTTACGGATTTCAGGTTCGTAACATGGGCATTTTCCACCTTGGTGCTGTTGCTGCGGGCCATAAAGCCTGAAGCCGTATAATCTCGCACCGAGTTTTCCTCACGAACGCCGGTGGCTTCAACCGTAAAGCCACTCTCAATGCCTTTCACATTGGCGTTTGTGATAGTAACCTCCACCGCCTGCCCCAAAGAGAGCAGATTGTTGAGTTTCAAAAGATAATTCAGGCCCAACAGGTTGACGGTCAAACCGCCATCCGATCCTACCAATTCACCGGGACCGGACAAGCCGATAAAGCCGCCTACAAGATTTTCGCCCGTGACGGAAGCAAGATTGTTGACGGATACATTTGTGACAGAGCCGCCAATGGCTTCACCGAAACCACCACCGACGCGCTCGGTCCCGCTTACAGCAAAGCCATCTGCTGCGCCGTTCAGTGTTACGCTGTCTACAGTAAATGCAAGATAAGAGGCAACGCCGAGAGTCGTGTTCAATAAGCCAGCAACGCTGGCAGTGCCCAGCGACCCGGCAATACCGCCTACATAATTGTGGCCAGAGATGCTTCCTACACCTGTAAAAGAGACATTCTGTTCCGTGATTTTATCTGCGGTGTATAATATGTTGTTGCGCCAATAGGAAACCTTGCTGAGATAATCAGCACTGGACGGTGCAATATATGCGCCATCACCGCGCCCGGTAACGCCGCCCACATAGTCGGTGCCGTTGACTGTAAGCGGTGCATCCACCGTACACCCTAAGATGTACGAAGGGTTCACGCCTGCCAGAGAAAGCAGTGAAGATGCCGCACCCGGGTTGCTGCTGAGCAGCTTGACCACCAAATCAACCACACCGCCCAGAAGGTCATCTTTATTATCGTCTTTGCCAAGATTGGCCGCCCAGCCTAGGGTTGCAATACCTGCAAAGCCGCCTGCATTGGCTCCTGTGGCATGAACCGTCAGCGATTCGCTCGCTGCGGCCGAACAGTTGACAGCCGCAGTATTAGCAAGACCGCCGGCAAAGCCGCCCGCATAGTTTTCGCCCTGAATGTTTATGACCGTGTTGTCTAATGTGCAGTTGAGAAGCAGGCTTTCGGGATTCATCTTAGGCAGCTTGGTTTCAATATCCAGCGCACCGGACAAGGTGCCTTTAATGATGCTGTCTCGGGCAAGGCCCACGAAGCCGCCCACAAAATTTTTCCCCTGCAGGGTAAGGCTGCTGTTTTTGACAGTGCAGTTTTTTATGATACTGCCGGACTGCTGCCCCACAAAGCCGCCTGCGTAGTCCTTTTCGCTCGATGCGGAAATGTTCAGACCGTCAATGCTGCAATCGGCAAATTGTGCATTGATATAGCCCGTAGGGATCAGCTTGCCTAAGGGAATGGCATTGCCCAGCAAAATGGTGATCAAATCACCCAATCCCAAGCCGGGAATCACATTCAGAATATTGGTCAGCAGCTTGACCAAGTCTCCCAAGGCGTGCGAAAGGCCATCGTATTGCGTCACACCAACGGTGTAACCAACAAAGCCACCTGTATTGTTATTGACATTCTTAACCGTTGCTCCGGCCACCTCGATGCCGGAGAACTCAACCTGTCCTTCTACGCGTCCAGCTATCGCGCCGGTAGCAAGAGCCGTTGGGTCCTTCTTTCGCGCATCCAGAACATCACCCAAGGTTTTACCAAGGTCAACCTTCACCTGTCCAAAAGTGAGAATAAAAGTTAACCCGCTCACCAAACCGCCCAGCAGCTTACCCAGTGTGCTTGTCAATGTGCTGACAAGTGTCTCTGGATAATAAGTTTCACTGGTCGTTGTTTGAACGGAAATGTTCTGGAATTTGAGGTTGGAAACCTGAACCAGTCCCTTGCTGAGACCGATATCATTCTCGCTCACCTCGCTGGAGATTGTGGAGAAGAAGCCAACGCCCATCTGTTCGCCGACATTCAGTTTACCAGTCTGCATTACGCTGACATTTGAAATTGTAGGCTTTGTGGATGTGTTGATGGCGGAAGAGTCATCATTCCATATTTTTTCGCCGTTGGCCGACTTCGCACCAATCATTGTTCCTTGGAAAGTCAGAGGTGTCCATTCTTTGGTGCTCAGGTCAATATCTCGGAAGATAATGTAGTTGGCGTTGGCGGCATAAGTCTGGTTCGCAGCTTTATCAATGTCCAGATTGGGGTCGATCTCGCCCGTCTTTTGATTTACACCGCAGCGGCCAACAGTATAAACGTACAAAAGGTTATTTGCTTTATCGCTGAACTTTTTATCAGCTTCATGGATACCATCTTTTCCAAGAGTGTAGTCGTCAGTACCGTTTTGACCTTTCGTCAGATCCGCATCGCCACCATACAGCATAATGAGGTTTTCGCTGCTGTCATGGTCAATCGTCCACTGCGCATTGTGGTGAATGGCCTGATAAACGGCACCGTAAACGGTATCTCCGCTGCCGATTTTCCGCAACTGCTGCTCATTGCCGATCAGGATATAGGTTTTGCCGTTAAGCTCCTTAATAACCTGCCCCGGAAAATCACGTCCGTCTGCCTTGCCTTCCGTAACGGTAACCGAGTAGGGCTGCGCTGAAACTTCGGAACTGAATTGTTTAGATAGCACATAGTGGTGGGTCGAACTGTATGTCAGATACGGCTCACTTTCCCCGTTGGGGTAGATTAGCTGACCGCTGCCGAAGGTTGCAGCTTGTGCATCGCCATCCATGACCGGCTCGGTGTCTGGGTTTTCCCCGTGCAGCACCGCCATCTGATACGGGTTGTAAAGATAGATGGTGTCGCTTTGCGCATCATACAGCGTGAGGTCATCGCTGCTTTCGGCAAGCGGTGTGATGCTGCCAGCAAAGCCTTCCGGCAGCTGCCATTGCAGCATATCGCCCGTCAGCTCAATGTCCTCTGCAATGGCATATTGTGCATCCAAAGCGTAGGTGATTTCCGAGCCGTTTTCATCGGTCACGGCAAGCCCGCTTGCATCGGTAAGCGTTTGCCCGCTGCCGATTTCGGCTAACTGGTCGCAAGTGTAAATCAGGATTTTTCCGTCCTGATAAAGAGATTTGGCCGATTCATCCGTGTTCTCAGATGAAGATTCTGCAAGCTCTGAATCTGTTGTCTCGTCCGAGGTGGAAATCTGATCTGTGTCAGATTCCGGCTGACTCTCTACTGAACCATTTGACGAGGCATCTTCTGGCAAATCGGAAGAGGCCGAAGAATCCCCAATCAAAGGCTCAGAAGAAGCCGCATCATTGCTTGAAGAATCGACCGATGTATTTTCCGGAGGTCGCTCCGGGATGTAACCTGCATCACTGTCTGCAGGTACACTTTCAGAGTCGGCGCTGGAAACGGCTATACTGCTTTCAGCTAAGATAGTATCATCCGTTGCAAAAGCGACTGGTGTTGTGCATTGAAAGAACATCAGCGCCGCCATCGCAGCAGATGCCCATCTCATAAAAGAGTGATGGCGCATGGGAATTTCCTTTACCCCCTAAAGGCTACTTGCGTAAATTCGTATCGTATTTTTCCTACGGATTTACTAGGCTTTATTGCGAAAAGTATCTGCCATTATTTGAATGGCGGATACCAAGAAAACAATATCTTTAATTCCTTAGATTATCACAAGATTATCACAGCCTTTCTTTAATATCAAGGATTGATTTGTTGATTTCGCACAAATTAAGTAAAAAATAGCAAACTGATGGTTTTTTTACATATCGTGCGCTACTATTTCGTCCATATTGTTACCCAAAACGAATACTGCTATTGTTTAGGTTGTCAAATCATAGTCAATGAATGGAGGCTGCAACAATGGCAAGACATGGAGAAAACATCCATAAGCGAAAAGATGGCCGCTGGGAAGGGCGCTACATTAAAGGGCGAAGTGAAACCGGAAAAGCAATTTGGGGCTATGTGTATGCGTACAGCTATGTCGATGCAAAATCAGCATTGATTCGGAAAAAGGTAAAAACAGCTGATTACACGGTTCCGCTTGGGGCACAAGAACTTACATTTTCGGTTCTTTCGGAGCTATGGCTTTCCACGCTGAACGACTTAGAGGAGTCTTCCATAGCGCATTATCGTTATTCCATTGAGCATTATATTTTGCCGGTTATCGGGGATCTACGAATTTCACAGCTTTCCGGCGCAAAATTGGAATTATGCGTTTTACAGATTATTTCTCCGGTTGGTGGAGAGCATAAACGTTTTGGAGCAAGCCTTTCACGGGAATGCATCAGCCTTGTCCGCAGGCTATGTAAATACGCATACAAACTGCATTTAATGCCCATGATTGAGCTGTCAATCAAGCCCGTGAAAGAAACGAACGAGTTTCCAGAAGCACTTTCTCTTGAAGAGCAGGCGGCAGTCAACCGATTTGTTTTCAAGAATCCGACCCCACGAAAGGCGGGCATATTATTTATGCTCCAGCTTGGTCTTCGGATCAGCGAGGTATGCGGCTTGCAGTGGGGCGATATTGACCTCGTGCATAAGGAAGTCCGTATACGCCGCGGTGTTCGGCGTATTGCCATTGGAACGGGGAAAACCTCGGTTGTGGTACAAGCACCCAAAACAGAAAGTTCCAAGCGAGTATTACCAATCCCGCCAAAGCTTTCAGTTCTACTCCAAATGCTGTACCAGAAAAACACATTCGGCAGTGATGTGTGGTTCTTATCATGCAGCAGTAAACCGGTAGAGCCTCGTTGCTACAGAAAGAGCATTCATGGTTATCTTGCGAAGGCCGGTACACATGATGTGAATCCACATATGTTACGCCATACTTTTGCTACAACCTGCCTGCAGGCAGGTTGCGACATTAAAACACTCAGCGAGCTTATGGGGCACTCTAATCCCAACATCACATTACAGCGCTATGTTCATACCAACATGGATCGGAAGCGGTTTGCGATTGAGCAAACTTTTGGCAACGAATAGAATTCATGGTCAATTATCCGTCTGCTTTTGCCACCTTATGCCCATTGCTGGTGGATTTATTGCAAGGGTATCCGCCATTCAAATAATAGCGGATACTTTTTTTGTGTACGCATAAGGTCATTGAACTCATCCGTATATTTTTACGATAACACTATTTTTGCAAAAAGTCAAACCGTCAGGAACAAATATCACTATTGATTTGTTTATCATGAAAAGCATCGCTCCTATACTAATAGTAATTTGGTATCACTATTAGATATATTTCTGGGAGAATGCTATGACAAATGCTTTATTAGGACAGCGGCTTCGCCAGCAACGAAAAAGAAGGGGGCTGACGATTGAACAATTGGCTGAAATGATTGGTCTTTCTAAAAATTATGTCAGCCTGATAGAGCGCGGCCAGAAACTTCCCAGTATGGCAACACTCATTAAAATTGTAAACAGTCTGCATATTTCCGCAGATGTTTTGTTGTGTGACGAAGTAGAATCTGTAAGCTGTGTTGTGGACGAAGAATTGGATCAGCGTATAAGGGCGCTCGAACCACATCAGCGCAAGGCGGTCTTTGCCATACTTGATTCTGTTATTGATGCAATACCAGATTTAACTGCATCCTCGTCAGAGGATTCTGCTGAATAAGCATTATATATACATTAGTTCGACGCTTTGCGCCAAACCGATAAAACCGCAATATGCCAGATGGTCAAATCGACCATCTGGCATATTTTTTTGTCTCCATATCAGAAAATGTATCGTAAAAGCGATACATTACTATGCTCGCGCACCTCCGCCTGTTTTTGCATGAAATGAAGTCAAAAACAACGGAGGTCAAACCAAATGTCGAAAAAGTATATTCAGAACGGCGCTTTGATTCCCGCCGAAGATGAACAGGTCATCGCGGAATTAACAGCATATCTGTCTGTTTCGCTCCGGAATGAGCGCAGTAAATACCTGAAAAAATATGGAAAAATTCGTGATTTTGAGTCCTCTATCGAAGATTTGAAACCGGATTTTGAGCCAGAAGATAGTTCCTTTGAGGAGAGGATTGAGCAAATGCTCGCATGGGATATGGTGAAAAACTATCTTCCACTGTTGACTGCAAAAGAATGCGAGGTCGTTTTATGCTTGTATGTAAATCAGCTCAGCACAGCAGATACCGCCCAAAAGATGAACCTGTCACCGGAAACTGTTCGCTGGCACAAGAAAAACGCCTTGCAGAAAATTCGCAAGGCAATGGAGGAAAATGCCTGATGGGTGCTTATATTAATCTTCTGAAAGCCGCGCAAAGCGGCGATACTGCTGCGGCAACCGTACTGTATGAACAGTACCAGCCGTTAATCAAAAAGTTGAGTTGGCATGACGGCATATTTGATATGGACTTATATCAAACCCTTTCTGTTGCATTTTTGGTCGCATTATCGAAGTTTGAGATTCGATAACCCCAAAATATAAATTTTTTCAAAAATACCCCAACGATTTTGCCCGTAAATTGATGTTTATATTATAGAGGGACAAAAAAGCCCTCTTCCCCTTGAGTACCTTGACAACTGCATATCCGAATCACCGGTTACATACAACTGACCTTGCCGCAACCCAAGGAGTGTCGGCAAGCACGATTCAGAGGCAACGCCATAATCCTGCGTATACGGAGGAGCGTCCCTGCCTGCTGAATAAGAACAGCGTGGAACCTGTTCTATGCGATGAAAGGGTCAGCAATCATGATACGCACCGTTGCGATACCCTCAAGGAATCGGCGGTACTGCCAACAATGTGGTACAGGAAGCGGGAGCTGCTCCAGCAGCCGGGCCGGGGATTCGCCCTATTATCCGGGGAGTAGTGTCGAATAGGATAATATTTAATTCCAGATTATGGCGGTCACTTGCTTTTGGCAGGTGGCCGCTATGCTTGTGGAATTAAATCTGCAAATTCAGTAAAGGAGGATGGCTATGAGGGGAGAAACCTTTGGAAAGCGAGAAATTTTCCGTAAATATCCGGATGTGGTGGATGTGACCCAGCTCTGTAAAATGTTAGGCGGTTCGCGGCCCGTAAGTAAAAAGACAGCTTATAGGCTGTTGACTTCCGGGAAAATCAAGGCATTCCGGCTGGGGCGCAGCTACAGAATCCCCAAGGTAAATGTGATTCGCTTTTTGCAAAACGGATTGTCTGACGAATGCAACACTGACGATTTCCTGATTGACAGTGTGGAGGAATGAAAGAAAGTCTGCTATGCTAATAACGGTTACACAAATGTTTGATAGCCGGAAAGGAGACTGCTATGAGGACAAAAGTGACAGGCTATCTTACACAAAAGCGCGGATTTTATTATGTTGTCCTGAATATGCCATCCGACATAAAGGGAAAACGAATCCGCAAAACATTAAGTACAGGTTTATCCACTGCGCGAAACATGACAAAGGCCAAAGAAGTTATGCGCGAAATGATTCGGGAAGCCAACGCCGGAGAAGAAGTGCATGGCGTGATGGAACGGAAGGCCGTGCAGAGCACCGCGCCGGAGAGTAGTTCTCCACGCCCGGATATGCTGTTTTCGGATTATTTGCAGTTCTGGCTCCAGTGGAAAAGAAGTACATGGGAGGAAGTCACCTATTCGGGTTATGCTGCCAATGTAAACACATGGATTGCTCCTTATTTCTCACAACGGGGAACCAAGCTGAACGAAATCAATGTGCTGGACATAGAAATGTTCTATGCCCATGAAAAGAACACACGCAACATCAGCGGAAATACGGTTGCACATTACCATGCCAACATCCACAAAGCACTGGTTGATGCGGTGAGATTGAAGCTGATTCCGCATAACCCAGCCTCAGATGTGGAAAGGCCAAAAAAGGATAACTTCGTAGCAAGCTACTACACCGCAGATGAGCTGATGGAGATGTTCCCAATATTTGCCGGGACAAAAATGGAACTGCCGGTTCTTCTGGCTGCCTATTATGGTCTGCGCCGCAGCGAAGTGGTGGGGCTGAAGTGGTCGGCTATTGACTTTGTAAATAAGACTATCACCATTTCGCACACATTCGAGCGTGTCAATGTGGACGGAAAGGCGGTAGATATATCCAAGGAACGGACAAAGAACAATTCCAGCTTCCGCACATTGCCGCTGATACCGGAGGTTGAAACCGCATTGATTGCAGCGAAAGCCCGTCAGGAAAAGCAGCGCAAGCAGTGCGGGAGAAGCTATTGTAAAAAATATCTGGAGTACATCTGTGTAGACGATATGGGGAATCTTGTTAATCCAAATTACATAAGCGGAAACTTCAGCAACATCTTGCGCAAAAACGGTCTGCGTCCAATCCGATTCCATGATCTGCGTCACTCCTGCGCAAGTCTGCTCATCAAAAATAAAATTCCGATGAAAGATGTGCAGGTCTGGATGGGCCATTCCAGCTTTGCCACTACCGCCAACATTTACGCCCATATTGATACGGACAGTAAACAGGAGGCGGCCAATATGATTTCAGCCTGCATCAGTCTAAGCGGAAGCCCGGACAAAAAAGTGGGCAAAAAAAGTGCCCCCAAGCGGAGCGCTTGAGGGCGGGAAAAAAGCAAAATTTCACAATTTCCAAACGGATTTTCAGCCCGATTGTCTGCCGTTTTGGGCGAATTTGGGGCCAATTTCAGGCAAAAATGGCAGACAACTTGGCAGACAAGGAAAAAAGATGTCTGCCAAACAAAAAGTACCTAAGCGGTAAAAACCACTTAGGTACGATTGGTGCCGGTGATGGGGGTCGAACCCATACGGTGTCACCACCAACGGATTTTGAGTCCGTCTCGTCTGCCAATTCCAACACACCGGCGTATGTAAGTACTTTGCTAGTATACCAGCCCCATGCCAAATTGTCAAGGCATCCGCGCCGGGATTTTGCGGACAAATTTTCCGATTTTTTTGTCAAAAGGCATTGACAAACGGTTTTCATGCCGCTATAATAATTAGCGTCGCCTGACGGCGTCAGGGATATTGCCCCATAGCTCAGTTGGTTAGAGCACCTGACTGTTAATCAGGGTGTCGT
>OGLJ01001358.1_pt1 | contig 20667 bp, 20 predicted proteins | sample 1572801 | NCBI WGS metagenome assembly OGLJ01 (sample SAMEA2581877, study PRJEB24529) | metagenome | biome: Human gut stool | place: China | collected 2011
CTTCATGGAACTTCCTGCGTACAGGGTGGTCATAATGCCCTACGGGGTCCATGAACGCCTGAGGTCACACCGGGGTGTGGACCTCACCGGAAAGCCGCGAGATTTGGCTTTCGCCTATCATCACTATAGGACAAATTGGAAGGTGTGTCAAGGTGGGCCAATTAAGGCTAATCACTACTTAATCTACGTGGAATGAGACCACATCTACAAACGGTTGTACGATTTTGCATACCCAAAAGATGAAATCTGTATGTGTAGACGGTGCCTTTTTGCTTATATCAGTTGTCAGATTCCTCTGTTGGAGCCAATAACATTTGCCGCAAGTGCTTTGCGGCAATGCTCAAGGGCTGATTTTTCCGCTGGAACAGGTAAATGCTGCGGGGAGTGATCGGCTCTTCCAGTGTGATGGGGTAAATTCCAGTAAATTCTGGTGAACCGTAAAGCATTTCGTGGGGGACAAAACCAATGCCGAGATTGCTGCGAACAACAGGGGGAACCTGATCGATGGTTTCGACTTCCACATCCGGGCTAAAAGGCAGCTTGCAGCGGAGAAAGAGCTCAGAATAAAAATCGTGGGAGGAGGTTCCCATCGCAAGGCACACAATGGGATACTCCGTGAGCTTGGCAAGCGTTACAGGCCCCTGTGTCAGTTCGGGAAAGGCAGTTCCGCAGATCGGAATCTCCTGAATTTCTCCCACCCGCTGCTTTTCAAGTGAATCCGGAACCACAGCCCCTTCGGACACAACCGCAAAATCAGCTAATCCGTTTTGTACGGCAGTAAGGCCTTGTGGCGTTGAATTGTTTGTCAGGTAAATGTGAACAAGAGGGTATTCCTTGCGGTATCGGGCAAGAACTCGCAGAAGGCATCCCTGTAACGCAAGTCCGCTGGCGGCAATATGTACAATACCGCCATGCAAACTTTGATCGGAAAGCAACTCATCCTCACCAGCTTCAATGCTTTCAAAGGCAACTGCAATATGCGTATAGAGCTTCTCACCCTCCGGCGTTAGGCGTACTCCCAGTGATGAACGAAAAAACAGGGCGCAATGCAGTTCAGATTCCAATCGCTTGATGATTCGGGTAACATTTGGTTGGTTATTATAGAGCGCAGCGGCAGCTCGCGAAAAACTCTTATACTTTGCGGCATAGTAAAAAACACGGTAGCTGTCATAGCTGATGTTCATATCAGGACCCTCCTTTGTGAAAAACGGTTATGTAAATTTTATATATGGAGTAGGTTTTCTTCGTATTTCACAAATGCAGAACAAGCGGATATAATTTTTTTATCAAAAAACGGCAGGAAATGCCGGTAACGGAGGAATAAACAATGGATTATGCAAAAGAATCTTTGAGATTGCACGGTGAATGGAAGGGCAAGATCGAAATGGTGACCCGTGTTCCTGTCAAAACAAAGGATGACCTCTCTTTAGCTTACACGCCCGGCGTGGCGCAGCCCTGCTTGGAAATTCAAAAAGATCCCACTAAGAGCTATGAACTGACCCGGCGTTGGAATATGGCGGCTGTTATTACGGATGGCAGCGCTGTTCTGGGGTTAGGTGATATTGGCCCTGAAGCCGGTATGCCTGTTATGGAGGGTAAATGTGTGCTGTTCAAGGCATTTGGCGATGTAGACGCATTTCCCATCTGTGTTAAAACAAAGGACGTAGATGAATTTGTGGAAACCGTCTACAATATCTCTGGCTCTTTTGGCGGTATTAACCTTGAAGATATTGCGGCACCCCGTTGCTTTGAAATTGAGCGCAAGTTGAAAGAAAAGTGTGACATCCCTATTTTCCACGATGACCAGCACGGCACTGCTGTTATTACGCTGGCGGGTCTGACCAATGCCCTGAAGGTAGTCGGCAAAAAGAAAGAAGATGTGCGGATTGTTACTTCCGGTGCAGGAGCGGCAGCCATCGCCATTACGAAGTTGTTGCTTTCCGCCGGGTTCAAGGATATTACAATGTGCGACCGCAAGGGCGCAATTTACAAGGGCCGTGAAGGGTTGAACTGGATCAAGGCGGAAATGGCAGAGGTTACGAACCTTGACCATAAGGCAGGTTCTCTTGCGGATATGCTGGTAGGTGCGGATGTATTTATCGGCGTCAGCGCACCGAACACCGTCACCACTGAAATGGTCAAGACCATGAACAAGGATGCCATCATCTTCGCCTGTGCCAATCCAACACCGGAAATTTTCCCGGATGCGGCTAAAGCGGGCGGTGCCAAGGTCATTTCCACTGGCCGCAGTGATTATCCCAACCAGATCAACAATGTGCTGGCCTTCCCCGGCATCTTCCGCGGAGCCTTTGATGTGCGGGCCAGTGATATTAACGAGGAGATGAAGGTTGCGGCGGCGGAAGCACTGGCGGCGCTTGTGGGCGATCAGCTCTCCGAGGATTACATCATCCCCGCTGCTTTTGATCCCAGAGTGGGTTCCGCCGTGGCAAAGGCTGTGGCCGAGGCTGCACGCAAGAGCGGCGTGGCCCGTATTTAAATAAGCATATACCAGATTTCCTGAAAAATCAAATCCTTTTGGGAGGGAATCACCATGTCAGAAAAAAAGGAAACCTATAAGCTGTTTAATCTTCCATGGTATTATTTTGCTGTTTTTGCCGTTGTAATTCTGCTCGCTACTTATACAGGCAGTCTACCAAAGGGCATGTCTGGTTGCTTCGCGTTCATGATCGTGCTGGGCACGATTCTCTATGAGATCGGTGAAAAGACGCCTATTATCCGTTCCTATTTAGGCGGCGGTGCCATTGTTGTCCTGTTCGGTACAGCACTGCTAAACTACTTCAACCTACTGCCGGCACTGACAAAAACGCTGGATGACGGCACCAAGATTTACAATATGGCCTGCAATTATGATTTGGTAGGCAATATTACATCTTTTTTTAAACCAACCGGCGCTTTCCTTGATTTTTATATCGCTGCACTAATTACTGGATCAATCCTTGGCATGAACAGCACCTTACTGAAAAAAGCAGCAGCACGTTACTTCCCAGCCATCTTTGGCGGTCTGATTCTCTCCTTTGCCCTCTGTATGGGAACTGCCGCCATCATGGGCTATGGCACCATCAAAGCTCTGTTGCTCATTGCTCTTCCTATCATGGGCGGCGGTATGGGTGCTGGCGCGGTTCCTCTGTCAAAGATTTTTGAGAACTCCAACACCATGACCGCGGCAGAGGCAATCTCTGTGATGACGCCGGCTGTCGCTATCGGTAACGCCATTTCTATTGTATTTGCCGGCATTGTTGTCAAGGTCATTGCCAGTAAGAGCTGGAATGGTCAGGGAGCATTGATGCAGACTGGCACCGTAGATCCAAAGGAATTGGAAATCAGTCCTGAGATGCAGGCCAAACGTGACAAGATCGATGTGAAGAACCTCGGTATCGGTTTGTTTGTTTCAAATTCGTTCTTCGCCTGGGGTTTCATCGTGGCTAAAATCTGGTCGAAGTTTGTTCCGAGTGTCAGCATCCACGCTTACGCATGGATGATTATCACTGTGGCCATCTGCAAGATCTGCAACCTCCTGCCAGAGAATATTGAGGTGGCCTGCTACCAGTGGTTCCAGTTCGTGATGAAGAACCTGACCACCACGCTGCTGGTCGGCATCGGTCTGTGCTACCTGAGCCTTGATACGGTTATTGAGAGCTTCAGCTTGACGTACCTCATTTTGTGCCTTGTCACCTGTGTCGGCGCGTTCTTCGGTGCGGCCATCGTTGGCAAGTGGGTCGGATTCTATCCGGTGGAGGCCGGTATCACCGCAGGTCTCTGTATGGCAAACATGGGCGGTACCGGCGATGTGGCAGTCCTTTCCGCGGCTGACCGCATGGAATTGATGCCCTTCGCCCAAATTTCTTCTCGACTTGGCGGTGCAATCATTTTGATTATCGGCAGCTTGTTGCTCTCCACACTGGGTTCGCTTCTGTAACAGCGCAAAAATGGGGGCGCACCGATAATAGTGCGCCCCCATGTGGTGAATTATGAAAAAGTATGCTTGTATTCAATGCGGTGCAGCGGCACAGTATCATTTTCGGGCACTGACGATTCATACATTGCACCTTCGCGAGCCGAGCGGAGAAAAGCGGGTACAGGCTGTAGGTGCTCCAGCGGAATTTCATGTATGCACTGCTTGTGCCCACGAACAGCTCCAAAGAGATTTAGGTGGCGTGTCTGCAAAAGCCATTTTCCCTTTTGTAGCCATCTTCCTTTTAGGACTGGCAGGTTCCATCGTGTTTTATAGCGGTGAGGGAGCGCTTCGACTTTGTGGTGTTGCCGCCGCAGTCGGCGGACTTCTGGGGATAGTGGGAACGGTGCGGGAACAGTTCCGTTGCCGTGAACAGTATCGCCAGTTCCCGGAGGCACAGGCGTTGGAAAACGCCGCATGGGAAGCAGCAGTCCGCTGTGCGCCCCATAAGTGTGGTGACCATGACCTTACCTACATTCCGGATACAGCGGATACGATGGCAATGAAAAATGGAGATTTGATGCTTAGCTATGAACTCCTCCCGGAAATTGCGGTGCAGGCGTGGAATATCCTGCATTCTGCACCGCAATCTTGACGCTCAAAATAACAGTTATGAGCTGTTTTTTTATAGATACCTGCTTTTTCTACTCTCTATTTCAAACAGGACAAACGGTCACTCTTTTAAGGGCGGCCGTTTGTCCTGTTTGGCGCTGTTTGGGTATATGAGTCGATAACAAAATCATATACCGTACATATCAACAAAGCATTTTTCTTATGGGTTTGAAGTCACTATAATACACAAGTCAGATAAGCAGAACGAGGTGGGCTATGAGCAGTTGCAAGTGTTCATTGAACCAAAAGGAACGCACCTCATTGCTGAGGGGAAGTGGAAAGAGGACTTCTTGCTTGAAATCGAGGATAAGGCAGTCGCAACAAAAATCTTTGTGGATGACAACAAATACAAAATCTGGGGTTTCCATTTTTTTAACGCGGATGTCCGTATGAACGAGTTTGCAAAAGATATGGAGCGGCTGTAAGTAGATAAAGATGGAGGGATGTATTAATTTGTGGTTTTCTATTTTAGAAAGAGATCACAAATGCGGGGGGAGTATTCTTTATTTACAGCGGTGCGTTTTTTGAACGAGAAGCATAACTGCGACAGCTTCAATTTGCCACTTCATTTTTTGCAGAAACTGTGGTATACTATTTAAGAGGTGAGGACTGTGCAGTTTCGACCGTCTGTTTATGATGCCACCAATCAGCAGTTGCCCATAGTTATTGAACCGATGACATAGCAAGATGCCGCGACAACGACAAGAGAACCGCGGTGGCAGACGGATTGGACCAGCGAGTATATCTCAAAAGGCAAATTTGAAATCTATGGACTAAAAACACAGGTTGGTGAATTGGTGGCCTTGGGAGTTTATGAGATCAGCGAAGATGTGGTCACCGTCCATATTGTCTATGAGGAGGGCTGACAATGGAAGACGCGAAGTGGTACTTCACCCACGAAACGGAAGAAGATAGATTGTGGTATCGTATCTTTTTTGCGATGTGCCGGAAATTCGGCGTGTCATGGTCGAAAGCCAGCGAAGAGCAGAAAGCTTTCATTGAGGGAATTACCCGAATCAATTACGAGCGAGAAATGGCAAAACGAAATATGACGGCGAAGCCTGTCCGTGGTTTCTTTGACGCGGAGGTGTCCGCTTGACCCACACCGTGACCCACACGGGGAAACGAGCGGACGGAAACAATGGAACAAACAGGCTGCGACCTCATCCTTTTTGGACAAAAAAACGCCGCAAAGCCTTATACAGCAAGGGCTGGAAGGCTCTACGGTGGTTGGTAAGGATGAGGTCGGCAGTTCGAATCTGCCCAGCAGCTCCACAGAAAAGCCTTGAAACCATTATGGTTTCGAGGTTTTTTCTTTTTTTAAGTCGAACCTCAAGTACCATAGATTTGCGGGGTTGCTAAACATCATGCTAAACGAAAAAGTGTTTGCATCGTGTGCTGTCTTATGCAGAGACTTTTAATAGCTGCATGAGCTTGGCAGAGAGGTCAGGATTTTCCTGAATCAGTTTTAGAATTTCGGCTGCGTCAAGAGATGCTGGCTTCTCATTTGATTTTGCAGGAGTTGGATAAAAACTTGATTCAACCATCGATGCAAGCTGTTGCTTCTCTACTTCAAGTGCTTCATTATAATGATGCATAAGCACTTCCGGAGATTGTCCAGCGTTAGCAGCCACAAGTTGGTAATTGTTTTTAGTCAATCTGATTTTGTGCATTTGTCCTGACTTACGTAAACCCTGAAGATCAATTTGGTCCGTAATATTCATTGCGCTTTGCCATTCTTTGAAGGACTTGCAGAGATTATTTGGGTCAATGGGACGTCCATCTGGCTGGCAAATCAGCAGTCCATTATCTTGATATTCAGAACCGAGAGATTCTTTCGCTCTGTTGATTTCCGCAATGCGCTCTTTGATTTCTTGAACTAATGGGCTTGTCAGGTATTGCTTTCTCAAACTGCCTTCTGTTTTTGGAATTTTTAAGACAAGGCGACTTTTAGCGTTAGAAAACTGTTTCGGAAAAACTTTAGCAATCTTTTCTCTGGAGAGATTTTTGAGGGCCTCGTCAGAGACACGTTCAAGAATTTGGGAGATCCACATGCTGCCTTCATCAAGGTTGATTGAGTGAATGTCAATAGCAACAATCTCGCCCGCTCTAAGTGAACATACAAAGGCCAGGTGAAGCGAGAGATGGAGAATGGGATCTTCTTGAATCTGATCGAGAATTTTTGAAATATACTCAGCAGACCAAGCTTTACGCCTCTTGTAGTGCTCGGATGGACCTTTGGTGTTGGGAATCTCTGCGATGTAGTTCCATCGTTTTGCTGTTTCAAAACCAAGTGTAAGAATGTTATAGCACTTTTTTACAGTTCCGGAACTCAGTGTTGGAATTTCCGAGGTGCGTTTGCCATAGCTCTTGCTTCCACGGCAAGGTTTCTGAAAAAGATGGTCGATAAAGCCATCAATGGCGCTGCTGGTAATAGAACTCATGACCCAATCACCAAAATAAGGGTATATATGCGTTTCCAGATTTTGACGATAGCTGTCATAGGTTTTAGGTGAGAAATTCTTCTTTCTTGCGTGTATTGGAAGAAATCGCTCCATAAATTCTCGATAGGTCTTGCTCATATTATCTTCGCTTTCAGGGGACGGAGTATCGGGAGCAGTTGCTGTCTTTTCAGCAGCAATTTTTTGAGCTGCCTTTTCAACGGCTTTTTTTCTACGATACTCGGATGCTTCATGTGTAATATCAGATGTCCTGTTTTGAGATTGAAGATAGTCAATATAGGCTTTGCGCTGAATTGCTTCCAATTCAGAAGAGTAAGATTCCCATTGCTGTTTGCGTTTTCCGTCAGCTGCTTTGTAAGTATAGACGACATTGTGCGATGTTCCGCGTATTGTATATGTTGCCATAACGGTTCCTTTCTTGCTCGTTGCTTTATGATTGATCTAACGCATTGAACCAAGAATCGAATGATTCTTTATGAATGCGTAGGCACCGTTTGCCAAGTCGAATGACCTTAAAATCTGTTGTATGCTCGCAAAGGTAGTAGGTTTTGCGAAGACTGATGCCAAGAATTTTTGAGATCTGTTCGACGGTGTAGGTGCGTTGAACACTGTTGCCGCAATTTTGGTCAGACAAAATAATACCTCCTCGCAGCTTGGAAACCGCTATAGCTTGCAGTAAGTACCTCCTTCCCTAATTGTTTAGCAGGGTAGGCATATTATACTCTCCACAACAACGATTGCCAAGCATAATTTTATTGAAAGTCAATTCGCTTTCCGGGCCATTTCCTGCGCCCTCGCTTCAGGCCGCGTATTTGCAGGCTGCCGCTGTGCGGCACTTCCCCGGCAGGTACGCAAACGCATACTGTCAGCCGATCCTGTATAACTCCCAGACGAATCTATGTGACCGCGCTATTCTATGCGGTGTTTTCAAGGTTCAAGGCACATCTATTTGCCGTTCACACAATAAATACGGAGAAACATAGACAAATTTTGCAAGTTACAGAAAAAGTTAATAGATAAGCCCTCGTAAAACGTAGTCGTTTTACGAGGGCTTAATATTTGTCCAATAAAATTCTATCACTGCAAAGAAAAAATATCAGCTATCCTGTCCAAAAATACACCTCGCTGTCGTATTTAAGAGAATGAAGGGAGGTGAGATTAGTGAAAAAGCGTTTCTTTTGCATGTCTCTTATTCTGGTGATGCTTCTTTCTGTTTCGGCACATGCGATCCAAAGCCGCAGCATTACCTCGGTGCCCCACCTGAGCTTCGATGGGAATAACGCCTCATGTGTAATTCAGATTGTCGGCGATAAGATGACAGATGAGATTTCGGCGACGATGGAACTCCGGTGTGGCAGCGATTTGATCGCAAGCTGGAACGGAAGCGGATCTGGCATTTTGAAGATGACAAAAAGTGCGGCAGTCAAAAAAGGAAAAACCTATACCATGGTTGTCAATTTTTCTGTGAATGGAACAAAGCGGTCCCCAGTTACTATCAGTGCCACAAATGGCTAAAAGATGAATAGTAAAGGGCCTCCAGTTAACGCCTGATAACTTAATATATTTCAATGCCTTACCGATATGATAGGGGGTGTATCCAATGTTCTAAGTGACTGTAAGCTGTAATAGTTATGTCTCAGATAAACATGTTGCAAAAGCAATGTCAAATTCACATTAATATGAAATATAAGGTATAGATAATACCAAACGTCGAAAGGAGATTACTATGAAGAGAACCACTTCTTTGTTAATGGCTATTTGCATGGTATTTGCGCTTATGGTAAATGCTTCCGCGTTCGAATTGTCTGCCGAAGACACTGTTAAGCCCGCCGATCCTATTCAACAGATGGTTGACGAAAAGATGGCTGTGATCCTTCCTCAGTTAGCCGCACAGGACGCTCTCTATCTCGCAGATGATTATGAAGCGATTCTTTACGCCATGTTCTCAGCTGAATACGACGAAAACTCAATTTCTCCTTTAGAGGATGGCACAGTAAATAATGTGTACGCTCCCCGCGGTGGTTCTGTAGCATACAAGCAGGCGCGAGAGTGGGGAGCTGTTCCTGGTCGTTTTGTAGTTGTTGGTTGTACTGCAGAGCAGGGTGAAAGATGGATTAATGAGATTGAAACTCAGCGAGATGTTGCACGTGCTATTATGGAGGCTGTCAAGACCTTAAATTGGCTTCCTCCTTATATTACAGGAAGCGCTAATGCCCTCCTTTATACTACCGTCAGTATTAACCAGTCAATTCTCAACGATATTCAGTCGTGCAATGGCAGAGTGATGGTTTTGAACACTATCAGCTATATTGATAACGCCGCGCACCCCGCTGTGATGGGATGGCCCACTACCAGCATTCCGGTCCCCTACAACGCTACTGAAATTGTTTCTCGAGTTAATTAATGGAAAGAAGATGGATTGTATTATGAAAAAAATCAAAAGAGCATATATACTGCTGTTTGTATGCGTCATGACAGTTTGCTTTTCTGGATGTCAAAATCAGTCTAATGTCTCCTCTGAAGATGTAGAAAACTCATTGTTCATGGAATGGTGTAGCCGGTTTCGTGCTTCGAATGAGCCCTTAATTCTGATTACTTTCCCTGATGGGACGTCAACAGCACTTGTAGGTGAGAACGCTGTTACTGCGGCATCGGATATGGAGAAGGCGCTTACGGCGCTTACTGCGGATGATTTTTCTGTTCTGCAAGATTGTTCTGCATCCACAGATGCTCCTTACATTATCATCTCCGACAATTTAACCGAATACAAGTTTTCACCTACCGATAATGGCGTTATTGTAACAGGAACCCCTGATACACGGGAGGACTTTTTGAGTGAGGATGAATTATTGGTTATAAACGACACTGACTTCGCTAAAGTGGTAGATGGCCTCTTGAGCGATGAATAGTGTCATATATTAGCCGTAAAGACTATGGCTCCGGCTGCTTTTGTGATTGGACTAATACATACCTGATAAACCCTTGCCATTCTGGAAAAATGGAATGGCAAGGGTTTACTTCTGAAAAGCTTAATCAACCTTATTTCCGGTGCTGACAGGCACTACAATTACTGGACACCTATTTCCCGCTTTGTTATAATACCAACATAACAGGTAGGGAGCCAAGACTATGCTGATTTATCTTCAAACGATCGAGACAGAAGAAGACAAGAGCAAATTCGAAGACATATACCGGGAATACCGTGGGCTTATGTACTATGTCGCCTATAAGCGTTTGCACCATGAACAGGATGCGGAGGACGCAGTACATTACGCTTTTATGAAAATAGCTGAAAATATCAAAATAATTGATCCGGTGAGTCCAAAAACAAAGCAGCTCGTCGTAACTATAGTTGATAACAGAGTGACTGATATGCTGCGAATGAATGGCCGCCATCCCACTGCGGAATATAACGATGAAATTCTTAATCAACTGAGTGCAGAACTTCACACAGATGATTTGCTAACAGAGGCTATTCTTAAGTTGCCGGAGCAGCAACGTCGTGTTATCTGGTTGAAATATTATCATGGCTACAATTTGCGTGAAATTTCAAAGATGTTGGGAATTACGTTATCTTGGGCGCAGAAAATCGATCAGAGAGCGAAAAAGCATCTCGAGATACTGTATAAAGAAGGAGGCGGCGAATTTTGATCACTGATGAGCGGCTACGCGCGGCTGCTGAAAAATCCAGCGACTTATATCTGCGTTATATGGAAGAAGGTTACGACGCGATTCCTCCTCATGAGTTTTCTGCAGCTTTTGAAAGGAAAATCAGAAAGCTGAAAAAGCGCGCAGATCATCCTTATTTCTATAAAATGATGCACAAAGTTGCCGTTATTATACTTGCAGTTCTCATTGGCGGAAGTGCTTGGCTGGCCGTCGATACAGAGGCTAGAGCATCTTTTTTTGGATGGGTCAAAGAGGTGTACGAAGAGCTGTTTATATATCATTTTGAGGATGGGCGTACCAGCAATGAAGGAAAGAATAACTACTATTTAACTTGGATCCCCGAAGGATATACACAGATATCAGAAGATAGTGTAGGAAATACTTCGTCGGTCATTTATATGAATGACGAGGGTGAGATACTGAAATTCTATTATGCAAGTCCGCCAGATGAGACATTCTGGCAAATCGAGTCAACAAATACTGCCGTTGAAAAGGTAACCGTAGCTGGCTGCACTGCCGACATTTTGATCAGCGATGACGCTGCTATCGGTAACACAATCGTATGGATGACTGCTGACAACGCTGGATTTTTCATATCCGGATTCTTCACTGCCAAAGATCTGGTTAGGTTAGCAGAAAGTGTTTGCGAAAAATAAATAGCCGTTGTGTCCAAAAACTCCCTCCCTTGTCGTATTTAGTTTTACGAGAAGGGAGGGCTGTTTTAGTAGAAAATACAGAGGTATAATTTTCAATGTATCCGAAGTAGATTAAGCTATGTTCAACAACAAAAGAAAGCGAGGTTAATTAAATGAAACGTAAAATGGTGTCGTTTATTCTCTGCATCGCAATGTGCATGGCTCTCGCCATTCCTGCATTTGCTGTCGAATTAAGCCCATATGCTACTGATGAAGTGGGCAATTTTTCACAGATGATTGAGTTTGCTTTCTCGGATAATGTAGAAGGTAGATTTAGATATTCTTATAACGATGCTGCTGGAAATGTGGTCGATGGTATTGTAATAAAAGAAATCTCGACAGATGGGACAACAAAGCTGAACTTTGTAGAAGGCGATAAATCTGATAAGGTTGAAATTGATTCCATTAGAGACGTAATCTTAAACGGTAATTGCATTAAGGTGACAACGCAGGAATCATCAAAGCTAAGTACGGAATATGATATTGCTCCTTTTGCACATACCGTAAAATATCTTGACGGTCCGCCGGACGGGACAGTTGCAACTGATTATAGCAAACTAATTGGTACTCAAAAGAAAGACATTACATTTATGCAGGATTTGCTCGATATGACCTCCGGTGCATTTGTAACGGTCGTAATCGCTGCACTCGGATTTAATCCTCTTGGAGCTTTTGCGGCAGGAGTACTTTTAGGAAAGATTTGCAATATTGGTGGGACGGTGCACCCAGACGGTATCCACGCTATTTCTGTAAGAGTCCTTTCGTATCAGCGCCCCAGCGGTCCGGGGGTTATCGGGTACGGGACGGTAACAAAGTTGTACACAAAATGGTATGCAAGCGCCAATCAGCAGAACTATATTGAAGACGCTGATACGGTTGTGTATCGCTGTATGAATGGATAATAACATGGAAAAATTACCCAAGAATATCATACAGTATGTGATAAGCTTTGCACTATTTTTGGCCGTTATGATTTTGCTTCCAGTCAAGGCATATCCAAAGCACTGGAGCGATTTGCTTTTTATTGCTTTTGGATTTGCATTTTTCGCGCTCCGAGCGGTCGAGGAAAAGAAAAAATCTGCATGGTTTGATTTGTGCTGTGTGGGGGTACTTCTCTTAGAGAGTGTTCTTTTGCTGTTGATAGGTTGGCAGCTAAGTTGACCCTTCCGGAGTGTCACCTGATAGCGAACTTACTATCGGGTGACACTCCTTTTTAGCAGCGTGAGAGTGTATCTATGCTGATATATGCATAGCATTTGATTGGAGTAGTACCCTGTAAGTGCAGTCGCAAAATCCCCAAAAATCTGTTAAACTGAAAGAACAGAGATGGAGGGAATCGCAATGAAACATTACAGCAAAGAATTCAAGGAAGAAGCGCTGAAGCTGTCAGACGAGATTGGCGTGAAGAAAGCCGCGCAGCAGCTCGGCATTGCGTACTACACGCTGGCGGATTGGCGCAGCATACGCCGAAATACACCGCCCGCGAAGACACCGAGCGCAGAGGAGCAGACGATCCGCATCCGTGAGCTTGAGCGAGAAAATGCCGAGCTGCGGACCGCGAACAATATTCTCAAGGACGCACTCGGTTTTTTCGCGCAAGACCGCAAGAAGTAAAAGCGTGTGAGCGGCACCTGTTCGTAGTCGAACGCAAGGGTGTCTACACGGCAAAGGATATGTGCCGTGTTCTGCACCTGAGCGAGTCCGGTTATTACCGGTGGCTTCGAAACAGGGGCAGGCACAGCAGCCGTCAGCTTCTTGCGGGAAAGGTCAAAAAGATTCTCGAAGAGCATCCGGATAACCGAAACTACGGCGTGGATCGCGTCTGCCTTGCGCTTGAGCGGGACGGCGTTGACGTCAGCCGGAGGACAGTGTATCGCGTGATGAAAGAGAATGGCTGGCTCCATAAAAGACGCATTCCGCATGGAATCACGAAAGCCACGACAGAAGCGCAGGAGCAGGAAAACATTCTGAAACGGGACTTCAGTGCCCAGCGCCCTTCGGAGAAGTTTCTCACAGATATTACCGAGGTACAGTGTGCAGACGGCAAGCTGTATGTTTCGCCGGTCATGGACTGCTTCAGCGGCGAGATCGTCGCGCTTGAAATGCGTGACAATAGGAAGAAGGAGCTGTGCATTGATACGGTACGGCAGTTGGAGCAGCTCTATCCGAGTCTGAGCGGAGCGGTGTTCCACTCGGATCGCGGCAGTCAATACACCAGCTTAGCCTTTCGTTCCGAGCTGTCTCGCTGCGGCATGATACAAAGTCTCAGCGGCATCGGACATTGCTGCGACAACGCACGGATGGAGAGCTTTTTCGCCACGCTCAAAAAAGAGAAGATCTACCAGATCGCGGCACACAAGCTGCCGAGAGAACAGGTCAAAACGATCATTTTCCGCTATGTTTTTATCTACTACAACCGCGTTAGGATCTATACGCGCAACCCGCTGGGACTGCCGCCTGCGAAGTACCGGGAGTGGGCGCAGGCACAGACGGCAGCCTGATCCGATGCCGCCGCAGTTTTCCTGCGTTCCGCTACGCTCCACTTCGGAAAACTGCGCTGTATTACCATGCTTTTCAGATTTTGGGTGTTTCCCGACTGCACATTTCTTGACATTTCCAGATGTTACTGCTGCTCGACGCCACAATAGCTAACAAAACCTATTTGAGACACAATATGAAGGATAAATAGTGTTGACTTGTCATATATATTGTGCTACACTATGCCTGTAAATGAGTTTTGCGCAATTTCCCTTTGGGCATAGGTCAATGATCTGTGTGTGGAGTGATCCACCTGCGCACGTTGTCAGGTTTGTACGTTTTTATCAGTAGTATTGCTGTGCCATGAGAGCCGGCTGCTGCTGGCTTTTTTGTTTTACGGGGTACTGCCCCATACTGCGGGAATGACGAGGGTTTGCTGTCAGGCAAACATACTGGATTTTACCAGAATCGTTGTTCCCGCTTTTTTTGCGCCCAAACGCCGAAAGGCTTTGAGGATATATCATCAAGAAAGGTGGAAACAAGAAATGAAATTCAGACGAAAATGGAAACCCGGAGGGCATCCCAGACGCTCCTTCCGACCGTACCACAGGTACAGAGAGAAGCGGCTTTTGAATAAGCCGCACATCAAATATGAAACCGAGGAGGAACGTATCCATGGAAAACGCGAAGTGTTACGCTCCGCAAATTCTCGTCGGTACAGAAGGTCTGCCGCGTGAACAATGGCTGGAATACCGGCGCAAGGGCATCGGCGGAAGTGACGCCGCTGCCGTTCTCGGAATTTCACCATTCCGTACCGGGCGGGATCTCTACTATGACAAGCTGAATATCGTCACAGCGGATGATGCCGAAAACTGGGTTCAGCTGGAGGTTGGAACTCTGCTGGAGCCGTTGGTTGCCAAGATCTTCGCCCATAAGACGGGCTATAAGATCTACCGCCGGCCATTCATGTTCCGGCATCCCCAATATCCTTGGATGCTGGCGGATCTGGATTACATGGTGGAGCTGCCGGACGGTACATCAGCCATCCTTGAGATCAAGACCACGAACTATAATGCCAAGGATAACTGGTGGTACAACGGCGAGGAAATCGTTCCTATCTACTATGAATCGCAGGGGCGGCACTACATGGCGGTCATGAACATTGACCGGGTCTACTTCTGCTGCCTTTACGGAAATTCGGAAGACGAGGCAATCATCCGCCGTATCGACCGTGACATGGCCTATGAAGAAGAACTGATCGCTTTGGAACGGGACTTCTGGGAGAATCATGTTCTCACAAAAACGCCGCCTCCCTATGTGGAAGCGGATGGCGACCTGATCCTTGAAAGCCTGCGGCGAAAGCTGGGGCCTGCGGACAAGGATGCGCCTCCTGTGCTGCTGGGACAGACACAGTTTGGGCAGTTGTCCATGCTTCTTTCCCTGCAAGAGCAGAAAAAGGAGCTGTCGGCTGATGTGAGCAAGCTGGACAAGGACATCAAGCGGTTGAAGGGTATGCTCATCGAGAGAATGGGCACAAGCTGCACCGCCGTGTATAACGGCTCTGCGGAGAGCTACACCATAACCTACAATCCGGTACGCTCCGCAGGCATATCGAAGGACGCCTTAGAGCGTTTGAAGGACGAACACCCTGATATTTACGATCAGTATGTCACGGTGTCCGAATGGCGAAGATTCCATGTGAAAAAAGCTGCTTTGCAGGCAGCGTGAAAAGAAACGGAGGTGATGTGCTGTGAGCATTGTTGCAGCACTGGACAAGGTACTGTTTTTCAATGCGTCCAGCAAATATTCTGTTCTTCGGATGAAAACGGAGGACAGCAGCGTACCCACAGAAGCCCGGAGCCTCTATCGCTATCACGACCACCTGATCCGCTTTACCGCCGTCGGCATCGAATTGCCGCAGACGGATACGGTGAAGATCGAGATGGATGGAGAGTGGAAGGACGGAAAATACGGGCTCCAGCTTCAAGTCGATCATTGGAAGGAGATCGTGCCGCCCACATTGGAGGGCGTCCGCAATTATCTTGCCTCCGGTCTGCTGAAGGGCATCGGAGAAAAGACCGCCGACGCGATCATTGAAAAGTTTGGCATCAATGCTCTGGAGATTCTGGAACATCAGCCAGACCGGCTTCTTGAGATTCGCGGCATTACGAAGGAGCGGCTTGCGGAGATCAAGGACACCTATGCGGAAACCAGCCGGATGCGTGTCCTGATGACCCTGCTGGCCCCGTTCAAGGTCACCCCGACGACCGCGCAGAAGATCTATCAGCATTTCGGGCCTGCCTGCGCGGACATCGTGAGACAGAGTCCCTTCAATCTCTGCCAGGTGCCGGGATTCGGCTTCAAGCGCATTGACGCCATCGTACAAAAATCCGGTGGAGACCTGCGTGATCCGAAGCGTGTTCACGGTGCGCTCTTTTATGCGCTGGAGGACGCACGGACAAAGGACGGACATCTCTATCTGGAGGCGGAGGCTCTGCTCAAAGCGGCTATGCAGCTGCTCAATGAGCGGATACCCCTCCCACAGATGCGTGTCCCCATGAGCCAGGTCGAACAGGAGCTGTCTGCCATGATCCGGCAGGACGAGGTGGTGTCGAATCACGGCAATGTGTATCTGCCCAAGCAATTCCTGCAGGAGAGCGAAACCGCACAGAAAGCGGTAGAGCTGTTTCTGGCAAAGCCGACGGTGGTGGACATCACGCAGCCGTTGGAGCAAGTAAAGCGTAGCTTAGGGCTCAACCTGTCCAAGCGCCAGTCAGAAGGCGTGGAAATGGTGTTCCGGCATAACCTGTCCATTATCACAGGCGGCCCCGGCACCGGCAAGACTACGGTTCTGAAAACAGTGATCGAAGTGTACCGTCAGCTCTATCCTCAGCAGAAGATCGTACTCGGAGCGCCCACAGGTAAGGCGAGCCGGCGTATGGCGGAGGCAACGGGGATCGATGAAGCACAGACGCTCCACAGCATCCTGGGGCTTCACGGTGATTCGGAATCCAAGAAAGACCGGGAACGGAAACCGCTGGAGGCAGGGCTCCTGATCGTGGACGAGACTTCCATGGTCGATATGTGGCTAATCCATCAGCTCTTTTCACGCTTGCGCCCCGGCACCAAAGTCCTTTTGGTCGGTGATGCAGACCAGTTAGAGAGTGTGGGCGCCGGTGATGTATTTCACGAGCTGATCGGCTCCGGCGTCGTGCCAGTCACGGTGCTGGACGAGATCTTCCGTCAGGCGCAGGACAGCCTGATTGCCCACAATGCCCGTTTTATCAACGAGGGCAAAACGACGCTCTACTATGAGCATGGAACAGAATCAACTGACCCGGGATCTCTACGCCGCAGGCTACACGCGGGAGGATCACCCCTCCTTCGTGTATTGGAGTGACTGGCAGAATTTCGGCTATCTCTTTGAGGCTCTATTGAAGTTTACATGGGAAACTCCATGCGGCCTTTTGATCGATGGCAAAAGTGATCTCGGCCGGGACCTTGCCTGCTGCGATGCTTCTTTTCAAGGTATCGATTACTGCCCGGAAAATGACAATCCACTGCTGCGCTGTCCCTATGAACGCAAGGACTGTCCACACAGCATCAGCGGCTTTCCTGTCCCTCTCTGCCCCTGCCACACCACTGGTAAGCGATATTCCTACGAGCAAAGCGCCGAGAGGGTGGAATCGGAGAGAAGTGAGAGACAGCACCGGCAGTACATGGAGATTACCGGCGGAGCCTACTGCGCCTGCGTGGTTGGCGGTAATGGCTATGATGGCGGCCATGTCGAAGTCCAATACGATGTGGAGCAGTGTATTCGCTGCCGCTGCCAGAATCCTGTCTGCGTCATTCGCAAGCAGAAGCGGGACCTGAGCCGCGCCAATATCTTTTATGATGTGCGCCGCACATGGATCACCCGCATTGGCTTTCTGGAGGAAAAGAAAGTACAGGTGACAAAGGGCGAGCGTGTGTTTCCCCATCCTGTGGCTCAAACGGACGCGGAGATCTGGCTGGAAACGAAAAAGGCGCACTTCAACCCGCTTTGGAGCAGCTCTGTGATCGACTCCCCGCACCAGACATCAGAGGATCGGCGGCAGACATTTTTCAGCAAAATGCACCGCAAGTACGGGGAGTATGATTACTTTGAATTTCACTATGATGTGGAGAATATCCGCATTGCCAAAAGTGAGCAAAGAGATCTTCTGCAGGATCTGCGGGATGTGGCGGACGGCTTGGAGGTCGTCCATGCAGTCGATCTCAAAAAGGAGCAGGCTGCCAAAAAGCGGGAATCCAGGCAGCGGCGTAGGGAGCAAAAGGAGCGGCGGCTAAATAAGCGGCGCTCTCCGGCTCCACCCAAGGAGGAACAGCTTACACTACGCTCTGCGGCATCCATGTCCCGCCGCAGTTCCTCTCGGGCGGATTTGACGGCGTAGACGAGGTGCTCCGGCTGCTTTTCGTCGAATCGTTCCTGCAAGGCTTTCATGTAGTCGTACATGGTGACCCCTCCTTTGGTAGCCAACATACATACCACAATTCTGGCAGGAAAGCTATTACTTTTTCGAGAATCATCTTTATTTACAGCGGTGCGTTTTTGGAAATGTTTTATTGACTTCAGCAGCACAAAATATGCGCGCTTTGTGCTTTAGTGAATCAATGGAACTGCATCGTGTATCCCTGCGGTTCGAATTCATGGTCGTCCGGCTTGTGGCCGAGGGCGACACGCTTTTCCCGCAGGCGTTGTAGCCGCTTGCGGTCGATTTGAACGCCGTTGGCAGCGGGAGCTGGGGCATTGTCCCGGAAAATATTACCCATGTGATAGAGTAACCGCGTGGCAGACAGCAGAATGTTGGGTGGCTCCTGTTCGCCGCGCTCCATGCGTTCCATGAAAAATTCTGCGTAGGCGTGACCGCTATCCCGCGCCGCCGCGAACCATTCGTAGGCGGCGTCCATGTCCTTGGGAACACCTTCGCCCATGAGGGTCAGCTTGCCCAACAGATATTGGGCGTAGGCGTTGCCGTTATCTGCGGCCTGCCGCAAATATGACACTGCTGTTTCGGCATCCTTTACCGTATTTTCACCGCGGAGATATTCCTTTCCCAGCCGGTAGGCGGCGTAGTCGTTGCCGTTGTCCGCCGAGCGTTTCAGCCAGTAGATGCCCTTGGCGGGATCGTGAACGTCAACATCATCGGAGAGGTACAGCTTGCCGAGGGTGTACTGCGCCGCATCGATTTCCTGTTTTGCCGCGCACTCCAAGAACTTTTGCGCTTTGACCGTGTCCGGTATCAGCAGTCCACCGTCACGGTACGCCGTGCCGATGATGTACTGGGCGTAGGTGTCACCGTCCTCCGCAAGCTGCTCCAACTGCTCCGCTGCCTCGTCACGCTCCTTCAGAGGGAAACGGTCATCGTTCGCCGCGCTTTGCAGATCCTGACACTCGTAGCTCATGTCATAGGCGCTGATCTGCTCGCCGTCATCCTGCATTTCCTCGTCCTCGAAGGAAAACCTGTTCATGCGAAGATGCTCCGCCTCTTTGATGACGGCGTTCTTGATTTGACGAAATTCTTTTTGCTGAGACAGCGGCGGACGCAGCCGTTTCTCTCCCTCGGAATAGTAATCCTCCACCTGACATTGCAGTTCCCACCATGTTTGGTAGCACGTATCCACGGTAGGCAGACGCGCCATTTGGTCGACGATCTCGTCCACCAGCTTTTTCATGGGCTTTGGCAGATAGCCGTAGGTTTTCTTGCCGCTGACCTGACCGAGCTGTCGCGACAGATCCCAGATCATCTGCTCCGCCTCTGGGTGGATGCAGGTCATCTCCCGCATGGCCTTCGCCAATTCCAGCACGGCTTTCCGTGCTTCTGACACCAGTTCATCGCGGGATTTGCCTTTTTGCTCGTAGACATGGAGCAGTTCCTGACGGAAGATCTGATTGGTCAGCGTGGACTTGATCTGCCGTATCCCATCTTTGGACAGGTACGCCTGGTTGGGTTTCACCGACCACGCCATCATGTGGACATGGGGATGGTTTCCCTCGTCATGGAAGGCGGCGTACCAGCGGAAATCCTCCGGCGGGATCTTCATCGCCGCGGCGATGTCATTGATTCGCCGCCTTTGGCGGCAGCGTGAAAGGGGACCATTCTTGGCGGAAGAATGGCCCCCTTTCGATCCCCCAAGACCGCAAGGGCTGCGCCCTTGACCTGCCATTGCCTGTTCGTGAATGGCTGATACTGCACGCGCTGTGCAAAGGAGTACCTGCCGATTTTTGCTGCGGCTTTCGACTTGACCTGCGCCTATGTCCGCTTGGCCGCTGCCTTTGTGTGGTTTCGAGGCTTTTTGCAGCGGCTCTCGTACCAGCATTGCAGCAGCGGCTGAGCGGAAAGAGAAGCACGTCAAATCGTTCAGAAGAAAAACTCTGACATATGGTCGCTGAAAAATGACATGACATTGGCAGTTCGGGGTCAAGGGGCGTCAGCCCCTTGCGTTCTCTTGGGGTTCCAAAGGGGTGGTTCTCTGCGACAGAGAATCACCCCTTTGATGGAAGCCGCACTTGATGTACGGACTTTTGACGATCAGCCTTGCCATGCTTCGCTCTCCAGCTCACGGAGCTTCTGCTCCATCCGCAGCTGACCGTTGGTGCGCTTGACGGCGGCGATGCTCTTGGCCCGTTCCTGCCGCAGCACTTCCTCGCTCACGTTGAGGCTTTGCAGGAGGATGGACATCGCCATGTCCATCTCCACCGCCTGCTTGTAGAGCAGCGACGCGATGCGATCCTCGA
>OGLJ01001366.1_pt1 | contig 20570 bp, 19 predicted proteins | sample 1572801 | NCBI WGS metagenome assembly OGLJ01 (sample SAMEA2581877, study PRJEB24529) | metagenome | biome: Human gut stool | place: China | collected 2011
TGAACATAGTGTGCAGGACTGCCTGTAGCTTATATTTGTCGTCCGTTCGTCACCAGCTAATATCCAATTAAACAACACTATTTTAGAAATGCCCCCCAGAGCTTCCTGAGTTGCCGCCTCCGCCTCCACTGCTGCCACCTGAACTTCCAGAATTCGTCTGTATGCGTCTTGTCGTCACGGTTGTGTTTATAAATATGTCCCTTCTGTCCATCACGTCAAAGTTATGATTTTTTGTATACTCTGTGCTTGAAACTGTCATCTTTGCCTTGGCACTGCTCATCATGGCAAGCACACCTATAACTGCTATAACTGCTGATATTCCCAGTTTTACCGGCATATTGTATGTAAGTTTCTCTACTAGTGACGTATTAAGTTTCTTTTCAATTCCTTTGATATACTTGACACAGCCCTCATAATAGTCTCCTGATGCAAGTTCATTTTCCGCTTTTTCCCTTATACTATCCAGCCGGCTTTGCGATATATCACTCCTTGCTCTTCCAGATGTAACTATACGGTCTGCTCTTGATTTCATATCTATTCCGTATACAACAGCCTCACAATCACTTCCTGTTGCATAATATCCATAATTTTTTTCAAGGATTGACATTAAATATGTATCCATTGCATAGCCATCAAGATTCCTGCTCATTGTTATGATCACTATATCAAGCTTACATTTATCAGATGCTGCCTTACATAATTCTGCCAGGTGCTTTTCTTCTGATGTGCTCAATATTTCTGCATCATCTATAACATAGGTCTTAGATGTACCTGAAACCGAACTACTGCTTTCAGCTGTTTCAGACTGGCTGCTTACTTCTGATTCAACTGCTTTCTCCGATGCTGCATACACATATTGACCTGTTGCAGCAAACATAATAAATATTGCCATTGACAATACTGCCATGACTCTCTTGCATACTCTTCTGCATATTTCTTTATTAGCAGCTATCTTATCAGAACTTATTCTTTTATATCTGACTATATTCATCATATAAACAACAGACCTCCTATCATAGTAATAATAAGAACAACAACGAATATTATCACACCATATGCAGCCGCCTTTACTGCACTTATAGGTCTGTCTGCTACTATCTTTCCTGTCTGTCCATTAAGGTAAAAATGGAACTCTTTATTTTTAAACCTGAAATTAAGCATCCATACTGGAAGAAGTGCATATTCATTATTTTTAAGTCTCATGCTTACATTATTTCCAATAACCGATACACTTGTATATCCCTGTATAGTTCCTCTTGCTATATCAGTTATATAATCATCCGCTCTTTCTTTAACCCTGGACTCTATTTCATCAGATGTATAGTTGTATCTTTCTGAAAGATATCCTGAAAGATAAGGCATCGCAAAGCCCTCTATATCACTATAATCATATGGTTCAAGCATATCCATCTGTCTATCTGGCATCTTTTCAGAAGCATCAGCTGGAATTCTGTCAAACTCTGCATGTACATCCCTGTATACGTCAAAATGATCCGTATATGTATACTCTGTATCTCCTCTCCTTGTTGTTCTTACTTTGTTGGCATGTGCATTCATCTGTGTTCTGGCATTATAGCTATATAACCAGAATGGGACATAAACACCGCTTATCTTTTCTATTGTGCTTGATGTAGATAATTCTTTTGGTGTCAACGGACCTTTTTTCAGCCACTTCCTGTATATATCAACAGCCTGCTCTTTATTAATTTTAAATGGTATTATAAGCTGTGGCTTGAATTCTCCCTGCAATCTGTCCTCAACCAATGTTGGATTCCCACAATATGAACAGAATGTTGCCGATGTATATTCATCTGCGACTAACTGGGCACCACAGCTCTGGCAATTATAAATCTTCATATTAGGAACTTTTTCTCTCTGTTCCCCTGAAGCAGTGCTATCTTTTTCATATGTTTCTACATCTATCTGTGTACCACATCGTTTACAGCCAAGCTTTTGTGTATCACTGTCAAATTCCATCGCTGCACCACAATTAGGACACTTATATATAACTGGCATAATCCCCCTCCTTAATCATTGTTTGTTATATATCTACAGCATTTTGCTTAAATCATCAAATAAACATAACTGTGATGTTAATATGTTAAGATACCTGGATCAAAAGGTCTAAAACCATATGAGCCTGTTCATAAAATGTTCATACTACATTAAATAAGATTTAACATTATGAACATTATTTCTTCACTTTTAGTCAATATACTTCAAATATAGACAAAAACGAATGAAACACTTCAAATAGTTGACATTCTTTTGTTTTGTAAAATCACTTATTTACATTTATTTGTTCTTCATAAATTTGAGTTGTTTTAAATAATAAATTGCAACTCTCCTCCCTCTTTCAAAGCCTCTCCTTATACTTAAGGAGGGGTTTTTGTTGAATCTGTTCAATCATGTAATGTATGATTACTATCTGCCATATAAGCTATAAGACAGCTAAACTCTAAAAGCAAATACATTTTAATGTCAGATTACAAAGAATGATATTATAAGAAACATTAATCCGGCAGCCATCATTATTATTCCCGCATTCTTATTTTTTTGGTTAGTAGCTTTATCTATATTAACGCTGTCTCTCTGGTCATAAAAAAGATTAAAATTCTTCTTTGCTGTAAGATATTTACTAAATCCCATAAATATGACAACGAAGCCTATAAGAAAAAGCATGAATCCAACAAATGGAAGATATGAATCACCACTATTTCCTTCAATATTGTAAAAATCAACATCTGCTGCTATATATGCTATATAGCCAAGTACTCCAAGAATATATCCCATATGCTATTCTCCTTTCAATCCACAAAAATATTTTTTGTTGTGTCGTATATCATCTGACACTATCCACCCAATACGTCTATCATATATACTGATATATCTATTATGACTGGATTTTATTTTCTAAATTATACTTCTTTTCAGCATTAATCACAACCAAAATATATCTTTATATATATATAAATCGACATTGTATTTCAATAAGACTATTTTTCTAACTATTTCCTTTTCTTTTTAGTATATTTAATGTATAATGAACAAAAGAGTGGGACGGTAAAAACTGTACTCATAATTAATTATCAGGAGGTTTATATTTATGTTAGTTTCAGCAAAAGAAATGTTAGAAAAAGCAAGAGATGGTAAATATGCTGTTGGACAGTTTAATATCAATAATCTTGAATGGACAAAGTCTATCCTTCTTACAGCACAGGAGATGAATTCACCTGTTATACTTGGTGTTTCATGTGGTGCTGGTAAATATATGACTGGTTTTAAGACTGTTGCAAGCATGGTAAGCGCAATGATAGATGATCTTAAGATTACAGTTCCTGTAGCACTTCATCTTGATCATGGAACATATGAAGCTTGCTTTGACTGTATTGATGCCGGTTTCTCATCTATCATGTTTGACGGTTCACATTATCCTATTGATGAGAATATTGAAAAGACTAAAGAATTAGTAGCTATCTGCAAAGAAAAAGGATTATCACTTGAAGCTGAGGTAGGTTCTATCGGTGGCGAAGAGGATGGTGTAATCGGTATGGGAGAATGTGCCGATCCTGATGAATGTAAAGCAATCGCAGATCTTGGTGTAACTATGCTTGCTGCTGGTATCGGTAATATCCATGGTAAGTACCCAGCTAACTGGCCAGGATTAAGCTTTGAAACTCTTGCGGCTGTTAAAGAAAAAGTCGGTGACATGCCTTTAGTATTACATGGTGGTACAGGTATTCCAGAGGATATGATCAAGAAAGCTATCTCTTTAGGCGTTGCCAAGATTAATGTTAACACTGAATGTCAGCTTGCTTTCGCTGATGCTACAAGAAAATACATTGAGGCTGGTAAGGATCTTGAAGGAAAAGGTTTTGATCCAAGAAAACTTCTTGCTCCTGGATGTGAAGCTATAAAGGAAACTGTCCGTGAAAAGATAAATCTTTTCGGCTCAGCTGGAAAGGCTTGATTTCATGAATACCAGTTATAATAATGATAATAAATCAGACAATTTAAATAATAGCACCGAAAATGAGGATTTTATCGATGGCTGTTCTGATAGTGATAAAGACAGCATATTAAACGATGATTATGATATTGATTCGCCTGATTACGATGCTGACGATGATTATACAGATAAAGATGATATAGATGAAGATGATGCTGATGCTGTGTTTGACAGACAGGAAAAAGCAAAGAAAAGATCTAATATTGTACGCCATATTGTACTTGTTATATCTGCTGCCGTATTTATTTTTGCAGCATACAATCTTATCAATATATTCCTAGCTTATCACAAAGCGGACGTTATATATGATAATATAAACCAGGATGTTCTAGATGAAGATTCACATACCAAGGTTACTATAGGTGAAGATGAACAGCCTGTTGAAATTCCATTTACATATAATCATCAAGCATTGCTTAATATCAATTCACAGGGTATTGGTTATATGTATATACCTTCCATTGACTGCAGGCTTCCTATGGTTCAGGGTGATGATAATGATTATTATCTTACGCACACGTTTAACAAGGAATATAGTGCTAATGGATGTCTCTTTGAGGATTATAGAATCAATGGCGGGCTATCAGCCAGTCATGTAATCATCTACGGACATAATATGAGAAATGGTGCCATGTTCGGAAAGCTTAAAAGCTATCAGAATTATTCTTTCTGGAACTCTGCCGGTAACAATGTTTTTTACATATATACTGGCAATGTTATTAAAGAATACAAAATTTTTAGCTGTTATATAAGTGAAGCTATAAGTGACACCTATACATTTAACTTCCCTACTCTCGCATCAATGAGAGATTACGCAGCTAATATGAAAGCCAAATCTATGTACGATACAGGCGTTGATGTTTCCAATGCTTCACAGGTTATAACACTCTCAACCTGTACCAACGATGGAGAACAGAGATTTATTGTACATGGAGTATATATTGGAGAAGCCTCATTAGAATAGAAATAGTACAATAATCATTACATTAATAATTATTCTTTATTTTTTTAAATATTTTTGCAAAAAGAACTTGCATTATTATCAGTAATGAGTTATTTTATTTACAGACAACGATTAGATAGTTGTCACTAATCAAATAAGGTAGAACAAAGGCGTTCATGTTATACATATTAATATGTGTGTATATGTGGATGCCTTTTTTAGTTTTACTAATAGAATAATAATCTATGAAAAGGAAGGATGAAAAAGTTATGAGCGAAAAATTCAATGTAGCTGACATCTTCGGCGAAAATGTGTTCAATGACGCAGTTATGAAAGAACGTTTACCAAAAAACGTTTACAAAAATCTTAAATTAGCAATTGCAGGTGTTCAGGAATTAAATATTACTGATGCAGATGTTGTCGCTAATGCAATGAAGAATTGGGCTATCGAAAAAGGCGCAACTCATTACACACACTGGTTCCAGCCTTTGACAGGAACTACTGCTGAAAAGCATGATTCATTTATTTCAGCACCTAATGAAAACGGAAAGGTTCTTATGGAATTCTCTGGTAAAGAATTAATAAAGGGCGAACCAGATGCTTCATCATTCCCTTCAGGTGGTCTTCGTGCTACATTCGAGGCAAGAGGATATACAGCATGGGATTGCACATCACCAGCCTTCGTTCGTGAAGGTGCACAGGGTGCAACACTTTGTATCCCTACTGCTTTCTGTTCTTATACAGGAGAAGCTCTTGATCAGAAGACACCTCTTCTTCGTTCAATGGATGCTGTTAACGAGCAGGCTTTAAGAATATTAAAATTATTTGGTAACACAACATCTAAGAAGGTTACTCCTTCTGTTGGTGCTGAACAGGAATACTTTATAGTAGATAGAGAAAAATATCTTCAGAGAAAGGATCTTATCTTCTCTGGACGTACATTATTCGGTGCTATGCCACCAAAAGGACAGGAACTTGATGATCACTACTTCGGTTCTATCCGTGAAAGAATTGCTGCATTTATGAAGGATATCAACGAAGAATTATGGAAGCTCGGCGTATCTGCCAAGACTCAGCATAATGAAGTTGCTCCAGCACAGCATGAATTAGCTCCTATATATGCACAGTGCAATATTGCTACTGATAACAACCAGCTTATGATGGAGGTTATGAAGAAAGTTGCTTACAGACATGGTCTTGTATGCCTTCTCCATGAGAAGCCATTTGCCGGAGTTAATGGTTCTGGTAAGCACAACAACTGGTCAATCACAACTGATGATGGTATCAACCTTCTCGAACCTGGCAAGACACCTCACGAAAATATCCAGTTCTTACTTGTACTCGGTGCTGTTATGAAGGCTGTTGATACGCACGCTGATCTTTTAAGAGAATCTGCTTCTGATGTTGGTAATGACCACAGACTTGGCGCTAATGAGGCACCTCCAGCTATTATCTCTATGTTCCTTGGTGAGCAGCTTGAGGATGTTGTTATGCAGCTTATTGATAAGGGTGATGCTACAAGCTCTATCCAGAAGGGTAAGTTAAAGACAGGTGCTTCTACACTTCCTGACCTTAACAAGGATGCTACTGATAGAAACAGAACTTCACCATTTGCATTTACTGGTAATAAGTTTGAATTCCGTATGGTAGGTTCATCAGATTCAATTGCTCCTGCTAACGTAGTTCTTAACACAATCGTTGCAGAAAGCTTTAAGGAAATCGCTGACCAGCTTGATGGAGTAGAAAACTTCGATATGGCTGTTCATGATCTTATCAAGAAGCTCTTTACTGACCATCATAGAATCGTATTTAATGGTAATGGTTACTCAGATGCATGGGTAGAAGAAGCTGAAAGAAGAGGTCTTCCAAATATCAGATCTATGGTTGATGCTATTCCTGCCCTTACTACTCCTAAGGCCGTTAAGCTTTTTGAAAGCTTTGGTGTATTTACAGAGGCTGAATTAAAGTCAAGAGCTGAGATTAAGTATGAAGCTTATGCAAAGGCTATAAACATCGAAGCTAAGACAATGATTGATATGGCTGGAAAGCAGATTATTCCTTCAGTTATTTCTTACACAACTGAGCTTGCTAATTCAGTTCTTACTGTTAAGGAAGCTGGTGCTGATGCTTCAGTTCAGGAAGAACTTCTTACAGAAGTATCTGGATACTTAAAGGATATGAAGAAGGCTTACAAGAACCTCATTGATGTTACAGCTATTGCTTCTACAATTGATGATGTTGTTGCACAGGCTACATATTTCAGAGATGAAGTTAAAACTACTATGGATGAGTTAAGAGCTCCTGCTGATAAGCTTGAAATGATCGTAGATAAAGAATTCTGGCCATTCCCAAGCTATGGAGATCTTCTTTTCGAAGTATAAATAATATGATGTCGGAGTCAGAGGATTCAGGCATCACCGACTTATATAGCTGTCTTTTCTTTAAATACAATAATAAATTTAACGAAAAACATACAAAAGTGGCTTGAGTACAAAACACTCAAGCCACTTTTTACAACTATTGTTTATTATGAAGATACGTGAACTATTTCACCATCTGATTGCCATACAATCATTATTGTGGATAATTAAGTCTCTCAGGAACCGGATTATCAAGCACCTCTTCCTTGAACTTCTTCATATATAACTTGGCAAGTGTAAGGTTATTATCAAGATAGTTACCACAATCTCTTGGTGAATAACCTGGAATCTCGCCTTCATAAGAAAGTACATATTCTGCACCTTCTCTAAGCACCTCAAGTATATCCTCTGACTTAAGGTCACCTGCAAATATCACATAAAACCCTGTACGGCATCCCATAGGTCCAAAATATATAGTTTTATCTGCCCATTCTTTATTATTTCTTAAAAATGTAGCCATAAGGTGTTCTATTGAATGTATGCCTGCTGTATCCATAGGTGCCTCTACATTCGGTCTTGTAAATCTTAAATCAAACGTTGTAAGCACAACATCTCCCTGATAATCTTTTCTTGATACATATACACCTGCTAAAAGATCGAGATGATTAACTGTAAAACTTGCTATTTTATTCATAATTGTTTTAATACTTCCTTTCCATATATAATCATTAAACAATGCAGCTATCCAAAATATAAAAATATATTTTATTTATCAGCTTCCTATTATTTTATTAAGCGAAATATTTATTCCTTTATATACACCATTCTTCTGTTTTCGCTTGTCACTCTTATAACAAGACATTTTATTCCCATTATAAATTTTGTCAATGTAGAATAGCCATATTCTCTTACCTTAAAATCCGGATAGTTGATGTGTATCTTCTGTCCAAGTGCTCCAAGCTCAACTCCGTTATCACTTGACTTAACATAATTAACAGCATATTCTGTAACCTTTTCCTTCATATTCTTATCTTCTTTAAGCCGTACAAGAACTGTGTTGTTAAACTTCTTAAGCTCAAGACTGTTCATTTCTTCAAGAAATGTAGACAACGAACTGTAGCCGTAGTTTCTCACATCAAAATCAGAATATTTCTTCTGAAGTCTGCTTCCTATCTCTCCAAGTCCGGTCTGTTTACCCTTATTATCATTTTCCTGAATTATCTCTATAATAGCATTTTCTATCTTTGATTGCTTTATAATATTATTACTTGCTTTTTTCTTAACATGCTTACTATCCGGCTCATCTTCATGCGCCTGTTCTCTTAAAAGTTCAAGATCTGTAAACACTGAACATGCTGCCCTGAACGAACGTGGTGTTTTATTCTCTCCCATACCTATAACATCCATTCCTGATTCTCTAAGGCGGCTTGCAAGTCTTGTAAAATCACCATCCGAAGAAACTATACAAAAACCATCTACATTATTCGTATAAAGAATATCCATGGCATCTATTATAAGTGTAGAATCTGTTGCATTTTTTCCAACTGTATTGCGGAACTGCTGGATAGGTGTTATGGAATTCTCCATCAGTTCCTTCTTCCATTTGTTAGCCTGCGTACTTGTCCAGTCTCCATATATTCTCTTATATGTTATAACGCCATATTTAGTCATCTCATCCAATATATCTGATATATACTTTGACGAAATATTATCTGAATCTATAAGCACTGCGTATCTTTTATCATCCAATTATTTTCACCTCTTTCTTCTTTTTCCTCTTTTCTCTTTTTTATTTTTTGAACAAATCAGACATCTCGCCTACATCTGATGTCTTACTACTTTATATTCATCATTGCTCTGGTAGTACGGACATTCTCTGTATTCCGATGTTAACAATCTGGCATAGTCATCCTCATCCATATCTACATCGCATACATATTCTTCCATTTCTTCATCATATACCATATTATTACAATAATCACAGTTATAACGTGCTACTGCCATATTTATCTTCCTCTCCTGTCATTGTATTTAACAGCTTATTTTAATTTATTCTATTCATCAGCTGCGGCATGCTTATTATTCTCATAAGTATCCAGAAAGCTGTGTTTTTCTCCGTGCTGCTTATATGCAATAACGGTATCCAGATTAACATTTTCAACACTTCTGAATATATTTTTCTCTATATATGGACTTACCTTCGTTAAATCCCTGATAAGCTGCTTTATCTCAGCCCTCTTAGAGCCCTTTCCAGTTCCCCCGCATGAGGCACAGCCTTCTGTAAAACGGCATGCACATTGTATAAACTGAAGCTTATTATAGTCCTTCCAGTGAATAATATCTGCCTCTCTTATAAGATACATAGGTCTTATAAGCTCCATTCCTTCAAAGTTCGTGCTATGAAGCTTTGGCATCATAGTCTGTATCTGTGCTCCATATAACATCCCCATAAGAATAGTTTCTATAACATCATCATAATGATGCCCAAGTGCTATTTTATTGCATCCAAGCTCTTTTGCTTTGCTGTAAAGATATCCTCTACGCATTCTTGCACATAAATAACATGGAGATTCAGTTATATCAACTACCGTATCAAATATCTCTGTTTTAAACACTGTTACAGGTATGTCTAAAAGCTTTGCATTGTTTAGTATAACATTATAATTAAGTTCATTATAACCTGGATTCATAACAAGAAAAACAAGGTCAAAGTTATTCTTTCCATGTCTTTTAAGTTCCTGAAAGAGCTTCGCCATAAGCATAGAATCCTTACCACCTGATATACAGACTGCTATCTTATCTCCATCCTGTATAAGATCATATTCGTTAAGTGCCTGTGTGAACTTTCTCCATATAGGCTTCCTGAACTTCTTTACTATGCTTCTTTCTATCTCTTTAACACGCTCTTTTGCTTCATTGTTGTTTTCATTCTCATCCTCTTTTATATATTCTGTGAACTTCCACTTAAGATATGCCACAAATCCACCATCTATGCTGTATGCCTCATACCCCATCTGTTCAAGTGTATCTTCAAGTTCTTCACTTTTCTGTCCTGAATAACATAACAGATATATAGGAACTTTCTTTGAGTATGTGTTAAGAAACTTCTCTCTTCCACTTATATTATCCATCTTGAGGTCATTCATCATATCTTCCCAGAAATACTGGACAGCTGAATCCATAGTTTCCTTATCATATTCTTCTTTATCTCTTATATCAATAATAACTTTATCTCTTTTATCATCATAAAGCTGTTGTACTGTTCTCATTGTAGTTTATAGTCCCCATTTCTTATAGTACATCGTTATTTTGCGTTTTATATCATATTAACATATTTCTTGCACCGATTCTATATTTTTAGTGTTATTGTACCTATATTATTACACCTGCATTACATCTGTTTCATACATTTATAATGTTTCAAATGCATCACAAAATATAAAAAGCCTCTGGTCAGACCTTGATATAATCCAGATCTGACCAGAGGGCAGCTTTATCTTTACCTGATAAATTCATAATATTTATTATAAGCAGGTCTTTTCTACCTGCTTATTTTACAATATACTTCTAACGGCACATCCCATCTGCTTTACCTTGTCCTTCTGCTCCTTACTGAAGTCCACCCATATGCGCTGCATGGCATAATATCTTCTGTCATACATATTAAGATACATGGAAGGCCTGCAGTTATATAAGTTATACATGCGGACAAGTGCCTCAGCATCTGGATATTCCTGCTCCTTTTCATATTTACGATATTTTTTCTTGGCAGACAAAGTTTTTCGGACATAGTATCCTGCGAATAATGCAAAACTGTTCTTACATATTCCAGCATTGAAAATCCATCCCACTGCTTTAACATATAATCAAGCAGTACATCATCATCGGTTACATTTTTTCCTCTTAATATATCATTATTACGGTAATGCATTATACTTTCAGCAATAATTTTCATAGCAAAAGGCTTACTGCTATCATCATATTCATTCATAATAATATCAAGATCTTCAGTATGCACATCATTCTTACTTCCACACACCAGCTCATCTATGTCTGCACCCAGCTCCTGCAATGCTTTTATATTATTAAAAGATATAATAATATGCCCATTTTCACGCTTTGAATAATCATCCTGGGATATACCAAGCCTCTTCCCCATTTCAGTCTGATTAAAGCCGAGCTTTTTTCTATAATTTTTCATTCTTTCACATAAATCTTCATAATGCATGCTGTCCATTTACTTTATCCTCATAGTAAATTACAGTCCACATAACTGCAGACTTTAATTCCATTTTTTTCCAACATTTCTTATGAAGATTTTATTATATTACCAAATGTCCCAAATAGGTCAATAATTGCATAACTCTATCTGTTTCAGACTTTTTTTATTATTGATATCAGTTATTTTCTCTAATTCTCTAATTTTCTAATTTGATATAAATTTAACTAGCAAATTTGACGATATAATTATATAATAAAAAAGAGCTTAATTTATTTTATCTACTGATATATTTTGATGATATTATGAGCGCAGGTATTCTAATGCCTGCATCATATTATTTTACAATAAATAATACAACTGGAGGTGTTGTTTTATGAAAATACAAGATTTTTGTGATATGAATAAGTTCGAACAGATTATGTCTAACTGGGCTAAAAGTACAGGACTCGCTACAGTAGCTGTCGGATCTGATGGTAAATATATAAGCGACTGCTATAACTTCACTGAGTTCTGTATAGACCTGACGAGAGGTTGTCCAGAAGGCAAAAAGCGATGTGAAAAGTGTGACCGTGAAGGACATGGTGTATATCCTTGCCATGCCGGACTTGTTGATTTTGGTATTCCTATAACACTGGATGATGGTACAGTACTTGGAAGCATAATAGGCGGCCAGGTTCTCCCTGAACATCCTGATGAAAATAAGTTCCGTGCTACTGCAAGAGAGCTTGGAATTGATGAAGATAAATATATAGCTGCACTCCAAAAGGTTAATGTAAAGACGAGTGAAGAAATCCACGCATCTGCTGACCTTCTTGGTGATGTTATCAATATGTTTGTGCGTGCAAGCTATACTTCATACCAGAATTCACATATTCTTTCTGAATTAAAGACTGGCATAAGCAATGCTGCCGAACAGCTGCAGACTGCCAATGATAAAGTAAAACAGATTGATGGTTTTAGTAAACGTCAGAATATACTCGCTCTTAACGCATCTATTGAAGCTGCAAGAGCTGGCGATACCGGAAGAGGTTTCGCTGTTGTTGCTGTTGAAGTCCAGAAGCTTGCAAGAGGTATGGGCGAGGCAAGCGATGATATCAAAAAAGCTATTAACGAAGTCACACAGACTATTACCTCTCTGGATAAAGAATAAAAAATATAGTGATGTCAACTTACGTTGACATCACTATATTTTTTATCTGTCAGTACTCTCAACTTCGCCTGTGAATCCTGCCTGTTCTATCATCTTAATTGTATCATCTATTCCCTGTCCACCTGCTGTAAGGTATCCTGATGCGAATATTGAATCAACCACCTTAAACAATGTCGGTTCTATACCCTTAAAGTATACCTCTCTTCCTGCTGCACATCTTATATCTGACTTAGGTACCATAAGTCTTGCAAGACATAGAACTTTCAGACAGTACTCCTGAGTAAGTCCAGATATATCCCTGTCTGCAAGTCTTGTTCCCTTTATAGGGAGAAGAAAATTAATAGGAACTGATTCTGGATTAATTTCTCTGATATCCATAAGCATGTCCACAACATCACTCTTACTTTCACCCATGCCTATTATTCCACCACAACACATTTCAAAGCCAATATTTTTTAACATATGTATGTTTTTAATCCTTTGATCATATGTATGTGTTGTACATATATTAGGATAAAATGAACGGCTGCTGTTAAGATTGTGGTTAATTCTGTTAAGTCCGGCTTCTTTAAGCATCCTTGCCTGTTTTTCTGTAAGAAAACCTATAGAACAACATATCTGGGTATCATTCTTCTTCATTTTACGGATTCTTTGTGCAAGATCTTCTATTTCAGCATCTGTAAAGCTTATTCCACTTAGTCCTATGCAATGTCTTGCAAGATGTTTTTCATCTACTAGATCATTATCACCATAAAGCTTCTCATCTGATACTCTTCTATACTTTTCTATATCCGCATGTGATTCACATGACTGCGCACAATAGGCACAATTCTGTGAACAATTACCACTTCTTACATTGGTTAAAAGCTGTATGCTTACTTTCTTTCCTTTGTACTTTAACCTCAATCCATATGCCGTGCTTATAAGCTTATCAAGCTTATCATCCGGCAGATTAAGTATATCAAGAGCCTCTTCCTTCGTTAATATATGCTCTTCGTTCCAATTATCCAACATTTGTTCAATAGCTGTTTCTGACATAATACATATACTCTCCCTTGTTGTCATAAAATACGCTTATATCAAGCGCTTATATGCTAATAAGTATAAAAGTATGAAAGCTTATTGTCAACTGCTTGGTATTGCAAGTTGACATTTTATACTGTAATCTGATACGAATATGACATCTTTGGTTCTTTCTTCTTTGCTGAAAGATATGTAATAATGTCCTTTCTTGTTATAATACCTATGAATATGCCTCTGTCATCTGTAACTGGAACAAAGTTCTGGTTGGTAATTTTCTCGAAAAGTTCCTCCATTGATGTGTCTACTTTAACACTAGGATAATTTCTTCTGAAATACAACTCATCGACCTTCTTTTTCTCAAGTTCCTTTACATCTATACTCAATCCATTATTCTGGTTAATCCTGCATATATGCCATAAAAAATCGCCTTCTGTTATAGTTCCTACATATCGTTCTTCCTCATCAAGCACAGGTATCGCTGAATAACCATAATAATTCATCTTTTGCAGTCCCTGCCTCAATGTATCATTATTATATATATATGCTACCTTACACTTAGGTTGTAAAAAAAATGAAATGTTCATATGCATCCTCCACTTAACTCTTTTTCCAATACTGCAACGTGCAAACAATTATATGTATATTTTCTAACACATTTTAGTGTAAACATTGTATCATGTTAATAAGAATATTCATATGCTATATGTGCACATTTCATATATTTTTAATTATTTTTATATCAGTCTCTTCAATCTGCAGTTTTCAATTCCTTCATCCCAGAAATGTGCATATGTTTTATTTCTTATCTGACATATAATACTTGAGTTCATCGCACCATGTCCAACTATAAGTATATCTCTTCCTTTTGCAAGCTCTGGCTGAATCACTTCATCTAGGAACTGTCCTGTTCTTTCAAACAACTCATCAAGACTTTCAGCTCCCTTATCTGCTATATATCTGTCTGGATTTCTAAATAACACATTTACATTACAATCTGAAATATTGAAACTATTCTGTACTCCCTCATATTCACCAAACCCCATTTCCATAAGTCTGTCATCTATGACAACAGGAACCTGCGTTTTTCTGCCAGAGAGTACTATCCTGGCTGTCTGTTCTGCTCTTTTAAGTGGTGAACAATAGCATATATCCAAATGTATATCTCTATATTCTTCTGCTGCTTTTTTTGCCATAGCTATTCCATTTTCATTAAGTGGTATATCTGTTCTTCCCTGCAGCTTATGCTGTTCATTCCAATCTGTTTTTCCATGTCTCATTATATATAACATTTTGTTTATTCCTTTTCTTACTTTCATTATTTATTTCTATTGTGTTGTCAGCCGTCTATATGCACATTTAAAATCGTTTTTTCCTGCACACTGTACCACACAAAGCTGCAACAAAAATCCTAAATTACTCCTGATTAAAAAGCCTGTCATATGACTGTTCGAAATCATCTAGTAATTTATTTATTTTTTCCCGGTCATATAAACCTTGTACCTTCCAAAACATAAGTATGCTGTTGAATTCCTCTTCCCTTTTATCTATAAATCCAATACACAAATGTCCATTATACATTGCACTATCCGTTTCCTGGCAGGCAAAGCAGCCGGTATCTTCATTCAGTCTTGAACAATCTCCACAGGTAAGCTCCTTTTTTTCAGGAATATAATGGCAGCTATCTTCAACATTTACAACAAACCATTCGCCTTGCGGATATGAACATATTGCAGTTCCTGTTTCCTCTGTATTGGATACATTAGTTTTATATTTACAATTATTGCACTTCAATTCATCCACCCTTTGCTTCCTCCTCGTAAATAAATATTCCATCAAAAATCCTGTAAAACATTGTAACACAAAATTTTTGTCTTATACAAAAAGCTGGAACTCAGATTCTATAAATGAACCAGAATTCCAGCAATTTATTATTTTACTCCATTTTAAATTTTATCTGTAAACTTATTTTTCTTACCAAATACTATTACTCCTGCTCCTCCTATTACAAACATAAGAAGCCATGCTAATGTACGTTTGTCATCTCCCGTACCAGGAGTCTGTTCTTTTACTGCTTCTGCCTTAGCTTCTTTATCCGTATCGGTCGCAGGTGTTATATCGGCTGGTGATGTTGTATCAGCCGGTGGTGTTATATCTGCCGGTGGTGTTACATCTGCCGGTGGCGTTGTATCTTTAAGCTTTGCAATAACAGTCTGTGATTTTTCAATTTCAACAAGCCCATCCTGCCTGATGTAATATCTATCACAAGCATTACAATACCAGTATTCAATATTTCCTTCATCTGTCATAGTAGCTTCCTTTGCCGCTACTAAATGCAAGTCTTCATGTATACTCATATTATAAGTGCCATATTCTTCACCACATATTGTACACAACGCTTTTTTCACACAGGTTGCATTTCCACCTGTATGTTCACACTGATAATTACAAACTTTGCACACACCATTTTCCCAATCATGTGCTTCACTTACTGATACTTCCTTATCGCAGCAGTCATATTTTTTCTGATGTGTTTCTGCTGTCTGTTCCCACACTACCTTGCCGCTGTGATTTGCCAGATTTTTTTCTGTATATTCCTTGCCGCAGTTTTCGCAGACAGCACCCTTTGTACAGTTTGCTTCTCCTCCGCTGTGCACGCATACATAACCACATACTTCACAAGTACCGTCTTTCCAATTATGATTTCCTTTTTCTACCGTTACTTTGCCACAGCAATCATATTTCTTTTCATGCTCTGTCGCTGTCTGTGTCCATTCTTCTGTTCCAGTATGATTATCTGCATTTATTTCTCCATACTCAATATGGCAAATATCACAAACTGCCTTCTGCGTACAGGTTGCATTTCCACCTGTATGGATGCAGTCATATCCGCAGACACTACAATGACCGTCTTCCCAATTATGGGCTTCTACATTAGTACTATAGGCACCGCAGCAGTCATATTTTTTCTGATGTGTTTCTGCTGTCTGTTCCCATACTTCATTGCCGTTATGATTTGCAGGGTTTAATGTGCCGTATTCTGCATTACATTCTGTGCAGACGGCTCTCTTTTTACATGTTGCCTCTCCTCCCGCACAGTTTGCTGTTTCTACTTTTGTACATCCTGCAGTTATACATTTGCGGGTATGCGTACCATTACCGTTTGACTTCCACTCATCATATATATGTTCTGCCTTTGCTGCTGTAACAACCTCACCACATTCACATATTACAGGCGTTGTACAATCGCCATCATCTGTACCGCTATGTTTTGTTTTTTTTGTTGTTACCGTACAGCCGTCATTCTCGCACACCTTCCAATGACTAGTATCGTCTTTTGTCCAGTTGGCACTAAACCTATGACTTGTCTGTGCCGGAAATGTTTGCTGGCAGACAGAGCAGGTCGATTCCTTTGTGCAGTCGCTGTTATTTATTGTGTGGTCTGCATTTACTGTAATAGACAGATAAATGCTATATCCTTCACTATCTGTCAATGCTATTGTCTGTGTGCTATCTGCCGCAGATACAGTATAAGCACCGTCAGCATCAGGTATAAGTATTTTATTTCCTGCCATTACCTGTGTATAATCAGGAGAAGTCACTTTAAACTTTGCGTTCTTACAGTACACTCCATTATTTTTAATTCCGTCTACTACTGTATCTGGATCTATCGCTTCATAATAATATGTAACTGTCTGTGTATCTGATGTATACACACCCCTTTTATTGCCTGTTTGACTTAAAAAAGTATATCCTGATGGAATCTTAATATTACCAGGCACCGCATAATTCGTTCCAGGTGTACCCTGAAGTGTAATCGATTCACGTAGTTTCTGCCCACTATCTTTTATCACATAATTAACAATTACTTTTCCTTTGTCTGAGGTTACAGCCACAGCCTCAAAGCTATTCCTGTCTACAAGAAGCATTGTAGTATATGCAGGAACATTTACAACTGAGCCAGACACTTCACCAAGCGATGTAACTCCTGCACTTTCGCCGTTAGCAATAACAACCCAGTCTGTGGCAGCTCTTGTCTGAACCGGAATTGTGATTTCTTTTGCCACATCTGAATCATTATTTAATACTGCCATAGTGTCCCATTCATCAGCTTTGGTACCTGTAAGCACATAAGCTTCTGAATCTGTTATTTCCTGACTATCCGCAAGCGGTGAAAATGCTTTTCGTATCTGCATAAGTCCTCTGTAATATGAGACTACATCTGCGTAATCTGCCGAATCCTTCCATTCAAGGCAACTGCTGCCTGTTTCTTTAACGCTGTTACACATTTCCTCTCCGCCATCCATAAACAATGTTCCCGGTGTGGCATATTTCATTGCTGCTTTCTGCTTATAGATTTTTACGGCTTTTTCATTTCTATCGCCATAAGTACCACCTGTTGTACCAATAATTTCATCATAAACTGAAGTCTTATTCTGCCTTTCTTCTTTGGTATAATTATCTCCCCAGATAACCAGATTGGTATCTTCCTCTGCCAATGATTTCTTTATATCATCGAGCCATTTATATACATGTGATGCGCCTCTGTACTTCATATTTACACAGTCAATCAAATCCAGCGAAAATCCATCCACATGATATTCCTCTGCCCAGTATTTCATGGAATTAACCATATAAATACGGTACATCTTGCGCTCTGTGGCAAACTCATTGTCATATCCTGTATTTGTTGTATATCTGCCTCCGGAATTATTTATTCTGTAAAAGAAGCCCGGAACTGACTTTTCAAGAGAATTTTCCTCTGAAGCATGCGTATAAGGCATCTCCATCACAACAGAAAATCCTGCACTATGGAGTGCCTGAATCATCTCTTTACATTCTTTTATTACAGTCTTGCAGTCCGACGGATTGGAAGCATAACTGGTCTCAGGTGCATTATAATTTAAAATCTCATATTCACTATCAGCCTCATAATCCGCATACGGTGCAAGCTGTACTGTCGTAACACCGAGCTCTTTCAAATAATCGATACCTGATACAAGCTCTCCCGCACTATTTACTTTTGCACCCTTTTGCGTAAATGCACTATACTTTCCACCAGCCGTCATACCCGATTCAGCATCTGATGAAAAATCCTTGACACTTATCCTGTAAACAGTATTGGCTTTTGTTGAATCAACATATACGTGCCTGTCGTTATCCCAACCTTCAGGTGATATTGTAGAAGTGTCTGTAATATATGAATACTTTCCATCTTCACTGACAGCAACCGAATATGGATCCTGAATATTATATGTTTGTGTTTGATCGCTGTCCTTATGATAAGCATCTGTCGTGGTTATCGTATAATCATAATAATAGTCACCCCAATTACCAACAAGCGTTATAGTCCATATACCATTCCATTCTTTACTGCTAGACACCTTCTCTAATGTATAAGATCCTATCTTACAGGCATTACTAGCATTACCCGCACCAGCTTCATAAATATTAACTTTTACACCTGTTGCCGCAGGGGCCCATATATTAAATTCTGTTGCATCCTTTGTATATGTCACTCCAAGCTGACTACCCTTACGCGTATCCCCCCATTTATCAACATATGTTCCATCATAGGCATATTCATCATCAATATTTGCTGCCGCCTGACTATATGAGCTCTCAGCAATCGTGGGTATCATTTTGCTGTTATCTGCTGAAAAACCAGTCACAGCACTGCTTGAAAATACCATTCCGATAGACAATACTACCGCAGCAAGCTTTTTTAAGTTTGAATACCTCATAAACTCTTCCTCCTTTTATCGCACTTCTTGTATTTTTGACAACATTTTTACAATATTTTTAACATTATAAAACACTATAATAATTGATTCGTAAAACTATTCGTAAAACTATTATAAAAATACGTTGTATCTTACTTACATCATATTATACAATAAAAGGCATTTAAAAAAATGCCATCTGCGTGAAATGACATTTTTTCGACACGAACGATATAAAATTGTATAATATATTGATTAGCTGCGCTGCTACAGATGGAACTGCGAGCCTTAAAAAGGCATTCCATACCGGCATATCATCCAGCAAATCATTAGCATTTTTCATCTTCTGACCTCACTATTGCATATTCCCATAATTGCAAATTTGTTGTCATGCCACTCTCAAACCCAACAACAACATCATTATAATTTCTCCATTATCCTGTCCTCTAAGGTTTTTATTTACAGTTTTTGATTCCACTTGACGTCATATAAGTTCCTGCTAATATTACCAATACCGATATAACTGCAATAATACTGGAAATGAAATTGCCGATGCCATTTCCACCCACAATAAAATGCAGTGCAGCCAATATTATACCAATAACTATCAATGTAATTCCATATAATACTTTTTTCCACTGTATATTTAATTTCATCCGGACACTCCGCTCCTATCTGCCTCGTTGATAAATTTTTCTATAAGCCTGTTTACTTCATCTGGCTGATCCGTATTGGAATTATGACCGGCATTTTTTATCCATTTAAGTGGTAAACCTTCCCTCTGATGCCATTTCTTATTATAGATTTTGGCTGAACCTGCTTTATCCTTTTCGCCACAGATAAGAAGTGCCGGACAACTGATATGATATGGCAGATCTGCTTTAATTGCCTCAGCAAGCATTCTGTAACCAAAACCGGCAAGCCTTGCATATTCTTTAGGATCTGAATCATAGGACATCATCATCTTTCGCATAAGCTTCTGACCATAGGACGTCTCTGCACACCCTCTTGAACCAGCCCTAAGAAGTGCTTTCCATGGATATATCTTATATAATAGCTCTGCTCTTTCAAGAAGCCATATTTCCATCGCTGTCATATAAGACTTTTGAAGCGGTGCAGAATCAATGGAGATAAAGCCTTTTA
>OGLJ01001372.1_pt1 | contig 20513 bp, 38 predicted proteins | sample 1572801 | NCBI WGS metagenome assembly OGLJ01 (sample SAMEA2581877, study PRJEB24529) | metagenome | biome: Human gut stool | place: China | collected 2011
TGGATTTTCCCATGTGGGCGGTTTATACCGCGCCGGGTATCCGGTCAAGGTTTATACCTTGCCATTCCAAAACATGGGTTTCCTATCTGAGCAATTAGTGCGCCCAAACCTCGATGGCCAAACACTACTGGCATAATTCCCAAGAACGTGGGAGAAAGTGCGGGGGGCGGTGTACCTTGAAAACTGAATAACAGGCAATTCCGAGGACAACACAACCGGAATTGTTACAACGCGGTCAGAGCTACCGTTGTAGGGCATGGAAAACGCCAAAGTCGGAGATGGCGATAATTAACAAGCCTCAGAGAATAACAGTTGTTTGATGGGTTTGGAACCCTAGAGGAGAAACTAACCTGACTTGGTTACATTTGTAACCATTTACATAATGCCGGGCGATTGATAGTACCGGGGCGGACGTAACTATCACCAACGGCAAAAAACCGTATTCGTCACACACAAAAAGAAATGAGGTAACTATTATGCTGAAAGTTTATGCTGACTACGATGCAATCGCAAAGGCTGGCAAGCTGAGCGAGCTGACCATCCCTGAGCTGGTGAAGTTTCTGAACGACCAGAAGACGGTTCTGACCGCTGAGGAGTCTCAGAACGTTACTACCACGCTCAACAAGGCTGTCGAAAGCAACAACAAGGCCGCTTGCGATGCAAAGTGCGCTGAGTTCTGCGCCATGGAACGCGCTGAAATGTGGCGTTCCTACACTCCTAATCCCTACTACATGGGCATCAAGATTACCATTGACCCGAAGACCAATGCTCTGTCTACTCAGGATGCAAAAATGCTCATCAAGTTCAAGACCCTCGAAAAGTATTACCAGACTCTGAACGCTGTTGAGACTAACGACAAGGGAGAGCCTATGCCCAACAAGGCTGTAACCCTCTGCGCCGATGGCCGTTACGAAAAGCTGATTATGCTGTTCAACGGTATGCTTTCTGAGGAGACCGCAAAAGACCTCGATGCGGCAAAGATGACTCGTAGTGTCAAAGTGGAAGAAACTCTCAAAGAGATGGGGCTGGATTGCTTCATTGGGCCTGTCAACAAGAACAAGCGCCAGGACCAGCTCCAGGCCATTTGGAACGCCATGCTTCCCGAAGAACTGGCGGCCAACTGCAATGTTCTGTCTTGCGATATCAAGTATCTCAAGATTGCGGCAAATCGCGCCAAACAGGGTTCTGTCAAGGGTATCGGCGACAAGGCCATGATTGACGAGATTGTTGTCACCATCTCCAAGGGTCTGTCTTTCGATGGCAAGGCACGTTCCTCTAAGTACGACTTTGCAAGCAAGAGCAAGTTCTTTGCTAAGACTGAGCAGTAATACATACAGCGGATACCCTTTCGAGGTCGCACCGTCCAAAGCGGCCCCTTTCCAACGCGGTATGCGTAGCGCTCAAGAGTGTGGCGCATTTTGCACACTCAGAAAAGAGGTTATCACTATGTCTTGTCCTTATGTCATCAGAGAAACCATTGACGCCAACCACGTCCGTGAGCATGGTTATTATGACCCCATGGAAATGGCCTATGACCTGACCCACGACTTTGCAGGCGCAGATGTCGAGGTCATCACTCGCACTCTGTACAATGTCACTATGGAGAGCGGCGAAGAACTCTCCCAGCTGGACGACGACACTGTGTTCAAGATGTTGAGCGCTGGTCTGCCTGTCAAGTTCGTTGAAAACGTAAGGGATGGGTATATCATGTACTCTCGTCCTGAGAGCAAGCCCGCTGTCAAGGTTAAGAGAGTCGGCGGTATCACAAGAGCAAACAAGGTCGCCGCTCCCGATAAAAGCGGATACTGGACGTATCCTCATCCCATCGTGACGAACGCAAGTATTGATGAAGTCGGATTCAAAGCGCCCTTTGTTCTGGAAGCAAAAGTGTACAACGAGGAGACCGACCAGTATGAATTCCTTTATTATGAGCTGGATAAAACCGGTTTCAAGAACGCAACGAAAGATGTTGAAACCATGGTTGCCAACAAGTGGTTGAACTGGACTGTAACAAAACGAATCCTGAAAGCAAGATTCTTCTCCAATAAAAATGGTCAGTTCTATCTGGAACGTCTATTCAATTTTGCATTCTAAATAAATCTAGGAAAGGAGCCCGCCGGGTGTGAAACTCCAAATAATATCTAGTGTCCTGAGCATGACGTAAAACTGCTTGTGTCCGCACAATGCTATGAAATAATGGAATGGATGAGACCATTATATGTTATATGCGGGTATACGCAGGGACAAACCATAGCATTCCACCTAAGTCCTGCACTACCAAAGGGCTGAAAAGGCAAGTGCAAAATATATAAATGGCCCTGGTTACATGCAAGTTTATGAGCGTAGCCTTGCATGTATGGAGATAGGTATGGCAACCGAAAATGCCCGCTCACTCCCGCAAATTCAGAACGCCTTGACGTGGCGCGGGGGCTTTGAACTAAGATTCTGAAAGAAAGGGGCTGTCTTTGATGTACAAGGACAAAAATGGAATAGTCATCCAGTGTGTCAACCGAAAGGGTATGACGTACAACGGATGCAAAGTGCCGTACATGGGATTATATGGCACTTTTGGCCACTATGAATTTGTCGCAGAGCCGCGTTTTAACCCTCAGACGAAAGAAATGCGACTCAAGCACCGTGATATGAAAACGAAAACCAGATGGGACGATATGCCCAGCAAGGAAATCGTTTTGCATATCATCGATGCAGCACGAGTCAAGTGCGTCAAGCTTTATAACTGGGAAACCAAAATGGTAAACCCGGACCGGGATGAAATGAAAAAAGATTCCGAGATTTGGCATAAAGAAGCATCTAATCCTGACTGCATTCGTCGTAAAAAATTCAAAATGAAATACAGTCACTCGTCCATGAGTACCAGCGAATATTCCAAGCTCAGTTACTCTCTTTATGGAGAGTGTGTTGAAATGAATGGCAAAAAGAAAACTCTCAATCGTTCATTACAAACATACATGGACGGCACAGGAATGGGTTTGAATTTTGACAACAGCGATCGTCGGCCTCTCATTCCTCAGTTCCCGATTAAGTCGGGCAAACATAAGTGATTATTTGTTATTCCCATGATTCCATTGCCCGTTTGGACCAATTTTGAGATCCGAATTTGAATCGAGATTTGAATTCAAGCAGGTTATTTTGTCAGAATTTTCAAGTTCTTTCTTTGAAAATTTTGTTTTAATAAAAATACCATCACGTTTGTTTATGGCACGTCTTTTGCGACACAAGTGTTTATAACAAAGTCCATCTTGAAAAACAGGTTCATTGCATTTTGGCTTAGAACAAGTTAATTTTGGCTTCAAAGTTATCGCCTCCAATTAATATTATAAACGAAAGCAACTCTATAATCAATTAGCGTACTCGTCACACCAAAAATGTGGCGTTTTCTTTTTACCTCTTTTCTTTATGCCGTGCGATTGGCGGTCACGGGGAAGATAGTATACCGCTACCAACCCAATATGGTACGCAATAGCGTTGTAAGAAATGAATCGACAGAAAGGACGGCCTGTTATGAAAACAATCAAACCTATCATTATAGATGGCGTATCCCATTATGATGAATTCACCACAATTCTTGGTGGTGCATTCACTAGCACTCCGGCACCGGTCTGTGGTCAGTTCCCTGAAGGTCGTGTATATCTTGTTACCCTGTCAGGGTATGTAAATGGCTGGTTCGAAACCGCAACTAGGCACTTTAGCACATATGCAGAAGCGCATAAATTTTTCTGTAAGGCAAGATGGTTTAAGAGTCTTGCAGAAGCATTCAACTGATTCCGTCAGGAAGAGTCTTTGTAAGTCAATTCTTGCAAGGCTCTTTTATATGTGAAAGGGAGCGCAAGCATTATGGATTACTTCAGCAGCCAAACGATTTTCATCATGGGAATCATCATCGGTATTGCCCTAACTATCGCATTTGAAATCGCTGTGACGGAACTGCTTCGGAAATGAGAGTGCCGCAGTTGAAAGCACAGCATTCGTATTAAAGAAAGGATACATCGTTATGAAAGCATTTATGAAAATCTTCGCTGCACTCCTGGCAGTTCTCTGCATGGGAGCCGCAAGCATCACTGTAAAAGCGAGCGCAGCAGTCCCGAATGCCGTGAAGCCGAATGCTGGCGGTCGCTACATTCTGAGCGCCACTGTTACAGACGAAGCTGTAATGCATGTCACCGACCTCGATGAAAACGAACTCGATTTGCTGTATTGCTTTTTTGAAGATTGCAACGGTGAATCCTGGTGCTATGCATATGAAATGGACAACCTTAACGCAGTTCCTCCTATGTATCAGAGTGTGATTCTGGTTATGAATTGTAATGGCACTCCTGATGATATCGACGATGACATTATCGAAGATGTTCTGTGGTGCGACTGCGAAGAAAGCGCTACTGAGGAGGATTAAAAATGGCCATGGAATTCGATGTAGCTTCAATTGCGGCCGTTCTGTATGATGGCGGCTGGCGGGCTGGCGATTATGATTGGCTGATGGAAGAGTATCATCTGACCCCGGAGCAAGCCCAAGCAATCTGTAATGAACTGGCGGCATTTGCTGCCAATTGATAAAACAAAAAGAGAGGTAAAACAAAATGGATAACATGAAACTGCTCAGATACGCTTACGATTCCGCTGTTACCAAATGGTGGCGCTATCTCAACATCGCTTCTAAAAACTCTGGTCACTCTCTCGGAGAAGTGGCAACGAAGATGCAGAATGAAGCAATGGCGGATGTGAATGCAATCGCCGAGATGATTCGCGCCGAGGAAGCCAAGCAGCGTCTGAATGCCGATGTGATTGCAGAGCTGAAGAATCTGGCCGAGAAAATCGTCGCCAAGGAACAGTTCGCCGGGGCCCAGCGCATGAAACAGGCCATCAAAGAAGCTCCCTACGTCCTCGTTGTCAAATGGAACAATCCTATCATGGGCGAAATGGAATATCCCTGCAAGAGTTATGCTGAGGCTGAGAAGAACTTTGAGGTCGCCAAGCGTGAAGTTCACAATGGCAACGTAACCGAAGCCCATGTGTACGAACAGGGCGAAGGTCAGCGTGTTCCCGTGATGGGTATTATGAGCGGCAAGCTGTAACCCGCCGAGTGAAAGGAGACACTCTTCGAATGTTGACTGTGAAACAGGTCTTTGAACTCGCTCGTGATGGAGCATTCGAACAATATAATTCAGCTATCAAATATGGTAGTTTCACTCTGGCAAAGCAAGTCTTTCAAACTATCAAAGAGATCCAGAGTGTTCTTGAAAACCTCGACAAGAAAGAGAACTATATTGCCAGCTCGAATCCGGCTACTGAAACCGCTGTACTTTTTGCTCTGAATCTAAAAGATGGCGAAGTACAAGAACTCAGAGCAACACAGCAACAAACCAAAAAGTTTCCGCCTGAGTATATGGTTCAGCTCGAACTCGTAAAATGCTCTAAAATCGGTCCCGGTATCAGTAAAAAATTCTATTCTACACTTGAAGAAGCGAATAAGGAGTTTCTTGGTTGGAAAACAGCCAATGAAAATATGAATTGCTACTCGGTGCGCCTTTGCGAAAAGACTGGAGACGGCAAATATAAAATCCTGGCACGATCTCTTCCTGAAGATTACACGACAGAGCCTAAGCCGCAGGGGTTATATCAAGTTTGCATCATCCATCTGACCGGCGACGAACAGGTGTTGCGATTTCCAATTTTAGCCGCAGCGGAAGCCACACTTGAAATGCTCAAATACGAATTGAAAGTCGGGCGAATCCGTGGAGCGTCTATTGTCAAAACAATTCCCAATGTTTGTATGCGCCAGACAATTACCACTATTGGAGAAGAGGAGGACTCCGAGGAATGTTTTTGAATGAGTTTTACGAAGACAACGTAGGGAATATCTTTGTGTTTGTCTACTACCGCGATGATCTCATCAATGTAATTCACTTGCGAGGCGATGAAAGCATCAAATCTGTGATGGATTCCTGCGATAGCGGCTGGCCGGTTGCTGTTGAATACAACCCGGAAGATTACGGCGGATTGAGCATGACAGCGTTTCTTGCCAGACTCGAAATTATGGGTGCAAAGGTAATCGCCGATGTCAATGGTCGCGAGCCGATTTTGTATCCTACACATATGGGCAAGGCGGGTCGCAAGCTCTTTCAGTGTGGGGTATACGCATGATTCTGACTGAGTTTTACGAGATGGACGATATGCTCATCGCTGTCGTCCTAAAACAAGAATACAGTGCGCCGCAAATTATTCGCATTGTTGAAGTCCCCGATATGAATCTGACTCCTGAATTCTTCGTAGATGCAAGACAAGGATTCCCAAGCTATAAAGAGTACAACAAGTTCAGGTCAAAGCGTATCACATGGGATACACTTGAGCGCTACACTGTGCTCGTTGCATCAATCAATAATCGAGGCGGATTTGCTGTATTCGAGGATTCTCTTATGAAGAAGCGAGCTCGCGATATGTTCGGCGTGAAAGCGAGGTGCAAATATGCGCGAAAATTTCCCGCCAAAGCCGCCGATTGCGGTTTTCCCCCTTACCAACTGGGGCGGCATTGAGCTGCTCGGCGTTCAGAACGGCGTCGATGATAAGGTCGAAGTCGCTATCAATACCGGGTCCACACGCAAGCAGCGAGGCCCGTACAAAGTCTACACGACAGCAAGAGGGCGGACATACTTCATCATGAATGGGGTCCGCTATTATCTTGATGATTTCGTTAGACTGTAAGCATAGCATATAGCATAGCATGTAAGCACAGCAATATGAAAGGAGGTTATGTTCCATGGCAATCATCGCAATTGAATCTGCATTAGAGGTCGCAATTATGTTTGGTGATACTGAGCTGATTGCTATCTACAAAGAGGCGCTCGCTGACGCTAACATCCATTACGAGCCGAAAGCGAAACCCTGGAACTGAATCAAATGGAGGGCGATTTCATTGTCTAAGCATCCTATCGTTTGGATTGCAGCCAGTTTGCTGCTACTTATTGGTGCATCCTATCAAATTGGATGTGGTCTGTATCAGCTCGGTTGTTTCCGACGCTACAATCGAATCATTGATACCCTCGCGGAGTGGTTAAATGCCGCAGATGAAACCGCCGGGGAAAATACTGTCGAAATGATTCGTGATTTCGTTTTGATCGCAGTGGGAGCTATGATTCTCATTGCGATATTTTTTAAACAAACATAATTTATTCGATACCGCGTTGTAAATGATGCGGCCGCGGCGAACAAGTAAGAATTTCCAGCAATTTCCTACATACATAATGCGAGTTCAGATGATATCATAAACGAAGTATTCGCAGAGGGGACTGGGCGGCAATAGTCGCTCAGCCTAATGCGGCTACTGGTTCTGCAGAACTGGTACTGGTCCCAAGCCCAGAACGCAGCAGCGTAAACAGAAGGGCGCTCCACCGCTCTAGTGAAATTTGATTTGATTTTGATGCAAAGGCCACGCTGATAAATTGATGATAAAAGTAAACTAGAGGGTGTTACTTGAATGAGCGAAACTAAACGAAAGGAGGGTTTATAGCTTGAATTGTAAACTTCGTAGCCCGCAGACGGCGAGCACAGCAGCTGGTGCAAGGGTCGCGTCTTACTCCACTGAGCGAAATTTCATGGGATGGCGATACAAACTGTTTTGACGCACAGCTAATATAATTTTTTGAAATAATAGATCAAACGGCATTGATTATCGCCCCTATAATAATCACGCTGTATTTTTTCGTACGAATCGTTTTCTGATGTCGGGCGACTGGTGGTACCGAGGCAGACGTAACCACATCCATTACATACGTAGCAAACGCAGCGGGTAAAAAGGAGGAAGTTGTAACAATGATGGTGCATATCTTAGATAATTCCTATTTCAAGCGAGTCAATAGACAGTCATGGGTGATGTTCGATTATTACAATGGGGATATCTATAGCAGTCACGAGCGTGCTATGAAAAGGTTGACCGAGATGGCAAAGTCGGTGAGTACAGACCCGGAGTGCTATAACGTCGAGTTCAATGCCGATAAACGCAATCTTTGTTATCGTTGGAAGAACGGAGACGGTGATGAGCTTGAGCGTTTTGTCCAGATTGAATCAAGAGAAGTGAAGTGAGGTCCGCAGCATGGGTGATTATGCAGACGCTGGCTATCGGCTCCAGCATTACAAGATTACATTCTACGCCGACAACAATGGCAAAATCCCGCTCAAAGTGGTCCGCCGTGCATTCGCCAGCTATGATTGTGCTAAGATGTGGGAAGCTGATGTGATGCATCGAACCCCTGAATATAACAGCGTCACGATCGAGATGGAATGAAAGGAGCAAACACCTATGAATGTACCCGTATATATCGTTGATGATTGCTATTACAAACAGGATGACAAGTTTTCTTGGAACGAATACGCTCACAATATCCAGTCTGTACACAAGAATTCTGAGGATGCTCTCGATGTTCTTCGTGCCATTTACAAGGCAGCAACTCAGAACCCCAACATTTACGATGCGCAGCTCGATGAAGAAGCGGCACCGTATGTGCTTTATCGCTGGAAGAATGTCGACAACAAACAGCATGAACGTTTCGTACAAATCGCTATTCGTGACCTGACTTGAAAGGAGCTACGCAGTATGGTTATCAACATGACTGAACTTTCTATCGCCCAGTGGTCCAATGCCCAGCTCGATGCAGTTCGCAAGCTATGCACGGATGGCGTTCTTCATGATGGGCCATTGCCTACGATTTTTCCCATGGACGCATCTATCAAGGTAAAGGATATGGCCTGGCAGGCGGCAGAACAAATCGAGAACTTGAAGCCGGAAGCTGTAATCATTCAGGGCGAACCTGTCTTCGTGACTACATTCGTGAATGATTACTGTACTTCGCAGTGTTACTCGCCCTGCTATGAAGACGGCAAATTCGTACAGTTCAGGAGGTTCTAACGCTGTAGCGTATAAGGAGTCCCTAATGAAACCATTAAGAGATAATCCTATCGAAGAAGGAATCGATGCTTTCTTTGAAGAAAAACAAAGACTCGAAAATGAAATTCGAAATTATGAACAGAAATATTTAGATCAATATTATGATCAATTATACGAACAAGAGCTTTCCGAACTCTTGGATTTTTATAAGGAGACATTATATGAGTGATGCAGGACGTTGGAAACTCGGTAAGGACATGATTCCAAGCGATACGATTCTCGATCCTGTCACATTTGACGATCTGATTCTGGCTCTGAAGTGTAATTGTAAGTGCATTACGAAGGGCGCAGTCATTGCTCAGGCGACGGCAATTATCAGTCAGCGGTTGGAAGATTGGGAATATCTGGTCGAAAACAATATGGATGAAATCATTGCACTGGCATCGGATGAACCGCTTGAAGACGCTGGTTACGATGATATCACACTCGAAGAGTAGGAGAGTAGCCGTGAGGAACTTATCTAAACAGAATCGCAAAAAGATCTTTGATCTGATCAAACGTGATTGTACATTTGTTGGCTCTTACGATTTGGAACATTCTGAAGAAACTGTTTTAACCTATCTCCCGAAGCCCGGCACACAGATTCACAAAGATGTTGAGGAAGTTCGTGTCGTAAAGAATCGTAAGACCGGGAACTGGGTCGAATCCGTTGTTGACATTCGGTGGAGGCACGGTATGACCTTGGTGGAAGCCGAAATGATTGAACGTAAGTATCAGTGCAAGTCTAACAAGTAAGGAGAGCGCAGCCGTGAAAACCGAAATCAATGGACAGCCCGCCGAGCTGCTGTTCTATAACAATTGGATGTACAACGTAGTCCGTATCCAGAACGAACTCAAGCGCATCTTTGAGAACGAAGGCGGTGAAATGGTACGGCGAGACCCTTATCAAAAGCCACTCCAGCTGCCGTCAATTCCGACTTATGTGGTCAATCGCACACTGAAAGAGCAAATTAAACAGCTCGAAGAAAGGGTGTCATATCTGGAAACGCGCCCCATCAAATGCGTGGAATTCTATCTTGATTACAAGAACAAACTGGAACGACTTCAGCAGATTCCAAATGAACCGATTCTAAGAACCGGCGCACATGATTTCGTCCTGAATGATATGTATTACGGAATTCTGTTTGATGACAATATGTTTTTCGCTACATACTATGCAGTGGCGCATATTTCACACTCTGGTAATTATCGTACGGTTGCATATGATTACTTCAGAAAAATGCCAACCGAGTGGAAATACGACTGCTTATATCGATGTGATTGTAGTGAGGCTGATATCAGAGAGGTTGCTTATCAAATCTTCAATACGCTAATCAAATGTAAAGCATTTTCAAAGCGCGGTAGTTCGGCTTATTTACATACAGTCACAATCTAAGAAGGGAGCGCGAAGTATAATGAAATCAATTCTGGTTACATATGACGTGTCTGTTCGTGGCAGCGAAGTTTGGGAGCCGGGCGAAGCAGCATCCCGATTGGAGTTTATTGATGATGATGTTGCTGGCTTACTTCAAAAATTAGTTGGAACTCCTGTTAGTCAGATGAGCGACTACGAGTATTACATTTGGAACAAACTCGACAGGGTTATCGACAATATGGAAACGCTTCGCAACCGATACTACTTTAACAATTCTATCAAATCAATCATCTATGAGCGAAGTTTCTAATCAAAGGAGTTCCCTATGTATATCCTAATCAATGTCTACACTTGCGACAACCGTACGCCATATATTGCATCAGTGGAAGAGTACGAAACATACCAGGATGCTTTTTGTGCTATGAATGCTAATGCTAATAAGCGTTACGAAGAGTGGCTCGAAACATGGACAAATGTTGACGGAAATGAATCCACTAAGCCTCGAATCGAAAGAGGTCTGAGCACCATTGACATCGTTGGCTATGACTATCACGATTACTGGCAAATCAAGTTCGTTTGATGACACGATGCTAAAAACGCTAACCAATTGAACGAAATGCTAGTAACACATTCTTACATTCCATCAAATGACGATTTGTTGTATAATTGTCAAGAGAAAACAAAGATGCGCAACACACGGGTTTGGGCGGAGTCCAAGCGCGAAGCGACTCGATTTCGAAGCCAAGCGAGCGATCAGCGATGTCTGGCGAGAAGAAGTTTGGGAAGTAAAAAGAATGAATGTGATATGGATGTTGAAGTGATTATGATGATCGAGTGAAAAGAGGATTATAGGAGTTAAGAGGATTGTTAAGGGGAAAAGAACCATCAGGGAGAAAAGAGAGAAAGAAGCGAAAGAGAAGAAGTAGGAGAAGAGCAAGAAAGAGAGGAGAAACCCTTTATGACTAATTTTGAGCCCGGCCGTTATGAATTTACCCCCGCCAAGTTCGTTGAGCTGACCCAGCAGTACGATCAGTTCTCGATTCGGAGCGGTGACGATTCGTCGTTTGTTCTGATTCGGGTTCCGACCAAGTGGGTCAAGCTTGAGCGGGGCGCGGCTGGTGAGGACTTTATCACTTGTCGTAACAAGCGTAAGCGGGATGGTCATCTGTTCGAGATCAACGGCGACAAGGTAACCTTCGAGATCAAAAACACTATTGGTGGCTTGGAGGGGTATCTTAAGTCGGATCTCGGTGAAGCTGTGTTTTACGTCTCGATGTGGTCAAATTCCAACACCACTGATGACGCTCGATGACACAGAACATCGTGAGAACGGCCTGAGAGCCTCTGTGTGGCGCTTTTTAGTATTGTAGTGGAAGTTACACAAAAACACAGAAAAGCCGTCACAGGGCTTTCTAGCCGCCTTAGAGAACGCATGACACACAACGAAACAATCGCAAGGAGGTGAACTAGCATGAAAAGGTTTGACGATTCTGCATAGTACGACATCGTGCTGACAGACAGATTGAGATGAATAGTTGTTTCAATACAACGCATTTAGGCTAAGCCAAATGTATCGCAAAGGTAGAATGAGGTATCCCCTGGAGGAAGCCGCCGCGGTGCCCGTACGCGATGTCGACGTGATCCTGTGGACGAGAAGAGCAGTGCCGAGGATGGAAAATAGTCTCACTTGTGAGCGAACTCCTGGTTGTGACCACTGAAAAAGTCCAATCTTCGAACTCACGCCGATGTCTGACCAACGGTGTCTGCAGGTACCTTAAGGGTAACTGGGATGAGTGCACTCCGTGACCAACAGATTTAGATCTCAATTTGAGTCAATCAACAATTTATAATGAAAGCGAGTTGAAGAACTATGATGAAAACTGGCCCTCCGATATGGAGAAATGATGAGCAATGACAGATTTGTGATGAATAATCAATGATAAGCGTTTAACTGTAAATGCTAATCAAAGATGCACTTAGGCTAAGCCAAGTGTGACGCAAAGGTAAGACGTGGCACCTACCGCACGCAGGCGATCTGCAGCTATATCAGATCCGTTGAAGGCGTGTGGATGGTGAAAGAGGTCATCCAGAAACAGAAACAGCATAGGTACGTCAACCGAAACAGGAAAATCCTGGTACAAGAGTGGTAATCCCAATCACAACGATCGCCTTCCAGGGTCGAGAGCTCGGTAACCGACCTGAGGCAGCCAGAAACACACAGATTTAGATCACAAATCAACCCCCATTATAATAAGGAAGGTGGTGATAAGCTAACAAATATAAACAAAATGTCTTGCTATGATTTGGTCATTTACACGATTGACAATCCGTTGTTAAGCGTGTATGATTTATATCACAACAAAGTAAGATGTACACAGTTAAAAATCAAAAAGGATGAGGACAAAAATGAATGCGAATGTAGAAATGAAAGTAGCGACCTCAAGGAAGTTCGGCGATCTGGAGATTCAGGTCTACGAGAATCCGCAGGTTGGTCACAGCAGGGCACAGGATGATTTCTGGATGACCCGTGAACAGATTGGGCGGGCGTTGGAGTACAAGAATCCGTCAATCGCCATTGGCAAGATTCATAATCAAAACAAGGATCGTCTTGACCCATTGAGCTCGTTATCCAAATTGGATAATGAGGTCGGCAATTACACGCAAAAACGTCGGATTTATATGTACAGTTTGCGTGGGGTTATGGAAATCTGCCGCTACAGCACCCAGCCCAAGGCAAACGCCTTCATTGATTTCTGCTGGGATGTGATGGTCGCTCTGATGCAAGGCGAAACCGTATCGCTGAGGACCAACCAGACTGAGATCAAACGGCAAGAGCGATTCGATCGGATGACTCAGACCCTAACCGAGATTCATTCCAAAATGGACGCTCTCGAAGCTGCACGCCAGCAGGATCGCAACGCTCTCGACAATGTGCTGTTCATCTGCAAGCAGCTGGAACGAAAGCTTAGCTCGATGGGTCAGCTGCAGAAGCAGCCTGAGCAGGCAACCACAACCGAGGCAAAGGAAACCCACGGCACTACATACAAGGGACGCAGCGAATGGCGGACTGAGATTTACAAGCTCGGCAACTCCATCGCTCGTATGACTGGCTTGCCATTGAATGCGGTTCTGAAACAGGCTTATGATTATATCGGCCGTAACTATGGCTGGTATTTCAAGGATGAGCGAAAGGCGTATGTTGAGCGGGTCGGCTACAAGGGTGATATCAAGAACATCAGCGGCCTGGATATCATCGAGAGCAGCGAGATGTACAAATCGATTTTCATGTCGATTATGAAGGATCGGTATGAAAACGAAAAGCACGACGCTGAACTCAAAAAGGGGATTAAGGGTTCTCTCGCTAAGAAACCGGCTTTGATTCCTGCTGAGATGTTGCCAAGACGACACAAGGTAGAAGAAGATGAACCCGTGGAAAAGGCCGAGGAGGTCGAAGATCTTCCTCAGACGATGTCTCCTGAAAATCCGGGCGGTCAGGATATTAAGATTGTTGCTGAAGTTCAGGCAGTCGAGATTGAAACACCGGCGGCTGAAGCCCCTGCGGTTGAACAGCTGAAGAAAAGAGTTTATCACCACAAGCCAAGCATTACGTTACCGATCATTGAACCTCTTGCTAAAAAACTGGGTGACAAGACGATTGGGTATCGAATTACATATGCAAAGATCTACGATGTGATTGGTGTCACGAAAATGAATCGAATGCGTAAAGCGTATATTCGCACTCATAACAAGCCGCCTAAAAGCACTCCTGAAATTTTCCAGTTTTCTGACAAGAATCTGAAAGTGTTTAAGGAAGCTGCAAAGGCAGTGGCGGCAAATATCTAAGCCATCTACTTTCCTCCATTGTCCTTGGGACTGACAGCCGGGAAAGACCGGCATATATCGAGCATTAGCCCAGTTTGGAAGGGCGCTTGCTTTGGGAGCAAGAAGTCGAGGGTTCAAGTCCCTCATGCTCGACCAGTGTGTAAGGTTTTTCGCATTTCCCTTGCACGACAAACAACTTGGAGACGCCTCCTTTCATTGTGTTGCTTGACACAATCTTTCTGATTTCTAAGTTGTCGTGGCTGAAATCGCCGGGCAGGTACGATAACCCTGCTTTTATATGGGGCCGATGGTCGTACAACAGTTCGATTCTGTTGGGCTCCAGCTAGGTTCGATGCAACTAGCGTAGAGTAGTACGCCGGTTGCTGGGGTGGCGCAATTCCACCGTGGGCATTTGAGTTCTTCCTTTCCGACTACGAATGCCCATAACGCTTATATCCGAAAACAACAATCCATGCTGCGATAGGGTAGCTCCCTTGGTGATCTTGTGTGGCTCTATTGTGAGTAGGCTATTGGATGACCTGAGTTGTGGTCTAGCCTAGTCGGTGCCCAGGCTGGCGGAGAGTGAATTTGAAAGGGCAGCCTTTGAGGATAGGCTCTAGGGAAGACAAAATGTACCTAGTTGTATCCGCTGACGCGGCTAAGTCGCATTGCGCATCGCCGATGCCGTTACATGGTCAAATCCTCCTCTCTGGGACAGTAGCTCAACTGGCAGAGCAAGCAGCTCATAACTGCTCAATTTTTTGTGGGTTCAAATCCCTCCTGTCCCACCATTTAGTGTACGAATATAAACAAATCAAAAAGAGGTAATTCAAAATGCAGAATAAATCAAAGAAACATCGTAAACATATCTTCAAGGTGATTCTGGGTGAATGTTCTGTCAACAAAGTGAAACTCGGCAAAACATTTGCTGGCGATTTCCTTACGTATTATCCGAAGAATCGTTCTTATCTTAGGGAGAAAATCTATTGGTTTGAGATGCGGAAAAGTGAGAAAAAGCCAGGCAAATATGTCGAAGTAATCGTGGAGGCAAAGTTTGGACACACTCCCGATACGATCCACGAAGGATTTAAGAATCAATTCAAGTATGATGTCGGATACAAAGCTGGTTCTAATAGTAGCGGCACTCGTCGGATGTTTAACACCTATTTGTCTTGGACTAAAGAAGAAGGAAGCGAATTCGAGTTCCGAGAACCTAAATACAAGGTTAAACCGAACGGGCATCTCGCATCGATCCTTTATGAAGTGAGGTAAATCAAAATGACTGACAAATATCTCAGTATTATCACGAACTTCGGGTGCCACTACAGTTGCCCTGAATGTATCGTCCGTAATAACAAGCTCAAGATGACACCGACAGGGGAGTATTCTTCTTACGCTCAGCTGTGGCACGTTCTTCATAACGAATGCAACGATTGCAACTGGGTGTCTGTTTCTGGTGGCGGCGATCCGCTTTTCCACTGGTGGGAGCATCAGACATGGTGGTTTGGATTTTTCGAGATGTGCCGACGCTCTTGGCGCAGGACCGAACTGCATACCAGTTACTTTGATGCAGAAAACAATCACGAGATTATGTTGTTTCCGTTTGATAAGTTCGACCGTGTTGTCTACCATGTTCACGGGCTGGATGATCTTGATAAGATTTGCCGTCGAGGCAATGAAATCGTTCGTGTGGTCTTTGTTGTGGACGACGATATGACTGAAGACGATATCAACGCCATTGCTGATTTTGTTAAGGAGTCAGACCAGATCGACGAGCTTTCGTTCCGGCAGCGTGTGGACGAGAACTACGAGTCAACTTATCATCTGCACGATTTTCTGAAAGCCGGCCATCAGAAGCGGTGGTGGTACATTGAACAGTGCGATTACAACACCTACTATCATAACGGTAAGCTGTACACGAAGTACACGGATATCTTTGAGAAGGAGTGATTTAGATGTATGTCGTCGTAAGCGATTATACCAACGAAAAGGTTGACATTTACAAATCAGTAAGTTTCGATAAAGCATTTCAGTCAAGAGCCTCTGCAATTGATTTCGCTGCCAGCAGTTATCAGAAGTTCTTTGATGGTATGCCAAGTGATGAAGCTGAGCGGTATGAAAACGCAACACGAATCAATACTGATTCTTATGCGGACTTCTGTGGGTGTGCTCTGACTCCATATCCTGAGTATGTTATCGGAGCTGCGGTTGATAACGGTGAAGATAATCACATGTATTATATGGTATTTGAAGTGGAGGAATGAATCAAATGCCAATGTTCGAATGTACTGCTTACGTGCGAATGTCGTATTCTGCAAAAGTCGAAGCCGACACTAGGGAAGAAGCTCAGGAGATTGCAGAGTGCGGTTGGGAATCGGGGAGCATGGAGTTCTCTGGCGACGATTGGGTTGAGACTGATCGAATCGAAACGAAAGAAATCAAGGAGTAAGATGAAACACAAAAATTTATTACTGTCCGTCCTTGTGGCAGTAATCTCATTCATAGCGTTTGATGATGTGTTCAGTAAGATTGTTCGCCACCTCGTTCTCTTACAAATGGAGACTGGGAAGACGGCCTCTCTTTACAACATTATCAACGATTCGTGGCTTACGGTGTCTGTAGCTCTTTCGCTTGCGATTGGAGTTATGGTATATAAAATACTTAAAAATTAAAAGGAGGAACAAATGAAGAAAATCAAAAAGTTGTTTGTGATTTCATGTGCAGTCATTATGGCGCTTGCTTTCACGGGGTGTACGAAAAAGGAAGTGTACACGATCGAACCACATGAAACCGCATTCCTGATCTCTCTTTCTGAAGGCAGCGGAAATCAGGCGTCATTTGAGAGCGAGGCTATGCTGGCCGAGGCTAAGGTGGCAGCTAAGCAGGTGTACATTACTTACTCGAAGAAACACATGGCACCGACTGACATCTTTGGTACTTGGGTTCCAGATAACATGTTGGTCATCGTCAATAGAACTCCTGTCACTCGTGAATGGTCCGAGGGCAAGGAGAGTGGCACCAGCACTGCAAACCAGTCCATCTCTGCTGAAAGCAAGGAGTCTATCGGTTTCTCGGTTGGAATGAACTGTTCGGCTCAGATCTACACTGAGAATGATGCGGTTAAATTCCTATACTCTTACAACAATAAGCAGCTCTCTGAGATTATGGATACTGAAATCCGAGCTCGTGTTGAAGCTGACTTTGTTGAAAAGTGTGCGAAGTACACCATGAACGAAATCCTTGAGAAGAAGGCTGAAATCATGGAGTATGTTCGTAAAGATGTGACCGAATACTTTGCAGAGCGTGGTATTACGATTACTGTCCTCGGTATGAAGGATGGCATCGAGTATGACGATACTGCGGTTCAGTCTGCTATCAATAAGTCTTTTGTGGCCGAGCGTAACGCTGAAGCTCAGGAAATTGAAAACCAGACCAAGATTTCTAAAGCAAACGCAGATGCGGAAGCAAAGATTGTCGAAGCGAATGCAGAAGCCGAAGCGAACAAGGTTATCTCTGAGTCTCTGACTGATCGGCTGATTCAGCAGCAGATGTACGGCAAGTGGGATGGCAAGCTTCCGACTTATGTTGGCGGCGATACCAGTATTCCGGTTCTGAATAACATCAAGTAATCGTCGGGACGGAGACGTTAAACCCGTGTCCAGAGATCAACACAAGATCTAAAAATGTGTGGCGGCTCGGAAAGACGAGCAATATGTTTCGGTGCTGGAATCGGCAGACAGGGGAGTCTCAAAAACTTCTGCGAAAGCATGTGGGTTCAAGTCCCATCCGAAACACCATGGGTGAGTTGCGTCGCCCAAAAATCTCCTTTTCCTCACAAATGCTTAGTGGCTCATGAGTTCCAGACATGAATCACCGTGACTGAACAAGTCGTAGCAGGTACGCAATCCTGTTTTTGATAAGTCGGTATGGTGGAATAGGCGAGACACGTCTGCTTTAGGGACAGATGCTTAAGTGCATGTGAGTTCAAATCTCACTACCGACACCAATCTCGCATGGGTAGGATCTTTAGCGGTCAGATCCGGCCGCGCCTGTGCGAGATACCACCCCCCTGTGGGGAATGTTAAATTTTTCCATGTACGTTATTCTCGGCTCGCTCGAAAGAGTGCAGCGTGCCTTTGTAAGCCGAGTATTTTATGTGGCTGTAGCTCAGATGGTAGAGCAGCAAGCTAACTGCGCGCCGTTGGTTCAAGTCCAACCAGTCACTCCGATGCCCGCTTATAGGGTCTCATTCCTCCTATTCGGGCTTTACCTCTTTTCTTCCTTGTTATTCCCGGCTCCATGGCGAATGCTGTGGCAATAAGGCGTAGTAAGCTGGGTTTATATGCAGCGGTCGTACATCGGCTAGTATATCAGCCTTCCAAGCTGAGGAGGTGGGTTCGACTCCCATTCGCTGCTCCATCGTGTGCGACGGTTTGAGACTCCTACATGCAAATCCAGCCGGGTAAGTCCGTCCACAACCGGTGTAGGTAGACATCTTTACTCATTAGGTCTCTAACTAAATGAGGAATAGAAAATCAGTTGTTCCAGCTAGATCGGGGATTGGCCGTTCATTGGCAAACGACAGGCATCACACCGGTAAATGATGCTGAGCCAAATAGGAAGGGGAATAAGGTGCAAGTCGAGTAGCTGTCGGACGAATACTCTTCAGGTAGCCAGTAAACTGGAACGTAAAACGAATGTTGGCTGTTTCTGATTTTCTTTTATATGCTACCATGATGTAACTGGCAGGCATGAGGGACTTAAAATCCCTTGCTGGAAACAGCGTGCGGGTTCAAGTCCCGCTGGTAGCACCATTGTTCGAATATCAACACATAAAAAATAGGAGCAAAACAACATGAATATCGTTATTGAAACTAAGGACGACAAATATGTAGCCGGTGTTTATGCTGACGAGGGAGAGAATACCGAAAACGATACGATCATTGATTGTGCTGTAAACGGGCTTCTTGCTATTATTCGTTTTTATATTCTTAAAGACGAAACCCTTACGATGGAAAACAAGAAGAATGTTGTGTCTGACCTATGCGATGAAATTAAGAAAAAGCTTTTGGAAGCAATTGAAGAGGAGAGCGCAGTCGTATGAATTCTATTATCAGTCCGTGGGTGTTTTATCTGATTGGCATGGCTGACACCATTCAGATTTTGGCGCTTTTCGCTTCTATTTGTTTTGTTGCCATCTCTGGTTATTTGTGGTTTGATTGGATGAATGATTTCGCTCGTTATGGAGAAAAGGATGAAGATGTTTTAAGAGAGCGCAAGATTGTTGTAAAGGTGTCAATTGCGGCAATTGTGAGCCTAGCGATTCTTGTCTTTACCCCTTCTTCCAAGACCTGTTATAAAATGCTCGCCGCCAATATGTTTACAGAAAAGAATGTAACTGCTGCAACTGAATATGTCACTGACGTAATCGACTATGCAGTCGACAAAGTAAAAGAACTTGACCCTGCAACTGAAAATGAAAGGAGCTAAACATTATGATCACCATGTCACATGAGGAAGTTCTTGAGACGATTCCGTTTATGTTTGTTTGCGAAACTCGGGAAGGTGCTCGTTGGAACAGTGGTACTCGCCGTAGGCTCTGGAACGAACAGTTTACCAAACAGGAACAAGCAGCGTGTGCAAGTTTGTTTAAGATGGCGCATGAGTGGGCGCTCATTCGCGGTGTCCCTGATGTTGTTCGGATGGATCAGTCTACATATTGGCTGTGGATCAAGCTTGGCGAGTTTTGTGAAATGCTTTGATCGCGAGGTGATGACGTGAAGGTTTATGTTCTTTATGACTGTGTCGAAAATCCAGACGAGTGGGCGTTTGCTGGTGTTGAACACATTTATGCGAATCATGCAGACGCGGTAGATCGGATGCAGGATTTGTTCTTAGAGTGTTTGAACGAACACGACATAAATAATGCAGAAAGTATGCGAGATAGCTATATTGACGATTGGGGAGCGCGTGTCGCGGACGTTCCGGCTGGTTATCGTCACACATGGACAATTACAGAGGAGACAGTTGTATGAAATACGATTTACATGTTGGGCAATTAGTTAGAATCGGCAATGAAGTGTCTGAAAACGATGTGAATCGCAACAAAAGAGGGCGCATCGTAAGATTTGATAAAGATTACCCAGTTGTAGAGATGTTAGACCCATTTACAAGTGGAGAAACAACGATTACTTGGTGTCCGCAGAGACTTTGGGAGCCGTGTCCAACAAAACTTACTTGCAAATCACTTCTGTGATTTTATTTTTTGGTCACACAAACATAACTTAAATATATAAAGGAGCGAAGAAATGGTTATCAAGTATGTTGACGGCCACTATGAAATCGTATCGGCGGATAGTGGTCAGTTTATTCAGTCGGCCG
>OGLJ01001392.1_pt1 | contig 20178 bp, 17 predicted proteins | sample 1572801 | NCBI WGS metagenome assembly OGLJ01 (sample SAMEA2581877, study PRJEB24529) | metagenome | biome: Human gut stool | place: China | collected 2011
TTCATGCGGAACAGGATATCCTTGCGGAAGCGGTCCTTGCAGTCCCGCTGCGCCTGCTCCAGGCGGGCGGCGTAGCGCTCCAAATCGATGCGCACAAGGCTTTCGTGCTGGGCGCGGTACTGTTCCAGCCCGGCAAGGCCCAAGGGATAATCGCAGACATAGCGCTGGTTATAGGCTTTCTGCGCCGGTTCCAGCGTGCTGTTCAGGTAGACGGTCAGGGCATCGTCCAGCTTGGCCTGTGCCTTTTCGGCGGCCTGCGCGGCGGCGCGGGGAGATTTGTCCGGCCCGGTCAGCGCCTGCTGACGGCTGCGGGAGAGCGGCTCCACCAGCGGGTGGGCGGCAAAAAAGCTCTCGGCGGCCTGTGCGCTCTTTTCGGCGGTGTCCACCGCCTTTTGCTGCTCCGCCTCACAGGAGGAGATCTGTTTTTCGCACACGCGCAGATCGCCGCCGGTCTGCTCCACGGCGGTACGGGCGGCTTCCCATGCGGCCTCGCGCACCTCTTCCTCTTTATACAGCTGCTGCAAAAGCGGATTCTCGCGGCACTCAGCCAGCTTTGCGGCCTGCTCGTCCACCGCCGCGCGGGCGGCGGTCAGGGCGGCGCGGGCGTCCCACAAAGCGGCAAGTTCTTCCAGCGTGGTGCCGCGCAAAAGGGTCTGGTACTGGCTGTATGCGGCTTTCAGGTTCTGCTCCGCCTGTGCGGCGGCGCGCACCTCCTCGGCAAGGGCGTTCATCTCCCCTGCCAGCGCCCCGGCGCGGGCGCGGCGGGCTTCCAAGCCGATATAGCGCTGCGGGGTGCGCAGACGCTCCAATCGGAAGGGATGGTGGCGCAGAAGGTCCCGGGTGGCGCTGTCGGGATAGTTTTCCAGCGTGTCGGGGGTGTCGCAGCAGACGATGCGGCGCAGGATGGTGTCGGCGTACTGCGCGGCCAGCGGGTTTTCGCTGGTGACCTGTGCCGCCAGACTGTCGGCAGGAGCAGTGTCGGCGCGGCGGTTGGCCTTGCGCAGACCCGGGGTGTCCAGCAGGCTGATGGGACCGACTTTGTCCTTCAGCGCCACAAAGGCGCTCTTGGCGGCGGCGTAGTGGGCGGGCGGCACAAGGATATCGAACCGGCGGTCGCCCAGACAGGCCTCCACGCAGTCCTGCCAGCTCTCGTCCTCCACGTTCAGCAGCTCGCAGAAGATGCGGGCGTCCGGCTCCATACCACGGCTTTTCAGCTCGGCATTCACGGCGTCCCGCACCCGGGTGGCGGCGTCCCCGTGGGGGTACACCCACTTGCCGCCGGATACGGCATCCAGCTCGGCGCGTTTCTCGGTCTGCTGCCGCTGCAAGGCGGCGGTGTGCTGGCGGGCGGCAAAATAGGCTTCTTCCAGCGGCTTTTCCTGTGCGGTCAGCCAGTCGGTCAGGGCGGGCAGGGTGTCGGGGGTCAGGTCGGCCATCTTCTGCCCGGCGGCAAAGCCGCTGCGGCGCAGCACCGCCAGCAGGTTGCCGGTCTTTTCGGCGGCTTTTTCGGCGGTGTCGGCGCGGCGGGCGGCGGCATCCAGTGCGGTCTGCCGGTGCGCCAGCTCCTCGCTGAGGGCGTCCAGTGCGCGGCCCTCGCCGCTGGCACCGGCGGCACTGTGGGCGGTCAGGTAAGCGCGGCGGGCCTCCGCTTCGGCGGTCTTGGCTTCGGCGTAGCGGGTGCGCAGCATTTCCTGCTGGCGGCGTCCGGCATCTACCCGCTCCTGCCAGACGGCCTTTTCCCCGGCATCGGCAGCAGCCCGCGCCAGCAGGGCGGCACCCCGGTTCACAAGGGCTTCGGTCTGTTTTTCGGTGGCTTCGCGGCCGAAACGGACGATCTCGTCCAGCGCATCGGCGCGGGTCTGGGCTTCCGCCAGAACGGCGTGCAGGTTTTCCAGCTCCAAGCGGTCACCCTGCAGCGCTTCCAAGTCCAGTTCCGGCTGGGGCAGGATGTACTGGTACAGAAACTCCCGGAAGTTCGGGATCTCGTCCATGCTGGTGCCCATCTGGAACACCTCGTTGAACTTTTTGCCCAAGGGGCTGGAGGCGCGCCCGATGCCCAGCGCACGGCAGATGCGGTCCCGCGCTTCGCTGGGGCTGCGGGTGTAGGAGAGACGGCCCGTTGCGGGCTTGAAGTCCTCCTTTGCGCTGGGTGCACCGGTCTTGGGGTCGATGAAGGGCAGCTGTTCCAGCGTGCAGCCGTCCTCCGAAAGATACCATGTCTGATCGCCGGGGTGCAGCTCCTGCATGGGGCCTTCGGACTCCACCCGCACCGCGATGACGAAGGGGGTGCGCTTGACGCTGTCCCAGAACTCCGCCCCGATGTAGGCCACGGTATGGCCCGGGCGGCGGTAGGCGTTCTCGCCGCGCTGCTTTGCGTGCACCGAACCCTGCAGGGTGCGGCCGCTCTTTTTATTGCCCAGCGCATTGAAATTGCGGTTGGTGGTCAGGCAGTAGCGGATGGCATCCAGAATGGTGGTCTTGCCCACGGCGTTCACGCCGATCATATAGGTGAGCCGTGCGCAGTCGAAGGTGACATTTTCAAAGTTGTGCCAGTTGATGAGTTTCAGCCGCTTGAGTTCGATCATTCTTCACCCTCCCCTGCTTCTTCCGGTCGTTCATAAAGGCCAAGCTCTGTGCGGGTGCGCCCACTCTCGGCGGCGGCATCCGCAAGGTCGGCATCCGGCAGGGCCAGCAGCACGGTGGGAAATACTTCAATGCGGCTGTCCAGCCCGGAAAGCCGCCCCACAGGCCGCGCCAGATTGTACCGGCGCAGGGTGCGCATGAGGTTTTCCAGCGTTTTCTGGTCCAGACGGCGGGGCAGATTCATCTTCTGCAGCTCGGTCTGCACCTCTTCCACCGTCACCAGCACCTCGTCGGCATTGGCCGCAAGGCTCTCGCGCTTTTGCAGGTACAAAAGCCGCAATACCAAAAGCAGGATGCTCTCGTATTTCAGCAGCCGGGCCTGACTGCCCTCGTGGCCGTTGACCAAAGCCGCCGCCTGCAGGGGTGCCGGGTACAGCAATACAGAATAGCCCAGCGGGGCGAACACAGCGCGCACCTCGTCCAGATGGTCCTGCACATAAAGATATTTTGCCCGCTGATCCTCCACGCCGCCCAGCACGAAGCAGTGGTTCAGCAGGTAATTCGCGGTTTCTTCCAGCATGTTAATGGTTGCCATTTTCTTCCTCCCTGCGGCGGGTGAGGATAAAGTCCTCAAAGCGGAAACCGCCGCGCTCCACCCAATTGCCGGTGAGCTGAATGTCATAATCCCGGTGCGGCGACTGCGAGTAGGTGTGCAGGCCGATGATGCGGGCAAAATCGTTCGGGTATTCGTCTGCCAGAAGTGCCGCGTTCACCTGCGGGCGGGCGGCAAGGGCCTGCCGGGCCAGCAGGGCCACGTTCTCCTCGGTAACGGCAAGGCGGGCGTAATCCAGCAGCAATTGCTGCTCTTTTTTGAGCTGTTCCGGATCGAATCCTTCGGTGCGCACCGGGGCCAGCGGCTCTGCGGTGCGCTGGGCAGCGGGCGGGTACAGAAATTTCTCCCCGAACACTGCCGCCGGGTACAGATGCAGCCGCTTTGCCACCGGGCCGTCGTCCGGCTCAAACAGCTGCTCCGGGGTGCGGATGTCCTCGGCGTAGCGGCGCAGCAGGGCGGTGACGCTGCCCTGCGAAGAACGGTCGCTCAGCAGCAGGAACTGTGCCCGCTGCACAGCCCGCTTGCGGTAGCGGATGTGGCTTGCATCGATCTCGCGCATGAGCAGGCTCATCTCTTCCAGCGCGTCCCGCTGCTTCTGGATGAGTGCACGCACGGCAGGTGTCGCTTCGTTCGGGGCGCAGCGCTCCACCCGGGCATAATCAAAGGCCAGCTGCGGCAGGTAGTTCTCCTCGCAGTCGTCCAGCTCTTCTTCCAGATAGGCGCGGTAGTTGAACAGGTTGTCGCTGGTCTTGAAGCGGTGGTAGGCCGCCGCCACCACCTTTTCCTCGTACTGGTCGAACAGTTCCAGCACCTCCTGCGGGGTGCGGTTATGGGTAAGGCGGTCGATATAATGCCCGATGGAAGCGTTGAGGGCGCGCAGGGACTTGTTCAGCGTTTCAAGGTCTGCCGCCACCTCCCGCAGCACGTTCTCGTAGGGGCTTTTTTCCTGCCCGATGCTGCCCAGCAGCTGCCACGCCTTGTACAGCTTGCCGGTATAGGTGACCACCCGGGGGTTCAGTATCTCTTCCAGCGCATCCAGCAGCGGGGTGACCTCCGGCATAAAGGCAAGGGTGGGCTCACTTTCGTAGCTGCCGGGCTGCTCTTCCAGCCAGCCGGTACGGCGCAGACGCAGCAGAAAGCCCACCGCCAGCGTGTGGGGGTCGCGGGTGGGCTGCTCGTCCTCATCGCCCGCACCATCGGCGTCCAGCGCCAGCGGCTTTGCCAGCGCGGCAAAATAATCCTCGGCGCGGGAGACGGCCTCAGCGCGGGAAATGCTGTAATCTGCCGTATGGCGGCACTCCTCCCAGAGCAGCAGCAAAAGCTCTGCATAAAACGCCCGGTTGGGCCCCGCCAGCGGGCGGAACAGCCGTGGGCTGACCAGTTCAAACAGCTGCATGGAAACGTCCTTTCTGTGTAAGTTCGATACTCTTTTATTGTACCACAGCGGGCGGGGTTTGTCAAAAAAAGGCAAAAAAAAGCCCGGGGGGGGGGGGTGCTCCTCGGGGCGGGGTGGGGTTCAGTTCTACGGGGTGGTGTTGGTCAGCTCAAAGCCGATGGCAACATAGGTCTTGCCGCCGATGGTCCATGCGCCGACACCCAGCGCGGTAAGCCCCAGCGTTATGCCGTTTTTCTTTGCGTTGGCAATCTCCTCGTTCACGGTGCGGAGCAGAGCTCGAACATTGGTAGAGTTCGCTTTGATGGCTGCGGTTTTGGCGGCCTCGTAGAAAAGCGGCACATAACCTTTTCCGGTGTCTTTTTTCAGTTCCCAGCAAAGCATCACCTGCCGCACCACGGTCTTTCCGTCGCCCTTTGTTTTCCAGAGCGTCTCACCGGTCAGGCTGTCCGCGCCGTGTTTCTCCTCGATGTGCTCGATGGCCAGCCTCTTGATGTCGGCATCGTTTTCAAAGCTCGTCCCGAATGTATTATTCAGCGCTTTCTGATAGGCTCTTTCCACCTTGGGATCAAACTCCGGGTTGCCGGGGTCGCTGTCGCTGCAGGCGGTGAACAGTGCCAGTGCCATGATACCGGCCAGAAGAACAGCCGCAAGACGCTTTAACTTTTTCATGCAATGCTCCTTTTATAAAATGCAGGGGCCCATGCGGATGCACAGGGCATTCTGCTTTCATTTTACAGCAGCGCGGCAGGGTTCGTCAATGGCAAGTGTGCCTGTTTTTTGCCGGGATTTTTGGGCAGAGCGCAAAAAAGCCCCGGGCGGGGCAGGACGATTTGGAATGCGCGCCGCGTGCGCTTTGCGCATATTCAGCGGAAGAATTATTTTTATTTCGCGTTTGTCGCGCTCTGCGGAGCGCTCCAAACGCATTTTCACGGGAGGGGTCGCAACGGTAAGCGGCATTTACCGCAAGCAAGACAGAAAAAAGCCCCGGAGGGCGGGTGCTCTCCGGGGAAACATTGTGTGATCACTTCTTGTTGGGGTTCTTGACCTTGAACGCAATTGCCATGTAGCTCTGCTTGGTCTTGGGGTCGCTCTTAACAACAACGCCAATGTCCGTCCAAGTGCCGTTCTGGTTAATGTTGACATCCGCATCGGTCTTGACCTTCTTCGAGATCTCATCCAGAATAACACCCAGCAACGTGTCATTATAGGAGAAGTTCGCCGCTACGAGAACCGTCAGATACTCTTTGTCCTTACCCTTTACTTTGCCGTCAAGAACGAATCTATAGCCACCGATACCGCCAGATACAGTGAGTTTTTCGTCCAAGAACTTTTCTGCTTCATCTTTCAATTCTTTGTTATTAGCTACGCTGGTGCTGTACTTGCTCAGAACCTTAGCCTCGGCATCCTTATCCTCTTTCAGATTGCTGCCGGTGTTGCCGCCGCCGGAACAGGCGGTGAGCATCACCATAGCCATTGCGCCTGCAAGCAGCAGAGCGACGATCTTTGACAGTTTCTTCATAGGGGTATCCCTCCAATCAGCGTTTTTTGTGGATATGTTTCTTTTTTCTCGAAAGGCTTTCGCAACCATCGTTGCCTTTCTGCCCTGATTATATCCGACACCTGACGGTTTTGTCAATCGGGAATATCGCTAAACTTCCCGAAACAGTTTCGTGAAAATGATGAAAATAAGCGGGATTTGTTGCAGTTCTGATATATTCCGGAATAAAGTCTGTCTACAATTCACAGAATCATCTTTTCCCTGCCCCGGCGGCGCAGTTTTTCCGGGTGCGGGAGCACTTAAATTTGGACATATGTTGTGTTAGTGGGTGCGAACTTTCTTGAAAAGGGTTCACCCTCTCAGGCGCTCCCGCGCCAGCTCTCCCAAAGGGAGAGCCAATTATATCATAGAAAGGGATATTATGAACCTCACAGAATGGAACGCCCGGCTCCACGGGCTGGTCATCTTCCGCGCCCTGCTGGACGATGACGTCATTGCAAAATTTGTTGACCTCACCGACCGGATGGCCGCTGCCCCCCAGAGCACGGGAGCCGTGTGTGACGCTGCCGCTTCCTTCGAAGCAGCCCTCTTCGAGCACACCACCAATTTCGGCGAATACCTTTCCGCTGCCGTCCTCGAAGCCGAGACGGTCTGTGTCCGGCAGGCGGCTGTCAGCGAAGTGCCGCCCGTCTTGCAGACTGCACTGGACAATGAGCTGGACTTCTTGCAGCAGCTGTGCAGCCTGACGCTGGACGAGCTTCTGGACGCCGCCGGTGCCGCCGACAAGCTGCCTTTCCTGCCCCGGTGGGAGACGAAGGCCATCGACCTCCACGCCGCCTACGCCCAGCGGATGAGCGAGGTGGGCAAAAAGGGCTACGGAATGTTCGCCAAGCACCACGTCTTCACGGTCGAGAACGGCCAGCTGGTGCCGGTGCGCTACCCCGACCCCCAGCGCCTCGACGAGCTGCCGGGCTACGAGCAGGAGCGGGAGAAGGTCATCGCCAACACCCGCGCCCTGCTGGCCGGGATGCCTGCTAACAATGTCCTGCTCTACGGCGACGCCGGTACGGGCAAGTCCAGCACCGTCAAGGCCATCGCCAACGAGTTCGCCGCCGACGGCCTGCGCCTCGTGGAAGTCAAGAAGAACCAGCTCTATCAGATCCCCGATTTGATGGACAAGCTGGCGGCGAACCCACTGAAGTTCATCCTCTTCATCGACGATTTGAGCTTCACGGCCAACGACGACAACTTTGCGGCCCTGAAAGCCATCCTCGAGGGCAGCGTGGGCGGCAGAGCCCGGAACATCGCCGTTTACGCCACCTCCAACCGCCGCCACCTCATCAAGGAGACCCTCTCCGACCGCACCGGCGACGACATCCACGAGGCCGACACCCGTCAGGAGCTGATGAGCCTTTCGGCCCGGTTCGGCCTCACCGTCACCTTCCAGCGGCCCGAGAAAGCCCGGTTCGAGGTCATCCTCACCGAGCTGGCCAAACAGCACGGCATCGAGATGCCCCACGACGAGCTTCTGACCAAGGCCGAAGCCTTCGCCATCCGTGCCGGAGGCCGCAGCCCCCGCGTCGCCAAGCAGTTCATCGAGCAGTGCGCCGCAGGAGTGCAGAAGTAAATAAAAGGAACGATTCAAATCTTCGAGAGTTCCCTCATGGAATCCCTCTGGAGGCATTCTCTTCGGATGCCCCGGACCACAGCGCCGGGATCCTGCAAAAAATGCGAAATCTCATACCGCGCAAAAGCGCGGCCTTCGTCTAAAACGAAAATTTTCCCCTCCGCAAAGCTCACGGTGAAACCCCGGAATTCAAATGCAAGGCCGTTGTCCGGTTCGTTGATGGTGTCGCCCCAGACGGCCCGCTTCAGGGCCGAACAAAGGCGGTATTCCTCTTCCGTGCGGAGCCAGAGTTCCGGCGTCTGGACACTGTGCTCCAGCAGGAACAGGTTGGTAAAATCCCTTACAAAGCCCGTTTCTTTGGCCTCGATGGGCCGGTTCAGCTGCTTCCATTCCCGGATGTCGAAGCGGTAATAAAAGTTTCCTTCCGTCCCTCTCCGGGGGCTGATCTCTGTGATCGCGCTCCGGCGGACGGCGCTGCATTTCGTGACTTCGCCGTAGTACCGGACACCTGCCTGTGCGCCGAACACATACTGTGACTGGTAAAGGGCCACATAGCGGACAGGAAAATCACTGTCCTGCAGGCGCTCTGCCGGGATGTAATAAAAGCAGTGCTTCCGGCAAATATCCAGCTGCTGCGGGCTGCGCATAGTACCCACCAGTACATCCCGCACGGCCCAGTCCACTGCTTTCAGCTTCGCTTCCAGTTTCTCCATCTCGCCCGCCCCCTGCTGTGCTTTATTTTATTGTACCGTCTTTTCTGCCGGGAGGCAAGATGCAGATAAATAAAAAAATCCGTTGTCATCTGACAACGGATTTTTGAGTGGAGAATTAGGGACTCGAACCCCAGACCCCCTGCGTGTGATGCAGGTGCTCTAACCAGCTGAGCTAATCCTCCGAATCGGAACGTGCTTATTATACCACTCCGTTGGTCCAAATGCAAGCCCAAATTTTCGTTTTTCGAAAAAAGTTTGAGCCGGCAGCGCTTTCCGGTTGCTCTCCGGGGGCAGATGGTGTATACTGGGGTTGGAATTCTTTCGAAAGAGAGGTCTTTTTTATGATCACTGTACGCGGTATCATCACCTTGCTGGTGCTGGCTGTCCTGTTCGCACTGGCCGTGGTTTGGGTGTCCAAGCAGGGCGGCTGGAAAGGCGAGGGCTGCGGAGGCAACTGCTCTTCCTGCCACCAGCACTGCGACACCCCCGAGAAGAAACACTGAGCACACGAATGCCCCCTGACCGTCCGGTCAGGGGGCATTTTTGCGTCACAGCTCACCGTAGTGGGCGGCAAAGACCGCGATGGTGCTCAACAGGTCGTCGTGGGCCTTCTGATAAGTGCTGTAACTGATGTTCAGCTTGTCCATCACCTCTTCCCGCCTCCGCCTTTCCATGTAGCGCAGCTGCAGGATGCTGCCCCGCAGGCCCGGGTCTGCCTCGCGGTAATACTCCTCGGCCAGCTGGATGGCCCGCTTCCAGCCCCAGTTGCAGGGGCCGTAGACCCAGTTTTTCTGCCCGTAGCGGCTGAGGGCCTCCTTCGTCTTCTGGCGCTGTTCCTGTGTCATGGCTTTCATCCCCTTTTTCCCTCAGCCCGCCGGGCCAAAAAAGCAGCGGTCGCGCTGCTCGACGGTCATCCCCAGCATCTTCGAGAGTTTTTCGGCCTCACTCACCTTGAATTCACTCTCATTTTCCAGCTTGCAGCGGAGGGTGTTGTTGGTGATGCCCAGAACATGGGCCACATGGCCCAGTTTCATGCCCTGGCTGCGGATGCAGTCGCGGATCATCATGGTATCGGTCATAGGCGCTTCTCCTTTCAGTTTTGCGTTCAAAGCGTCTTATACAATTATTGGTTGTATTATATCTTCCAGTTGATTATTTGTCAACATTATTTGCAAAATAGTCCCTTAAAAGTTGATTTATAGTAAATTTTTTGCTATACTGTCCTCAGAACACCGAAAATCGTGCAAACCGCAGAGAAAGCGAGGCCCTATATGTCCGACACCGATCTATCCAGCCGCATCCGGCAGCGCCGGGAGCAGCTGGGCCTGTCGCAGGAAGAGCTGGCCGCCCGGATGGGCTACCGCTCAAAATCCTCCATCACCAAGCTGGAAAAGGGCATCAACGACCTGCCCCGGGCCAAGCTCGAGGAGCTGGCCGCCGCTCTGGACACCACACCCGCGTGGCTCATGGGCCTCGTGGACCTACCCTGCCCTCCGCCGGGTTTCGAGCCTCTGCCTGAGATGGTGCGGGTGCCTCTCGTAGGCTCCATCGCCTGCGGCACCCCCATCACTGCTGAGCAGAACATCGAGTGCTACATCGGCGTCCCCGCCGCGTGGCACGCCGACTTCGCCCTCACCTGCCATGGCAGCAGCATGGCCCCCACCATCTGCGACGGCGACATCGTCTGCATCCGCCGCCAGCCCGAGGTGGAGCAGGGCGAGATTGCCGCTGTCCGCATCGGCGAGGAAGCCACTCTCAAGCACTTCCACCGCCAGGGCGAGACCGTCATGCTGCTGGCCGACAACACCGCCGTCTGCCCGCCCATGGTATTCGCAGGCCCCCAGCTGGAAGAGATTCAAATCGAGGGCCGTGCCGTGGGCTTCTGCCGTGGCTTATAATAAGGAGGAGTCCCCATGTCTGCACCCGAAGAAATGACCCTCAAGGTCATCGCCCATATCCGCACCGCCTTCCCCACCAAGTTCGGCATCCCGCGCCAGAGCGGGCTGGTGGACAGCCTGCGGGGCGAGGTCATTTTTACCCCCGAATACCGCAATGCCGACGCCGTGCGCGGCCTCGAGGATTTCAGCCACATCTGGCTGGTGTGGCAGTTTTCCGGCGCGGTGCGGGACAGCTGGTCCCCCACCGTCCGGCCGCCCCGCCTCGGCGGCAACACCCGGATGGGCGTATTTGCCACCCGCTCGCCCTTCCGGCCCAATCCGCTGGGACTGTCCAGCGTCCAGCTGGAAGCCATCGAGCACCGGCCTGACGTCGGCCCCGTCCTCATCGTGCGGGGCGCCGACCTGATGGACGGCACCCCCATCTACGACATCAAGCCCTACATCCCCTACGCCGACTGCCACCCGGACGCCGCCGCAGGCTTCACAGCACAGACCCAGTTCCACCACCTGACCATGGTCTGCGACGCCGGCCTCTGGGCCAGAGTGCCTGCCGACCAGCAGGCCGCGCTGCAGGGTGTGCTGGAAAACGACCCCCGCCCCTCCTACCAGCACGACCCGGAGCGGGTCTACGGCATGGAGTTCGGCGGGCTGGAAGTCCACTTCAAAGTGGACGGCGAGGTCCTGACCGTCACCGGCATCGACCGCCGCTGACGCCGGAGGGACAGTTATGGAACTCCGAAATATCAACACCTTCCTTCATATCGCCGAGCTGCACAGCTTTTCCAGCGCTGCGCGGGAGCTGGGCTACTCTCAGTCGGCGGTATCGGCCCAGATCTCCCAGCTGGAAACAGAGCTGGGTACGCCTCTCTTTGACCGGGTGGGCAAGACCGTCCGCCTCACCGACGCGGGCCAGACTTTCCAGAGCTATGCCCGCACCCTTCTCATCACGGCCCAGCAGGCCAAGGCCGCGCTGCTGCCTGCCCGGGCCGTCAGCGGCACCCTGCGGGTGGCACTGGCCGATTCCGTATGCAGCACCTTCCTGCCCGACCTGCTGCAGCAGTTCCACGCCCTCTGCCCACAGGTGGAGCTGGTGCTCCGCACCGCCACCGCCGACGAGATGCTGCGGCTGCTGAGCGCGAACCAGATCGACCTGGCCTACACCCTCGACCAGCCTCTGCTCCTGCCCAGCCTGACGCTGGCCGTCAATGTTCCGGAGCCGGTCTGCTTCGTGGCCCCCGCCGAGCATCCGCTGGCCGACAAGGCCGAAGTGCCGCTGGATGTTCTGGCTCAACAGGAATTTCTTCTCACAGAGCGGGGCATGAGCTACCGTGACGCCCTCGACCAGCGCCTCGCCGCCCATGGGCTGTCTATCCACCCCTACATCGAGCTGGGCAGCGCCTCGCTGCTCTGCCAGATGGTGGAGCGCGGGATGGGGTTCTCCTTCCTGCCCGAGTACATCGTCCGTCCTGCCCTCTCCGCCGGGCGTATCGCCCGCCTCAATGTCCCCGACTGCACTGTCACCATGCACCGGCAGCTGTTCTATCACAAGGACAAATGGCTCACGCCCCAGATGAAAGCCTTTATTGAGCTGGTAAATCAATAAGCAAAAGCCCCGCACCACATCGAACGATGCAGTGCGGGGCTTCCTCTTTGTATTTTCGGTTCAGCTCAGCCGGTTCATCCGGACCGCCACATAGGGGTCCGGAAGCTTGAGTTCCTCGGCCAGGTCCTCTTCAGTGTCGTACTTGTCTGCCGCAAGGCCCACGAAAACGCTGCAGCTGTCGAAGCGTCCATCTGGCGAGAGCGCCGTTATCTTTGCCTCGCCGTCGGCGACGGCAGTCACGACACCAGAAGCGTCCACAGTAGCGACGCCGGGATTACTGCTGACCCATGTGATGGGTACATTCGTGCCGTCCTCCACAGCGACAGACGCTGTGAGTGCCTCTTTGCTGCCCACCGTGCGGAGCAGCAGGTCGCGCTTATTCAGAGTCACCTTGCCGACATCGCTGTTGACGGTAACGGCGCAGCGCAGCGCCTGACCGTTGGTGGCCAGCGCCGTGACGGTGGTGGTGCCAGGCTTCTGAGCCGTGACAAGACCCTCCGAATCCACCGTTGCCACCTCGGGGTTGCTGCTCATCCACTGGTAGGCATAGACAAAGGAGCCGCTCGTGTTGATGAGCTGCAGTTTCTGGCTGGGGTGGGCGTTGTTGTACTGGATAACGAGGTTGAGGGTGGTGTGGTCGAGGGCAGGCTTTTTGCTGGCCGCATTGCCGCTCTCCTTGCGGACAGTCACCTTGCAGGCAGCGCACTCGCCCCGGTCGGTGATGGCGGTGATCGTGGCCTCACCAGCACTGCGGCCGGTGACGCGGCCATCGCCGTCCACGGTAGCCACGGTGGGGTTGCTGCTCATCCAGACGATGAAGTAGTAGTCGCTCTGCCCGCCGGTGTAAAGATAGGCTTTGGGGCGGGGGTCGTCTGCCGTGATCTCCAGCTCCATCTCGTTCACTTCCAGCTCAAAGTTCGCCGATGCTCCCAGCAATGCGGGGGCCGCCTGTGCGGCAGGAGCTGCCAGAAGCAGCCCGCTCAGCACAACCGCCGCTGCCAGCCGTGTGATCTTATTCATAGGGTAGCACTTCCCTCCTTTGGATAAGGTTTATCGCAATGTGCTCTGCACATAATTCCACTCACTACTCGTTTATTGTACACGTCCCCCAAAGAAGGGTCAAGTTCTTCGCCAGAAGTGTCACAATTTCGCGCACCTTTTCGTGAAAGGCACTAAAACACCCCCGCCAAATTTATACAAATCGTGCAGACTGTATTTCACCAGACAGCAAAAGAGCCGCCGCACTTTATATAGGTGCGGCGGCTCTCAGATGCCGTAAAAATCAGTAATTCTTGGCCTTCAGCTCAAAGTAGCTCTGGGGATGTGCGCAGACCGGGCACTTGAGGGGAGCAGACTTGCCGATATAGGTGTAGCCGCAGTTCCGGCAGACCCACACCTGCTGCTCTTCGCGGGCAAAGACCTTGCCCTCCTTGAGGTTGGCGGCAAGGGCGCGGTAACGTGCCTCGTGCTCCTTTTCGATCTGGCCCACCATCGTGAAGAGAGCGGCCAGCTGGGTGAAGCCCTCCTCCTTGGCCTCCGCAGCCATCCGGGGGTACATCTCGGTCCACTCGTCGTTCTCACCGCTTGCAGCCATCTCAAGGCAGGTCATGGTGTCGGGGATCGCGCCGCCGCAGAGGGCCTTGAACCACATCTTGGCGTGCTCCTTCTCGTTGCCAGCGGTCTCTTCAAAGATGGCAGCCAGCTGCTCGTAACCTTCCTTCTTTGCGACGCTTGCAAAGTAGGTGTACTTGTTGCGGGCCATGCTCTCGCCTGCAAAAGCTTCCATCAGGTTCTTCTCGGTCTTGGTTCCCTTGAGTTCCATATTCTGTTCTCCTCTCAGATAATCTGACACTGCCAGTATGGGCTGTGTCCGGTTTGGTTTATTCTACGCGCAGCCCGCTTTGTTCGGTACCGGGTATGCGATAGGTCTTACTTGTCTCTGAGCGTATTATACCAGAATTTCGAGCAATAATCAAGAACAATTCCTATTTATTTTGAGAATATTTCTTATTTATTTTTTCAACTATGCTGCTTGAGTGCGCACACGGCGATGCTGAGAGCGCTCCATGCCGCCTGATACATCAGCACCGCAGCCACGCTCAGCATCCCCACGCTGCCTGCATAGGTCAGCAGGACGGCGATGGCCACCGAGAACCACACCGACACCAGCTGCACCGTGGTAGCGGTCGTCTCGGCGTTCTGGGCCTGCTCTGCGGCCCGCAGACCACCGGTCAGGCTGGCAAAGCCGTTGGTGCAAAGGATGCAGCAGCCTTCAGAGCCGGTGTCTTTGGCGGTGGCAGCGCCCAGTGCGGTACACTGCTCCTGGTCCAGCAGAACGACCATACCCTCGGGCAGATGGTAGGCGTCGGTGATGTGTCGTGCGGTCAGGGTGGGGTCCTGGCAGGACACCAGCAGCTGGATATTCTCTTTTTGCAGCTGTTCCAGACCGCGGGCGGCGTTCCGTCCCCCCACATAGTGGAGCACGAACATGGCGTGCAGACTGCCGGACACGGCCAGATAGAGGATCTGCAGCTCGCCGTTCTTGGAGTGCTTGGCCTCATATTCCTCGTCGGGCAGGGGAACTTCTTCTTTTTCCATGTACGCACGGGTGCCGATGAGGATGCGGTTGTTGTCGCACCATGCAGAGAAACCGAGGCCGCGATGGACTTCCAGGTCCTTGACCGGGTAGAGGATGTCGGTGCGGTCCTCGATGATCTGGCGGAACAGGCCGCTCAGGGTATTGCAGCACTTGCTCAGGACGCTGGCCGAATAGAGGATGGCCCGGTCGATGCGTCCGCCCTTGAAGATGCGGATGTCCTCGAGCATAGCGCTGTCCGGGGTGAACAGCTCATCGGCGTCAGCCTGAACGGTATCCACACCGCCCAGTTCCTCGATAGCCGCCCAGCCGGGGATCACCGCACCCGAGGCAGCGGCAGTCTGCTGCAGCCGCAGGGATGCAAAACCTGCGATAAGGGTGGAGGACAGAGGCGAACCCATGCAGAGCACAGCGGTCAGCGCCGCAGCGCCGCCGTTGAGGCCGCCGCCAAAGACGCAGAAGACCAGACCGGCCAACACAGCCGCACCCAGCAGGATGTAATTCGTCTTACGGGCGCGGCGCTCACAGGCGCGGGGGCCGAAGCCCTGCTCCACCATCGCGTCGTCCCACTCAGCGGGTCGGCTGAGCAGCACCCAGGGGTCTTTTTCGTCCATGTCCTTGGAGAGGATGCGGATAAGGTCTTTGTCCTTGGCGCGGAACGCACCGCGATGCTCCGGACCGGCCTGCGCCAGTTTGAAGCCGCCCTGGACCGAGGCCAGAAGGACACGGTCGCCCAGCAGTGCAAGGAACAGCCCCAGCGCCGCAATGCCGGACAGAAGGGTGAAGCTGGACGCCTGATAGCTCTGCGCGTTCAGCAGGGCCACAGCGGCCTGCAAAAGCGCAGCGCAGGCTGCCATCGCGGGCATGGTCTCCATGCTGGGGCGTTCGCCCCGCAGCCCCTTCAGGCCGTCCCTCACGACGGGCCAGCCCACAGCCAGCGCCAGCGCCAGGAAGAGCAGATCAGCGGCATAGAAGGCCGCCGGGGCAGTTACGGGGTCAAGGCCGCCCAGCGGGCCGACAAGGCCCTCTGCGGCGAGGCCGAAGTGGAGCAGCACCAGTGCAAGGATGCCGCCCAGCGCACAGCGCAATGTAAGGGCCGCGCCCATCTGGTGCAGCCGTTCCCCCACCTGTTCCGGCGTCTCGGGCGTTTTTTTCTCTTCGACAGGCGCTTCCTCGACGGGTGCAACCTCCGGAGCAGCCGGTGCAGTACCGGCCTCTTCGGCCGGCTGTGCAGGCGCTTCCTCCTTCGGCGGCTCCACCGGAGCCACCTCGTCGCCGTCGTTCAGGAACATGAGCGGCAGGCTCATGCTGTCGTCATTGTCCGGCGGCGTCGCGCGGGCCGGGGCTGCGGGCGCTTTCTCGTCGTCGCCCTTGCCGAAGAACTGCATCGCCGGGGCCGCATGGGGCTTAGACGCCTTATCTTCTGCAAACACCATCTCGGGCATCGGCACGGCAGGCTTCTCCGGCGCTGCATCCGGCTCTTTTTCTGCGTCCGGTTTCGCTGCAATGACCGGAACTGCCGGGGTGCTCTTTTCCGGTTTTGCGGGCTTCACCGGCTGGGGAGGCTCTTCCTCCTGCGGCGGAAGCTTTGCACCAAACAGCATGGCTTTGAGCGCCTGCATCTCCCGGTCCTCGTACTGCTCCTGCGGGGTGCGCGGCTCGTACTGGACCGCCTTTTTCCGGGGCGCGGCCTGCTTTTCTGCCGGCTTTTTCTCCGGCTTGGGAGCAGGCGGCTCCGGCGCTTTGATGGGTTCTGCGGGCTTTTGGGGCTTTTCCGGCTCAGGCTGGGGGGCGCTGACCGGCTCGGCAGGCTTCGGCTGCTCGGGCTTCGGCTCTGTGACTTCCTCTTCCAGCGCCAGGACCAGCTCCAGGTCGGAGGGTTCCTCCGGCTCCTCGCCGCCCAGCTGTATCTCGCCGGTACGGCTCTCTTCGGGTGTGCCGCTTTCCTGCTGTTCGGCCTTTTCACGGCGGAACAGCAGGCCCAGCAGGCTCTTGGGCTTTTCTTCATTTTCATCGTCCCGCCGGGTCATCTCCTCCGGGACCTGGGCTACACTGGTGGTAAAAAAGGTGCGGAATTTTTCTTCGCGGGCGTCGATCTCTTCCTGCGTCATTTCCTTCCGCTCGTCATCCTTTGGCATCCTGATCTTCCCTCCCTTGTTTCGTTCGGCACGGGCCAGCTCAGCCCTGTGCGGCGCGCTGGCTCTGGATCTCATACAGGATGATGCCTGCGGCCACCGAGACATTGAAGCTGTCCACGCCGGTACCCTGTGCGGTCATATCGAGGCTCACAACGCCGTCGCAGAGCTTCTTGACCAGCTGCGACACACCGCTGCCCTCGCTGCCCAGCACCAGCGCAATGGGGCCGGTGAGGTTGTTCTTGCGCAGGGACACGCCGTCCATGTCGGCGCAGTAGACGAAAACACCCTGCTCCTTGAGGCGGCGGATGGTCTCGCCGATGTTGGCCACACGGGCCACGGGCAGACGCTCAGCCGCACCGGCGCTGGACTTGATGACGGTGGGGGTCACGGATGCGCCGCCCCGCTTGGGGATAACGATGCCGTGAGCGCCGCACAGCAGAGCCGAGCGCATGACAGCGCCCAGATTGTGGGGGTCTTCGATGCCGTCGCTCAGCACAAGGAAGGGCGGTTCGCCCTTCTCTTTGGCAGCGGCCAGCAGGTCCTCCACCGTTGCATATTCGATCTCACTGGCAAAGGCAGCCACGCCCTGATGGCTCTCGGTGCCGGTCATGAGGCGCAGCTTGTTGGGGTGTACCCGCTTGACAGTGGCACCGGCTTCTTTCGCCATTGCGGTATAGTAAGCGGCCACAGCCGGGGCCATGCCCTCGGCCAGCAGCACCGTATCCACGCCGGAGCCGCTCTTCAGCAGCTCTGTGACCGGGTTCTTGCCGTAGACGAGGCTCTCGTTCCGGGGCTGGTCGTCGGCCTTTTCGCGGCGGGGACGGCGGGGCATATTGCGTTCTTCCATGAAGTTCTCCTTCCGTTTCTATCGCAGGACGCCAAAGCCCTTCCGGCCCGGCGTCATCGTATCGCTTCAAGCGAGTTTTCAGGGCCGCAGCGCCGTAAAGCAGCATTTTGCGGCAGGCACTGACGCATTTCAGACGTACAGCGCTTATAACTCATCTTGAAGTATAACATAAGCGGCAGGGGTTTGCCATAGAATTGCGTTTTTTCTTCCCGTGAAATTTCTGTGCCGCCCGCCCGGGCAGCGCCTCATGGGAGAAGTGTTGCCTTTTGCGCGCCGGTTATCCGTCTTTTTGCCTGTGGTAAAAGTTTTCCACATTCAGACTGCTTTACCATCCGTATACCCGCCCTGTTTTTTCCACAAGTTGAAAACCCTGTGGAGAAAGTTCAAAACTCAAGCGTTCAAGCCTGTTTTCCGGGTGGAATTCCACACTTTCCACAAGGTTTTCCACAATCTTATCTCGACAGGCTCAGAACCTTGCATACATTTTGTAATTTTCAAGTCAGAATTATGACAAAATTTTGAAGCAGAGCGGCACTTGTTTTGCCTTTTTATCCAACATCATTTTGACGAATGTGGATCCCTGTTGAAAATCGTCTGCTTTGGCGCCTCCGCCGCCGGTCTGGCCGGATGTTGTCGAAGCCTGTATAAAATGTTGCATCCCACTTATTTCTCTGTCTTTCGAGCATACTGCTGGCCAAGAAAGCTTCGGTTTGGTTACAAAAACTCTCCGGTGGATTGATTTTACCCGCTGTTTGGGGTATACTTAGGGTGCAACTTCGTTAAACCATGCACAAAGCGGTGTGTGGGTACGAACAGACCCCGATAATTTTTGGAGGTAATAATAATGTTGGTAAATGCAACCGAAATGCTCATCAAAGCTCGTGACGGCCACTACGGTGTGCCTCAGTTCAACATCAACAACCTGGAGTGGACCAAGGCTGTTCTGACCGCCTGCGAGGAGATGAAGAGTCCTGTCATCCTGGGTGTCTCCGAGGGTGCCGGCAAGTACATGACCGGCTTCAAGACCGTCGCTGCTATGGTCGATGCAATGGTCGATTCCATGGGCATCACCGTCCCGGTCGCTCTGCATCTGGATCACGGCACCTACGAAGGCTGCAAGGCCTGCGTTGAGGCCGGTTTCTCCTCCATCATGTTCGACGGCAGCCACTACTCCATCGAGGAGAATGTGGAGAAGACCAAGGAGCTGGTCGCTCTGGCACACTCCAAGGGCATGAGCATCGAGGCTGAGGTCGGCTCCATCGGCGGCGTCGAGGACGGCGTCGTGGGTAATGGCGAGATCGCTGACCCCGCAGAGTGCGCAAAGATCACTGAGCTGGGCATCGACTTCCTGGCTGCCGGCATCGGCAACATCCACGGTGTCTACCCCGCCAACTGGAAGGGTCTGGACTTCGAGGCTCTGGACCGCATCCACAAGGCTACCAACAACATTCCTCTGGTCCTGCACGGCGGCACCGGCATCCCCGACGAGATGATCGCAAAGGCCATCAGCCTGGGCGTCTCCAAGATCAACATCAACACCGAGTGCCAGCTGGTCTTCGCTGAGGCCACCCGCAAGTACATCGAGGCTGGCAAGGATCAGCAGGGCAAGGGCTTCGACCCCCGCAAGCTGCTGGCTCCCGGCTCTCAGGCCATCATCGACAAGTGCAAGGAGAAGATCGAGCTGTTCGGCTGCGCCGGCAAGGGCTAAGCGGAAGCTTCCTTCTTAAAGGATATATCACCCAATAAATCATCGGCCCCGCTGCGTTGGAGACCTCCAACGCGGCGGGGCCGCTTTTTCTACTTTTATTCAGATATTCGGTAATGTCCGACGATGTCTGTTCGTTTTTCCAGAATGTCCTGCTCGTAGGCAGTCTGCCATGGGTCATTGTGGTGAATGATATAGGGCACTCCGTTTTTATTTCGCCGGTCGGACACGATGCCGATATGTCTTTCAAAGATCACAATATCGCCGCCCTGCCATTCTTCAATTTCCGAGACATCTGTTGTCAGGGCAGCTGCCGTGTGTGAAAAAAACACCTTCAGGTTTCGTACCCGTCGGAAATCAATGTTTGCATCCGGTTCTGCTACCATATAATCCTGTGGCTGCTCCCGGATATCTGCGTTCACAAGCACCTGCAGATCATATCCGGCATTTTTCAACGCGTAAGCAACTACCTCGGTGCAAACGCCATAACCATCGTCAGGATAACCGGTCTTATAATAACGGCTTTTATATTTTGGATGTGTACTCACATAGGCCAGTGCACCATTCAGAATATCCGACTGGTCATCTACCCCGTCATCATCCCGATCTACGCTGCTATGAAACTGCGGTATTCTGCCCTGATAGTCGTCCTCAGGCCGGGATGCCGATGTGCGCTGGTAATGTGTCTGCACATAAAGCACGATGCTGCATAACAGTAAAAGTACCAGTACCGCTGTATAATGCCTTGCTGTATCTTTGCTGGCCCTGTCCGAACGCATATTCTCACCCTTTCTTGTTTTTGAGGATACCAGCTTTTTTCCCGTTCTGCAAGCCCTTGGCATATATAATCTTTCTCAAAAAATAAAACAACAAAAACGCCCTAAGATCTCTCTTAGAGCGTTTCGTTCAAGTCGGCGACTACCTATTTTCACAAGCCGTTTCCAGCTAACTATCTTGGGCA
>OGLJ01001398.1_pt1 | contig 20094 bp, 19 predicted proteins | sample 1572801 | NCBI WGS metagenome assembly OGLJ01 (sample SAMEA2581877, study PRJEB24529) | metagenome | biome: Human gut stool | place: China | collected 2011
GCGCCGAGCTGGTGAGCGAGCTGAAGAAGACCGTCAGCATCCCTGTTGACATCCACAGCCATTACACCGCCGGTCTGGCCTCCATGTCCATCCTGAAGGGCATCGAAGCCGGTGCTGACATTGTGGATACCGCCATGAGCCCGCTGGCTCTGGGCACTTCCCATATGCCGACCGAAAGCCTGGTCGCCGCCCTGCAGGGCACCGATTATGACACCGGCCTTGACCTGAACCAGCTGAACGTTGTGCGTGCTTACTTCGCCAAACTGCGCGAAAAGTACATCGCCAACGGCCAGATCAATCCGAAGAGCCTGGGCGTTGATGCTAACACCCTGCTGTACCAGGTTCCGGGCGGCATGTTCTCCAACATGCTTAAGCAGCTCAAGGACGCTGGCAAGGAAGATAAGCTGGACGAAGTTCTGGCCGAAATCCCCCGCGTGCGTGAGGATGCCGGTTATCCGCCGCTGGTCACCCCGACCTCCCAGATCGTTGGCACTCAGGCTGTGTTCAACGTCATCATGGGCGAGCGCTACAAGATGGTCACCAAGGAGTTCAAGGGCCTGGTCCACGGCGACTACGGCAAGACTCCCGCTCCCATCAGCGCCGAGTTCACCAAGAAGATCCTGGGCGACGAGCAGCCCATCACCTGCCGCTTTGCCGACACGCTGGCTCCTGAGATGGACAAGCTGAAGGCTGAAGCCGCCAAGTGGGCAACGCAGGAAGAGGACGTGCTGACCTACGCCATGTTCCCGCAGGTGGCACCCAAGTTCTTCGACAAGCGCAATGCAAAGAAGCAGGGCGTGGACGGCGACCATGTGGACTACACCAATCAGTCTCACCCCGTCTGATCTGCTCATCTGAACTGAACAGCGAGCCTCCCGTACACAAGCGGGAGGCTTTTTGTTTTGGCAAAAACAGGAGGATTTCGCCTTTATGCAACTAAAATGCAACAAATACACCCACTTTTTACCAGAAATCTGACACAACTGCATTGACTTGCCACGGCATTCCTTTTATAATTAACAATCATATCAAGTGTTATTCTGAGCAAAGGGGGTTATTGCCATGAGGCGTATTACCGAAGAGCACCTCGCCGACCTGTGTGAAGCGGATTACCGGAACCTGATGGGGGTTACCCGGGAGGAATTCGGACGCATGCTGCAGGCGCTGGAAGAAGGCTACCGCCGGGAACACAAGCGCAAGCCGCGCTTTACCAAGATCACCATGGTCGACAAGCTGATCCTCACCCTGACCTATCGCTGCCAGTACCGCAGCATGGACAGCATTGCAAAGGAATACGAAGTCTCGCTGGACACCATTTCCGACAATATCCACTGGGTGGAACAGACCCTGCTGAACGCAGATCTGCTGGAAAGCAGCGTGACCTGCGTGTATAAAACGAATGCCGGAACAACGGCTCATTGACCCGGAAGCCCTGACGCGATCTTTATTTTCAGGATCGCGCCGGGGCTTTTGTTTCGCACCTGCGCGCAATGCCGTATTCCGGCCCAGAAAGAGCCTGATCCTGCACCTTGAATTTTTCAGAAAAGAATAGTAAAATGATGCTATATGTATCGTAACATGGGCTTGTATACCCAAAGGCGGATACATATGCCGGAAACTGTACGCAAACACACAAAAAAGGAGAACGTATGATTTTAAGCATGACCGGTTTCGGCAGGGGAACCGCAGTGCGCAGCGGCCGTGAGATCACGGTGGAACTGCGCAGCGTAAACTCCCGCTATTTTGAGTATTCCTCGCGCATTCCGCGCACCTGCAGCTATCTGGACGGCCGCCTGAAAAAGCAGCTGAACGAGCGCATCACCCGCGGCAAGGTGGAGCTGAGCATGACCATCCAGAACGTGGATGCCGCCGACACGGTGGTCACCGTGAACATGGAACTGGCCCGCAGCTATCAGCAGGCCATGCGGGATCTTTCGGAGCAGCTGGGGGTCAAGAATGACATTTCTGCCGCTGTCCTGACCCGCTTCCCGGATGTGCTGGCCACCCGCCACGCCGATGTGGACGAAGAGCAGCTGTGGGAAGATGTGTCTGCCGTCACGGCCCAGGCACTGGACCGTTTTGTGGAGATGCGTGCTGCCGAGGGTGCCAAGATGAAGGCCGACGTGGAAAACCGCCTGAACTTCCTGGAGGAATGCGTCGGCAAGGTGGAGACCCTGAGCGCAGGCCGGGTGGAGGCCTATACCAACCGCCTGTACGAAAAGCTCAAGGTCATTCTGGAGGACCGCGACATCGACGATGCCCGCGTGCTGACCGAGGCTGCCATCTTTGGCGACAAGACCGCCGTGGATGAGGAGACCGTCCGCCTGCGCAGCCACATCTCGCAGTACCGCGGGATCCTGCAGCTGAATGAACCGGTAGGCCGCAAGCTGGACTTCCTGACGCAGGAGCTGAACCGCGAAACGAATACCATCGGTTCCAAGTGTCAGGATCTGGACATCACCCGCATCGTGGTGGATATGAAGGCGGAGATCGAGAAGATCCGCGAGCAGATCCAGAATCTGGAGTGATACAGACTTTTTCGGAGGAATGCAATGAAGCTGATCAACATCGGGTTTGGCAACATGGTCAGCGCGGGCCGGGTCGTGGCAGTGGTCAGCCCGGATTCTGCGCCGGTCAAACGCCTTGTCAAGGAAGCGCGGGAACGCGGCATGCTGATCGACGCTTCCTATGGGCGCAGCACCCGTGCCGTGCTCATTATGGATTCCGATCATGTGGTGCTCTCGGCCCTTCAGCCGGAAACGGTGGCCAACCGTGCGGCCGGGCAGGAGAGCAAGGGAACAACAGAGGAGGAACAGACCCATGGAGAAGGATAAATTTCTGTTTGTTGTGTCCGGTGCCGCCGGCACCGGTAAGGACAGCGTGGTCAAGGCACTGCGCGAGGCCCATCCGGAGATCGAAAAAACCGTGTCTGCCACCACCCGCAGCCCCCGCCCCGGGGAGCAGGAAGGTGTGGATTACTACTACCGCACCCAGGAGCAGTTCCGTCAGCTGATCGACACCGATCAGGTGGTGGAATACAACTTCTACAACGGCAACTACTACGGCACCCTGCGCGAGGAAGTGGACAAGCGTCTGGAAGCCGGCAAACTGGTGGTTCTGGTCATCGACGTGCACGGCGCTGCCAACATCCGCCGGATGTTCCCGGGTGCTACCACGGTGTTCCTGCTGCCGCCGTCGGTGGAAGAACTGGAACACCGCCTGCGTGGCCGCGGAACCGAGACCGAAGAAAGCATCCACGAGCGTCTGGCCACGGCCCAGAGCGAGCTGGCCGAGCAGGATAAGTTCACCCTCAAGCTGGTCAACAACGAGGTAGCATCCTGCGCAGAAGAGTTGTATCAGGTCATCTGCCGCCGCGCCGGGATCGCACAGTAAATCAAACCGCAAAGGAGCCCGTGCCCATGCCAAAAACGGTGGGTGTTGCCGTAAGCAACGCGACCTTCCATTTTGATAAACTGTACACCTATGCCGTTTTGCCGGAGCATCAGGACAAGGTGCGTCTGGGCAGCATGGTGCTGGTGCCCTTTGGCCGGGGCAGCCGCGCCCGCATGGGGGTGGTGCTGGCCTGTGACGCCGAGCCGGAACATTCCAAGCTCAAGTTCCTGTTCGACGTGGCCCCGGCGTCGGCCTGTCTGACCCCGGAGCTGCTGCGGCTGGTGCACTTTCTGAAGGAGCGCACCTTCTGCACCTATTACGAGGCGGTCAAGGCGGTCATCCCCTACGGGGCACAGTACAAGCCCACCGTGGCGGCCGATGGGGTCACGCCCGTGCTGCAAAAGCAGCTGGTCCGTCATACAGAAAATTCCTACCGGTTGGCCGGTACCCTGCCGCAAAAGCCAAAGCCCACCGCCAAACAGCTGGCGGCCGTGGCCCTGCTGGGCGGCGGCCCCCGCACCCTGACGGAGCTGGAAGAAAAGGGCATCAGCCGCGCCGTACTGGACAATCTCTGTACCAAAGGCGTGCTGGAATGCACCAAGGTGAACAAATCCATCGACCTGTATGCCTCCATCCCGTTGCAGAATGAGCCCATTGTACTCACGCAGGAGCAGCAGGCCGCTTATGACGCACTGCTGCCGAAACTGGAGGACGCCGCCCCGCATTCGGCCCTGCTGTATGGCGTGACCGGCAGCGGCAAGACGCTGGTGTTCTTAAAGCTCATTGCCCGGTGTCTGGAGCTGGGCAAACGTGCGCTGGTGCTGGTGCCGGAGATCAGCCTGACACCGCAGATGATCCTGCGGCTCAAGCGGCAGTTTGGCCGTCGGGTGGCGGTGCAGCATTCGGCCCTCAACCACACCGAACGTCTGCTGCAATGGCAGATGATCCAGGACGGCGGTGCCGACATCGTGGTGGGCACCCGCAGCGCGATCTTCTCACCGCTGGAAAACATCGGCCTGATCATCGTGGACGAGGAACAGGAACATACCTACCGTTCCGAGTCGGCGCCCCGCTACTCCGCCCATGAAGTGGCCCGGCAGCGTGCCGCCGAGAATGGAGCCCTGCTGCTGCTGGCCAGCGCCACCCCCAGCACCGAGAGCTTTTACGCGGCCCGGAACGGCCGCACCCAGCTGGTACGGCTTACCCAGCGTTACGGCGGCAATCCGCTGCCCCGGGTGCAGATCGTGGATATGCGGGCCGAGCTGGCCTCCGGCAACCCGCGGGAGATCAGCCTTGCACTGGAAGATGCCATCCGCCGCAATCTGGAGGCGAAAAAGCAGACCATTTTGCTCTTGAACCGCCGGGGCTACCAGACCATGGCCCAGTGCGAGGACTGCCGCGAGGTACTGAAATGCCCCAAGTGCAGCGTGCCCATGGTGTATCATAAGTCAGCCCACAAGCTGCTGTGCCACTACTGCGGTAGCCAGATGGACCCGCCGCCCACGGTCTGCCCGACTTGCGGCGGCAAGCTGCAATACCGGGGCTTCGGCACCCAGAAAGCTGAGGAAGAGCTGGCAAAGCTGTTTCCGGAAGCACGGGTGCTGCGGATGGACCAGGACTCCACCGCCGCCAAGGACGCTCACGAAAAACTGCTGGCAAAGTTTGCAAACCACGAGTACGACATCATGGTGGGCACCCAGATGGTGGCCAAGGGCCTCGATTTTGAGGACGTGACCCTTGTGGGCGTGCTGGGCATCGACTCGCTGCTGTTCGCACAGGGCTTCCGCGCCTACGAGAACGTGTTCAGCCTCATCACGCAGGTAGTGGGCCGCAGCGGCCGTGCAAAGGACCCCGGCTTTGCCATCATCCAGACCACCGACCCCGACAACCCGGTGCTCAACCTTGCCGCCGCACAGGACTACGACGCCTTTTTCGAGCAGGAGATCGCGTACCGGAAACTGGGCCTGTACCCGCCCTTCTGCGGGCTGTGTGTCATCGGCTTTGCCGGGCCAAAGGAAATCGAAGTGGCCCGGGCCGCCGCCCGATTCTCGGCATTGCTGGGGCAGCAGGCGGCAAAACAGCCCGACCTGCCTTTGCGGGTGCTGGGCCCCACGCCGGGCAGCATTGAAAAGATCAACGACAGCTACCGCTACAAGCTCACCGTCAAGTGCCGCAACGACCGACGCTTCCGCGACCTGGTGCGCAGTACGCTGGACTGTTATGAACAGGAAAAACTTCCGTCCAAGGCCACCGTTGTGGTGGACCTGCATTCGGACGGTGATATCTGATAATTTTTGGAGGTACCATTTATGGCAATCCGCAACATTGTAAAAGAAGGCGACCCCATCCTGAACAAGGTCTGCCGCCCCGTTACCAACTTTGACGATCGTCTGGCCACCCTGCTGGATGACATGCGTGAGACCATGATCGCCGCCGACGGCGTGGGTCTGGCCGGCCCGCAGGTGGGTATGCTGCGCCGCCTGTTCGTGGTGTGGGACACCACCGACGCACCGGAGGAGATCCCGGAGGATTACGAGTACAAGTTCATCGACTTTGTGAACCCCGAGATCCTCGCGGTGTCTGAGGATGAGGAGACCGCCTATGAGGGCTGCCTGTCCTTCCCGGGGCACAACGGTGCGGTGACCCGTCCTGCCGCCGTCAAGGTGCGTGCACAGGACCGCCACGGCAACTGGTTTGAACTGGAAGCCGAGGACCTGCTGGCCCGCTGCATCCAGCATGAGAACGACCATCTGGACGGCATCACCATCATGCAGTCCAGCGAGTATTTCTACGAGGACACCGAAGAGGGCAAGAAAGCCGCCCGTGAAGCGAAAGGAAACAACTGATGCGCATTCTGTTCATGGGCACGCCGGACATTGCCGCCGAGTGCCTGAAAGCCCTGTATTCCGCCGGGCATGACATCTGCGCGGTATACACCCGGCGCGACAAGCCTGTGGGCCGCAAACAGGTGCTCACGGCCCCGCCGGTCAAGGAAGTGGCACTGGAGCACGGCACCCCGGTATTCCAGCCCCGCACCCTGCGGGACGGCAGCGAGGATGCCAACATCCGTGCCCTTGCCCCGGAACTGATCGTGGTGGTGGCTTACGGCTGCATCCTGCCCAAGTCGGTGCTGGAGCTGCCGAAGTACGGCTGCATCAACCTGCACGTCTCGCTGCTGCCGAAGTACCGCGGCAGTGCTCCAGTGCAGTGGTCGGTGCTGAACGGTGATGCCGAAACCGGCGTGTCCATCATGCAGATGGACGAAGGTCTGGACACCGGCGACGTGCTGCGCTGCGAGAAGATCGCCATCGGCCCGGAGGAGACCAGCGGCGAGCTGTTCGACCGGGTGACGGCCGTGGGTGCCCGCGTGCTGTGCGAGGTGGTTCCGGCCATTGCTGCCGGGGCCCTGACGCCGCAGCCCCAGGACCATGCAAACGCTACGCTGGCCCCGATGCTGAACAAGGAAATGGCGGAGTTCCGCCTGACCGAGTCCGCCGCCCATATCCACAACTGGGTGCGCGGCATGAACCCCTGGCCCTGCGCCTGGTTCGTGACCTCCGGCGGCAAAAAGGTCAAGGTGATGGAGTGCCGTGCGGTCGCCTCTCAGGGGGAAGCCCCGGGCACCGTGCTGGCAACAAAGCCCCTCACCGTGGCCTGTGCTGACGGCGGCATCCAGCTGCTGCAGGTGGTGCCGGAAGGCAAAAAGCCCATGGATGGCACCTCCTTTGCGGCCGGTCTGCGCCTGAAAACGGGGGACGTCCTCTGATGGCGGCCAATCCGCGGGCGGCGGCGGTCGCCGCACTGGTGCGGCAGGAGCAGGACGGCTTTTCCAACCTGATCCTGGACGCCGAACTCAAACGCCAGAAGCTGGAAGGCCGCGACAAGGCCTTTGCCAGTGCCATTTTTTACACAGTGCTGGAACACCGGGGCACACTGGACTATATTCTGGAACAGTTTCTGCCCAAGGGTCTGGCAAAGCTGGATGCCCCGGTGCGCGAGATCTTGCGTGCTGCGCTGGCACAGGCCCGCTATATGCAGGTGCCGGTGTCGGCTGCCGTCAATGAGGCGGTCAAGCTGACCCGGAGCTTTAAAAAATCCAGTGCATCCGGTCTGGTCAACGCTGTGCTGCGCCGCGCCTGTACCTATGATCTGGACACGGCAGTGTTCAGGGATGACATAGAGCGCCTGATGGTGCTGGGCTCGGCCGGGCGGGATGTGGCAGAATTCCTGCACAAGAACTACCCGGACGAAGCACGGAACATCCTCACCTACAAGGCGGACGACGGCCTGACCAGCCTGCGGGCAAACCCGCTCAAAGCGGACGCCGCTGCGCTGTGCGAAAAGCTCACTGCACTCGGTGTGCGGGAGGTGCGGCAGGGCGTAGTGCCCGGCAGTGTGTTGGCCCGATTCGAGGGCAGCCCTGCCGACCAGGAACTGTTCCGGCAGGGATATTACCATGTGGAGGGGCAGGCCAGCCAGCTGGCGGCTCTCTGTGTGGAGGCAAAACCCGGTGAGACCGTGCTGGACCTGTGCGCCGCGCCCGGCGGCAAGACCCTGCTGCTGGCCGAGGAAATGCAGAACACCGGCACGCTGTACAGCTGCGACGCGGCGGAGAACCGCGTACAGCTCATCCGCACCGCCGCGGAACGGATGGGCTTTACCAACGTGAAAACCCTGTGCAATGACGCAACGCAGACAAACCCGGCCCTGCCGCAGGCCGACCGCATTCTGGCGGATGTGCCCTGCAGCGGTCTGGGTATTCTGGCAAAAAAGCCGGATCTGCGCTATAAAAAGCTGGACCCGGCCCGGCAGGCTGAATTATTGGCCACCCAGGCGGCCATTCTGGATACAGCGGCCCGGCTGCTCAAGGCCGGCGGGCGGCTGGTTTACTCTACCTGCACCATTGAGCCGGAAGAAAACCAGCTGCAGATCCGCGCATTTCTGCAGCGGCACCCGGAGTTCTGCGTGGCAGAGCCTGCTGTGGCCTTCCCGGCAGGCATGACGGTAACCGAATATGGGGCGCTCTCGGTGCCCACCCGCACCGGCATGGACGGCTTTTTCCTCTGTGCGCTGCAAAAAACGCGCTGAGAGGTGCAATGCCGCCGTGTACTGGTTCGTATTGATCAATAGGAGAACACAATGGAACAAAAACGCTGTATTTCTTCGCTGACGCTGGCGGAGCTTTCCGCTGAGCTCAAGGCGCTGGGGCAGCCGGGCTTCCGGGCCAAGCAGATCTTCCACTGGGTGCACCAGAAGCTGGTCACCGAATTTTCGGCCATGACCGACCAGCCCAAGACCCTGCTGGCCAAGCTGGAAGAAGCCTTCTACATCGCTGCCCCGCAGATCGAGCGCCGTCAGGAAGCAAAGGACGGCACCGTGAAGTATCTGCTGCGCATGGCCGACGGCAACTGCATCGAAACGGTGGTCATGCGCTACCACTACGGCAACACGGTGTGCGTGTCCACTCAGGTAGGCTGCCGCATGGGCTGTCGCTTCTGCGCATCCACCCAGGCCGGGCGTGTGCGCAACCTGGAAGCCGGTGAGATCTGCTCCGAGATCTACACCGCCCAGAAGGACATCGGGGAGCGCATTTCCCACATCGTGCTCATGGGCATCGGCGAGCCACTGGACAATTTTGACGAAGTGATGCGTTTTATGGAAAACATCACCTCGCCGGAGGGCGTCAACATCGGCATGCGCAACATCAGCCTGTCTACCTGCGGCCTGGTGCCCAAGATCGACATGCTGGCCGAAAAGAAGCTGCAGCTCACCCTGTCGGTGTCGCTGCACGCCCCCAACAACCAGATCCGCAGCAGCATGATGCCGGTCAACGACGCTTACCCGGTGGAGCAGCTGATCCAGACCGTGCGACGCTATCAGGACACCACCGGACGCCGCGTCAGCTTTGAATACTCCATGGTGCGCGGCGTCAACGACTCCGACGCCTGTGCAAAGCAGCTGGCGGACCTGATCCGCGGCATGGGTGCTCACGTCAATCTGATCCCCATCAACCCCGTGGACGGCAGCCCCTACTCCGCGACCGATGCGGCCAATGTGCGCCGTTTCCAGCAGAAGCTGGAAAGTCTGGGCGTCAACGCTACGGTCCGCCGCCGTCTGGGCAGCGAGATCAGCGCCGCCTGCGGCCAGCTGCGCCGCGATGAAATGAACGGGAAGGCATAACAGAGGGAGAAGCCTATGAAACTTGCAGGAAAAACGGACGTCGGGCTTGTCCGGCAGGACAATCAGGACGATTACCGTGCTGGGCAGCTGCCCGGGGATGCGGCTTGGGCCCTGGTGTGCGACGGCATGGGCGGCGCACGCGGCGGCAGGGAAGCATCCCAGAGCGCATGCGATGTGATCGAGCGCTGTTTTCAGGAGCACTACAACAAGTGTCTGCCCGGAGAGGAAGAGCTCTTTCTCAAACGGACGCTGGTCAGCGCCAACCGCTTTGTGTTCCAGAAGTCCATCCGGGAAGAGTCTCTGGCCGGTATGGGCACCACGGCGGTGTGCGCACTGGTGCGCTCCGGCAAAGCCTATCTGTGCCACGCAGGCGACTCCCGTGCCTATCTGTTCCGGGACGGCAGCCTGGCGCAGCTCACCCATGATCACTCCTATGTGCAGGAGCTGGTGGACTGCGGCACCATCACCGTGGAGGAAGCCGAGCATCACCCCCAGAAGAACATCATCACCCGGGCACTGGGCGTGGATTACCGCCTGGACCCGGAGTTCACCAGTTTGGCCGTACAGCCGGGCGACATTCTGCTGCTGTGCTCCGACGGCCTGACCAACGCGGTGCCCCGGCCTCAGCTGGAACAGCTGCTGCGTACTGGCAGCTTCTACGACCTGCCGGATCTGCTGATCCGGGCCGCCAACGAGAACGGCGGCAAGGACAACATCACGGCCTTGCTGCTGGGCGTGGAGCCGCTGGAGGTGCACCATGGATAACCTGATCGGCAAAAAGCTGGATGGGCTGTATGAAGTCAAGGAACTCATCGGCTCCGGCGGCATGGCCAACGTGTACAAGGCGGTTATGCTGGGCCGCAACGGCCCGGTGCCCGCCGGTACTGTGGTGGCGGTGAAGGTGCTCCGGCAGGAGTACACCCACGACCCGGAGCTTGTGCGCCGGTTCAAGAACGAATCCAAGGCCATTTCGCTGCTCAACCACCCCAACATCGTCAAGGTATACGACGTTTCGGTCAACGACCAGCTGCAGTATATCGTTATGGAATATGTGGACGGTATGACCCTGCGGGAATACCTCAACGAGCGGGGCGGCAAACTCACCAGCCGGGAGACTGTGCACTTTATTTCCCAGATCCTCAAGGCGCTGGAGCACGCCCACGCCAACGGTGTGGTGCACCGGGACATCAAGCCCCAGAACATCATGCTGCTGGACAACGGCCAGCTCCGCATGATGGACTTTGGCATCGCGCGCATCTCCCGGGCCGAAAACCAGCTGCTCAGCGGCAAGACCATGGGCAGTGTGCACTATATCAGCCCGGAGCAGGCCAAGGGCGACGAGACCGACTGCACCAGCGATATTTACTCGGTGGGCGTCATGATGTACGAGATGCTCTCCGGTCAGCTGCCGTTTGATGCAGAGGACGCCGTGGAGGTGGCCATCAAGCAGATCTCGGATCAGCCGAAATCCCTGCACGAGATCGCTCCGCAGGTGCCTGCCGCACTGGTGGAGATCACCGAAAAAGCCATGGCGAAGCTGCCGCAGAACCGGTATGCTTCGGCCCGTGAAATGCTGGACGCGCTGGACACCTATGTGCAGAACCCGTCCGTCATGTTCGAGTATCAATATATCACAGAGGATGCACCCGAAAAGGTGGTGAAACGTACGATGAATCAGAAAAAAGCTGCCCGCCAGAACCATCCGAACGAGTCGGCTGCCCCGCGCGGCAAAAATGCAAAGCGCAAGCGGCGCACCATTTTTCTGCCGGTCCTGTTCGGCATCACGATCGCTTTTGCACTGGCCTGTTTGGCCCTGTGCTGGCTGATCCTGAACGACTCGTCCAACCTGATGAACAACAAGGCCGATATCACCCTGAACGATTACATCGGCATGACCCAGGAGGAAGCCCAGGCCACCGAGCAGGTGGCTTCCGGCCAGATCAGCGTGACCTGGGAGCAGGAATACAACAGCAACTATGCGGCCGGTTATATCTACAAACAGTCGCCGGTGTCCGGCCGCACCGTGCGTGAGGGCCAGGGCGTGACCCTGACCGTCAGCCTGGGCACCCAGTATGTCACCGTGCCGGACCTGACCAACTATGTGCAGGCCGACGCCGAGCAGCAGCTCAAGAGCCTGGGCGTTTCTGTGCTGGTGACCCAGGCCGTGGACACCTCCGTGGCCTCCGGTGCCGTGATCCGCACCGACCCGGCAGCCGGCACCCAGGTAGAATCCGGATCCACGGTGGTGGTCTATGTCAGCCGCCCGCAGGTGGCCACCACCACCAAGGTGCCGTCGCTGTCCGGCATGAGCGTGGACGATGCCCGCACCCTGCTGGTGCAGAACCATCTGGGATTGGGCAGCCAGACCGACCAGTACAGCGACCAGCCGGTGGGCACGGTCATCGGGCAGAACCCGGCGGCCGGTTCCACCGCCAAGCTGAACGGCCGCGTGAACATCACCGTGAGCGCAGGCCCGGAGCCCGCGCCGGTGGAGCCGGAAGCACCCAGCGGCAGCGGCAGCGACTGGTGGGGCAGCCTGTGGGGCGGTGACAGCAGCTCCTCTTCCGGCTCTTCTTCCAGCACCGAGACCGGTGAATCCGCTTCCAGCAGCGAAGGCTCCGGCCTTGCCGACTGGTGGACTTCGCTGTTGGGCTGACGGAGGCAGGCATGAACGGTTATATCGTAAAAGGCATCGGCGGCTTTTACTACGTTAAAACGCCGGATGGCATCGTGGAATGCAAGCCCCGCGGCATTTTTCGCAAGCAGAAGATCACCCCGGTGGCCGGGGATGAGGTAACGCTGGAAACCGAGAACGGTGCTTCGGTCATTGCACAGATCGCCCCGCGCAAGAACGTATTCGTGCGGCCGCCGGTGGCAAACCTGGACGTTCTGTTTCTGGTGGCCAGCACCACCCAGCCTACCCCCAGCACCCTGGTGCTGGACAAGCTGTCCGCCATTGCAGTGGACAAGGGCGTGCAGCCGGTGATCGTGTGCACCAAGGGCGATCTGGCGGAGGCAGAATTCCTGCGCAGTGCGTATGAAAGATCCACCCTGCCGTTCATCCGCATCGACTACGGCAGCGGAGCCGGGCTGGACGAGGTCAAACAGTGGATCAGCGGACGACTGTGCGCGTTCTGCGGCAACTCCGGTGTGGGCAAGTCCACGCTGCTCAACGCATTGCTGCCGGATGCTGCCCGGGAGACCAGCGCCATCAGCCAGAAGCTGGGCCGCGGCCGCCACACCACCCGGGAAGTGACTATTTTTGAAGCCTTTGGCGGCCGAATTGCCGACACGCCGGGCTTTGCCAGCCTGGAAGCAAACCGGGCAGGCTTTATCCCTAAGGAAAATCTGGAGCACGCTTTCCCGGAGTTCGGACCCTATCTGGGGCAATGCCAGTTCACCGGCTGCTCCCACCGGACCGAAAAGGGATGCGCTGTGCGGCAGGCTCTTGCCGAGGGCAAGCTCTCCCAGACCCGGTACGACAGCTACTGCGCCATGTACGATGAGGTCAAGGACGTCAAGGACTGGCAGCGCCCCAAATTTTAAAAAGCAAGGAAGGTTTGTTTATGGCACGGTGTGTGATCCTTTCGGCCTGCCCGGTCTCTCCGGCGCTGGCCGGTCTGCTGCGGGAAGATGATTTTATCATCGCCTGCGATGCAGGCTACCGCAACTGCGTGCCCCTGCACTGCAAGCCCCATGTGATCGTGGGCGACTTCGACACGGCACCCTGCCCGCAGCAGGAGGACGACGAGATCGTAGTTCTGCCCCATGTCAAGGACGATACCGATACGGAATACGCGGCAAAGCTGGCCGTGCAGAAGGGCTTTGACGAGGTGCTTCTGCTGGGGGGCCTCGGCGGCAGGCGGCTGGAGCATACCCTTGCCAACCTGTGCACCGGCCTCGGCCTGGAAAAGCGCGGTGTGCGTGCCACCCTGCAGGACGAGCGCAGCCGCATCACCTTTGTGATGCCCGGTGAGACGCGCCGCTACCCCAAAGAGGATTACTTCTATTTCTCGGCGTTCCCCATGGAAGGCCGTGCAGAGGGCGTCTGCGAGCAGGGTTCCTATTACGAACTCACCGATGCAGAGCTGACCGCAGGCTACCCGCTGGGTGTCAGCAACGAATACGCCGAAGGCTCCGACTGCATCACGGTGTCCACTCGCGAAGGGGCACTGGTCATCGTGGAAACGGTGGCGGACTGATCCTTTTCCGGCAATTCCGGAACATTCCGGCTGTAAACTGCTTATAGTGTGGTATCAGACGGAAAGGTGGGGATCGGGATGCAGGTGATCGTGCTCAAAAGCCCCAGACTGCTGCGCGGTGTGCTGCGCAGACTGTTTGGCATCCGCAGCAACACGCAGGAATAAGCGCAAGTCAAGCAAAGCTCCCGTCGGGCAGGCCCCGGCGGGAGCTTTTTGCTGCATATCTCCCGGCCCGGCCGCATACCGTGTGGTAGAAGCGGACAGGGAAAGGAGCATCTTGCATGGAACTGAAGATCTTTCGGGACACGATGCCGCAGGCGGGCACGGTGTGCACCGTCAAGGCAGAGCTCCCGCTGGAGACCGAGATCCTGGTCTCGGACTATCTGCCGCCGGTGTTCAAACTGGTCAAATGCTTTGCAAAGCCGGTCATCCTGCAAAAGCAGCTGCAGCCGGGCAGGCTGACACTGGAGGGTTATCTGCGCTGTACGGTCTATTATCAGGGCGAGGAGGGTGCAGGCCTCTGCCAGACCGAACAGAAACTGCCCTTTACAAAGCAGCTGGAACTGCCGGAATTTGACTTTACGGCCTGGACGGCGGTGGTGGAGGGGCAGACCGAATACCTCAACAGCCGGGTGGTCACCCCGCGCCGCATGGAGGTGCGGGGTGCCGTGGGGCTGGTGGCGACCGTGCGCACCCAGAACAAAGCGGAGGTGATCACGGCACTGGCCGATGGCGGCATTGAGCAGCAGCTGGACACCCTGCAGGGCGTGCGCAGCATTGCGGTGCTGGATAAGCTGATCTCGGCCGAAGGGGAGCTGGCTTTTCCCAGCCCGCCGGCGGCGGTGCTGGACATTGCAGGCACAGCCACTGCACAGGAGGTACGGCTGCTGTCCGGCAAAGCGGTGGTCAAGGGCGAAGTACGGGTGCAGTGTGCCTGGCGTGCCGAGCAGGAAACCGAATTGCAGAGCCTGAGCACGACTCTGCCGTTCCAGCAGGTGCTGGATGTGGACGGCCTGACCGAGGACTGCAAGTGTCTTTGCGTGGTGGAGCCGGTAGGCTTCTCCCTGACGGAAGGGCAGCCGGACGCGGCGGGCACCCTGTCGGCCAGCCTGATGCTGCATCTGCGGGCCTGGCGCAGCTACCAGCTGCAATATGCAGCGGATGCCTTTTCCACCCGGTTTGAAACGGAACTTGTCCCACAGGAGCTGGCGGCCGAAGAACTGGTCTGCCTGCTGAATGCAACCACGACGGTTTCCGGTTCCGGCCCGCTGCCGGATGCCGGGGCACAGCTGCGTGCCTGTTTTGTATCGTATGGGCCTGTCAGCATCTCGCAGCAGAGCGGGCAGGGCGGCGGCTGGGCGCTGACAGCCCGCGCCACGGCCACCGCCTTTGCGGAGAACAGCCTGGGAGAGCTGGACAGCTACGAAAAAACGCTGGAGCTTTCCGTGCCCATCCCGGCCGAGGTGCCCGCCGGGATGCAGCTGCAGCCGGAATGCTGGCTGAGTACCGACAGCGTACAGTGTACCTGCACCGGCGGAACCCTTACCGTAACCATCACCGCCCGGGCTGAGGGTGCCATCCTGGGACGCAGTACCCGGCAGGGCATTGGCAGCATTTCGCTGGGCGAAGCCCTGACCCCTGCCGACCCGGAGATCACCTTGCGCATCTACTATGCACAGGAAGGGGAGGCGCTGTTCGATATCGCGCGGCGGTTCCATGTGCCGCCGGCCCAGATGCTGGCGGCCAACGGACTGGACCCCGACACCCGGGTGCTGACGCAGGCACAGCATTTTCTGGTGCCGGGCCTCTGACCCCCAAAGCACAGACATTGCTCTTTCCGGAGTGGTGCCTGTGCTTTTTGTATGCCCGAACAAGCGATCCGGCCAAACGAAATCTTATGTCTGCCATAAAAATTTTTGAGCGTTTCTATCACAAAAAATGTTACAAGGCCCTTTTCTCCGGCCCGGCGGTGGAGTATAATAGACAATGTTTGGAACAGGAAAGGAGCAATTTCAACATGGAAACAAGCAATTCGCTTCTGGATGCGGACATCATCCGGGAGCAGAAGCCTGTGTGGGCCTTCAGCCGAAAGGTGTTCTGTGAGGGCATCCGGGATGGCGTGCCCATCGCACTGGGCTATTTTGCCGTCTCTTTCTCGCTGGGCATTGCAGCCCGCAAGGCGGGTTTTACCCCGCTTCAGGGGTTTCTGGCCAGTCTGCTGAACAACGCATCGGCCGGTGAATACGCTGCCTTTGCGCTTATTATGAGCGGTGCCAGCTATTTTCAGGTGGCCGTGATCACCCTCATCGCCAATGCACGCTATCTGCTCATGAGCTGCGCGCTGGCTCAGCGGTTTGCGCCGGGTACACCCTTCTGGCACCGGCTGGTCATCGGTTACGACGTAACGGACGAGCTGTTCGGCATCACCATTGCACGGCCCGGCAGCCTGAACCCCTGCTATACTTACGGTGCCATCCTGCTGGCAGCCCCGGCGTGGGCATCCGGCACGGCATTGGGCATCGTTGCCGGCAACCTGCTGCCGCTGCGTGCGGTCAGCGCCCTGAGCGTTGCGCTGTACGGCATGTTCCTTGCCATCATCATCCCGCCTGCCCGCAAGGATAAGGTGGTGGCTGTGCTGGTGGCCATCAGTTTTGCGCTGAGCTTTGCCTGCAACTATCTGCCGGGCATCTCGGCACTTTCGGACGGCACCCGGACCATCCTGCTCACCGTACTTATTTCCAGTGCGGCTGCGGTGCTGTTCCCGGTCAAGGATCAGGAGGCGGAACATGACGCATAACAACTACATTTACATTGCGGTCATGGCACTGGTGTCGTATGCGATCCGCATCCTGCCGCTTACTCTGATCCGCAAACCCATCAAGAACCGGTTCGTTCAGTCGTTCCTGTACTATGTGCCCTATGTCACGCTGGCCGTCATGACCTTCCCGGCCATCGTGCAGGCCACCCAGAGCCCGGTGGCCGGTGCTGTGGCGCTGGTGATCGGCATTGCAGCGGCCTGGTGCGGTGCAAGCCTGTTCCAGGTGGCTGTGGCCTGCTGCGCTGTGGTCTTTGTGCTGGAATTCTTCCTCTGAAAAAATGCAGCTGCGCTCTGAAGCCTTCGCTTTGGGGCGCAGTTGCTTTTCTTACTGCACAAAATGTGCTATACTGACAGCAAACCAGGGGAGGGAGATAGTACCGATGAAACGCGTTCTGATCACAGGCGGCAGCGGCTTTCTGGGCGCACGCATCCTGCAGCAGGGGCTGGGGGATGCAGAGCTTTGCAGCCTGCCCCGCGGCTTTCTGGCAGCAGCCGGGGAGGCAGAAGTGACCGAGACCATTCAGAAACTACAGCCTGCGGCCATTGTGCACGCGGCGGCTCTGTCGGACACCGGCTATTGCGCACAGCACCCGGAGGAAGCCCATCGTGCCAACGTGGAGCTGCCGGTCTGGGTGGCAAAAGCTGCCTGCGCATCCGGCGCAAAGCTGCTGGCGTTCAGTTCAGATCAGGTCTATGCCGGAATCACGCAGCCCGGGCCGCTGCCGGAGACATTGCCCCTGCGGCCGACCAATGTATATGGCCGCTGCAAACTGGAAATGGAACAGCGCGTGCTGGAACTCTGCCCGGACGCTGTGCTGCTGCGGGCCAGCTGGATGTATGACCTGCCGGGCTACGGGCTGCCCATCCGGGGCAACCTGCCGCTGAACCTTTTGCGCGCCGCCCTGCATGGGACGTCGGTGACCTTTTCGGCCAACGACTGCCGGGGCGTGACCTATGTCCGACAGGTGATCGCAAACCTTGCTCCGGCACTGAGCCTGCCCGGCGGCGTGTACAACTTTGGCAGCTCCAATACGGAAAATATGGTGCACACGGCACAGCAGTTCGCGCAGGAGCTGGACATTGCGGTGCAGATTGAAGCCGCCGACTGGACGCGCAATCTGGTCATGGACGGCAAAAAGTTGGAAAAGGCCGGCATCCGCTTTGATACCACACAGCAGGGCATCCGGCACTGCCTGCGGGATTACGGCTTAGCCAGTCGGTAAAAAGGAGAAAAACGATGAGCGAAGAGATCCGGCCGGGGCGTTACCGGCATTTCAAAGGCAAAGAATATGAGGTGCTGGGTGTGGCCCGCCACAGCGAGACCGAGGAGGAATATGTGGTCTACCGGCAGCTGTACGGGGAGCACAGTCTGTGGGTGCGGCCCGCCTCCATGTGGAACGAGATGGTTACCCGCGACGGCAAGACCCAGCGACGGTTCACCTATGTGGGCGAGGAAGCCTGATGTGCGGACAAAGAAATTGTAAAATCTCTGTATCGCACAAAAACTGAAAAAACTCTAGAAAAAAGCAGGGGATTCTGCGCGAAACCAGTCCATTCCGGGTGGAAGTGTGCGCGGAAAACCGCTGCTTTTTTGCTGTCTCTGACCCGGAAACGACCATCGGGCAATGTTGCAGCCGTTCACGGAAAAGTCATACTTAATTTACAACATTTTTCATTTTTGCTATAATGAATCCGCTTTTTGCAAAGCAATGAAAACATCAAAAACATTCAACGATTGAGGAGAGTGGAACGTTTGAAGGAAGTTAAGCTGGAAGAAGCTGCGTATCAGTTTGACGGTAAAATGTCGCTGAAGCAGGCCATCCCCCTGGGTCTGCAGCACGTCTGCGCTATGTTCGTGGGCAACCTGACCCCGCTGCTGATCATCACCAGTGCCTGCGGCATTGCAGGTGGTGAGTTTGCAGACCTGCAGGTCACCCTGCTGCAGAGTGCCATGTTCGTGGCAGGTGTGGTCACCCTGGTGCAGCTGTTCACCGTCGGACCCGTGGGCGGCGGCGTGCCCATCATCATGGGTACCAGCTCCGGTTTTATCGGCGTGTTCAACAGCGTTGTCGGCAGCATGGGAGGCGGTGTGCTGGCCTATGGTGCCATCATGGGCGCTTCCATCATCGGCGGCATCTTTGAAAGTGTGCTGGGCTTCTTCCTCAAGCCTCTGCGTAAGTTCTTTCCCCCGGTGGTCACCGGTACCGTGGTGCTGTCCATCGGTCTGTCGCTGATCTCGGTGGGCATCAATTCCTTTGGCGGCGGCAACAGCGCCAAGGACTTCGGCTCGGTGGAAAACCTGCTGCTGGCCCTGTTCGTGCTGGTGGTCATCCTGATCTTCAAGCACTGGACCACCGGCTTCCTCAGCTCTTCCGCCATCCTCATCGGCATTCTGGCCGGTTATGTGGCAGCCTTTGTCATGGGCTTTGTGCTGCCCACCACCGGTGTCACCGCCGACGGCGTGGAGTACACCAAGGCCTGGGTGCTCAACTGGGACAAGGTGGCACAGGCTTCTTGGTTTGCCATCCCCAAGCTGGTCCCGGTCAAGATCGTGTTTGATATGCGTGCCATCCTGCCGGTGCTGATCATGTTCATTGTCACCGCCGTGGAAACGGTGGGCGACATCTCCGGCGTGATGGAGGGCGGCATGAACCGCGAACCCACCGACAAGGAGCTGTCCGGCGGTGTCATCTGCGACGGCCTCGGCTCCACCTTTGCGGCACTGTTCGGCGTGCTGCCCAATACCTCTTTCAGCCAGAATGTGGGTCTGGTGGCCATGACCAAGGTGGTCAACCGCATGGCCCTGGCCTCCGGTGCCGTGTTCCTGATCCTGTGCGGCCTGATCCCCAAGCTGGGCGCCCTGATCTCCATCATGCCGCAGGCCGTTCTGGGCGGCGCAGCCGTGATGATGTTCTCTTCCATCGTGGTCAGCGGCATCCAGTTCATATACATGCAGAAAATGCTGGACTTCATCTGCCAGTCCGGCAATTTTGCGATACCGGATAACAGAAGAGCTAAAGTGTATCACGGCAAAGATAACTGCACAAAAAAGGCACAAATAAAGTCCCCTCACCGATGCCAAATACCACCCCAAAAAGGCTGTCAGCAAAACTGCAAACAGCCAAATAATTCCCTCTTTTTTTATTTCCGGATTTCTAAAATACCCCATAGCCCATCCCCCGTATTGTTTTTATAATCTCCGGTTTCGCCGGTTCTTTCTCAATCTTTTCCCGAAGTCTTTTAATATAAACAGTAAGCGTATTGTCATTCACAAAGTCACCTGCCACGTCCCAGATTGCCTCTAACAGCTTCTCTCTGGAAAGAATCATTCCCTTGTTTTGGAATAATATCAATAAAATCCGGTACTCTAAAGCGGATAAAAATATTTCATTACCATCACGCTTTACCACTGCTTTTCCGGTATCAATCGTAATACCGCCGGATTCCAAAACTGCTGAGGCTTTCCCACTGCGTCGCAGTACAACACCAATTCTCGATACC
>OGLJ01001400.1_pt1 | contig 20080 bp, 18 predicted proteins | sample 1572801 | NCBI WGS metagenome assembly OGLJ01 (sample SAMEA2581877, study PRJEB24529) | metagenome | biome: Human gut stool | place: China | collected 2011
AAGCAGGGCCGTCATAAGAAGCAGACCGGCGGCAGCGGCCAGTTCGGTGACGTGTGGATCCGCTTCGAGCCCCAGACCGAGCAGGATGACATGATCTTCGCTGAGGAAGTGTTCGGCGGCTCCGTGCCCAAGAACTATTTCCCTGCTGTGGAAAAGGGCCTGCGGGAGGCCTGCGTCCACGGTCCTCTGGCCGGTTATCCGGTGGTGAATCTGAAGGCCGTTCTGTATGATGGCTCCTATCACCCCGTTGACTCCTCCGAAATCGCATTCAAGACCGCCGCTCAGCTGGCCTACAAGGCCGCTCTGCCTGAGGCCAACCCCTGCCTGATGGAGCCTGTGGGCGAGCTGAAGGTCACCGTGCCTGACAGCTACATGGGCGATGTCATGGGTGACCTGAACAAGCGCCGCGGCCGCGTCATGGGTATGGACCCTGCTGGCAATGGCGAGCAGGTTATCACCGCTGAGGTCCCCATGGGCGAGATGAGCACCTATGCCATCGACCTCCGCTCCATGACCCAGTCCCGCGGCACCTTTACCCTGCACTTTGTCCGCTATGAGGATTGCCCTCCCGCGGCGCAGGAGAAGGCGATCGCAGAGGCCAAGGCCCGGAACGAGGAATAAGATCAACCAGTGTGGCCGGGGAAGCGATCGCTTCCCCGGCCGCTGTGTCTGTGTGGGATAGTCCCAGGGCAGTTCAATAACTCTAACAAAGCGTGAACAATTTTATGTTCTTTCAAAAAAGTTGCATTTGCAACTTGCAAATAGAAACGATTCCTGATATACTACACTCACAAAGCAAAAAACGCTCAAGGAAAGAGCGAAGATAAGGTAATTATTTAAGGAGGATACATCTATGAAGAAGTGGGTCTGCAAGGTTTGCGGTTACATTTATGAGGGTCCCGAGGCTCCCGTCGAGTGCCCCGTCTGCCACGCCAAGAATGCGTTTGAAGAGGTCAAGGGCGAGCTGAAGCTGGCTGCTGAGCACAAGTTCGGCATCTACGCAGAGACCGTGAAGAACAACGCCGACATCTCCGAGGAGGATAAGAAGTACATCTTCGATCAGCTCATGGCCAACTTCAACGGCGAGTGCAGCGAGGTGGGTATGTATCTGTGCATGGCCCGGATCGCTCACCGTGAGGGCTATCCCGAGATCGGCCTGTACTGGGAGAAGGCCGCTTATGAGGAAGCCGAGCACGCCGCTAAGTTCGCCGAGCTGCTGGGCAGCGACCTGGAGAGCAACATGACCGCCTCCACCGAGAAGAATCTGGCCTGGCGTGTGGACTGCGAGTACGGTGCTACTGCCGGCAAGTTTGAGCTGGCCGCCTGCGCCAAGAAGAACGGTCTGGACGCTATTCATGACACCGTCCATGAGATGGCCCGCGACGAAGCCCGCCACGGCAAGGCTCTGGAGGGTATGCTGAAGCGTTACTTCAACAAGTAAGTTTCGAAAAACTCAAAACCTTTTGAGAGGGGACCGGGAAACCGGTTCCCTCTCTTTTTGCGTCCTCCGCCGGGTGGGGTGAAAGTTTCTGTGGAAGTCTATCTCTGTTTTCCTTCTGAAAATGCCATATGTGGAAGTCAGCAATGTGAATGCGTCCTATTTTGCTGTTTTTCTGTCATGTTGACTGATTTGTTCTAACATACTAAAAAGCGGTCCGCAGATGTCTGCGGACCGCTTTTTGACGATATGGACAGGTAAACCGTTTGGATGCTGCTTTTACAGCTTTTCCAGCAGATAATCCACGAACTGGACGCAGAAGGCCCCGTCCCGGTGACCAGTCATGACCACCCGGCGCTCTGTCTCCGTGCAGAGGCCCATAGCGGCGGCGAGCTGATCTGCCTTGTCCGCCATGGCAATGTGCCGCAGCAGCAGCTCTGCCGCCTTCAAAATACTGGCGGGGTTGGCGTAGTCCCCCTCGCCATCGGCGATGAGCCGGGGGGCGGTGCCGTGGATGGCCTCGAACATAGCATATTGACTGCCAGTGTTGGCGCTGCCCGCCGTGCCTACGCCGCCCTGAATCTGGGCGGCCTCGTCGGTGATGATGTCGCCGTACAGATTGGGCAGAACGAACACCTGAAACCTGCTGCGGATTTCCGGGTTCACCAGATTGGCGGTCATGATGTCGATGTACCAGTCCTCGGCGGTGATCTCCGGATAGTCCGCCGCAACCTCATGGCAGATGCGGGTGAACATTCCGTCGGTCTTTTTCATAATGTTGGCCTTGGTGACGATGGCCACATTGGTTTTGCCGTTGGCCCGGGCAAAGTCAAAGGCGGCCTTGGCGATCCGGCGGGTACCGGCGTCGGTGGTGACTTTGAAATCCATGCTCAGCATACCGGGCACCTCAACGCCCCGGCTGCCCAGAGCGTATTCGCCCTCCGTATTCTCCCGGAAGAAGGTCCAGTCGATGCCCAGCTTCGGGACGGATACAGGCCGCACGTTGGCAAACAGGTCCAGCTCCCGCCGCATGGCTACATTGGCGCTTTCCAGCGTACCGCCCTTGGGAGTCTCCGTGGGGCCTTTCAACAGCACGTCGCAGTCCTTGATGGAGGCCAGCACCTCGTCAGGAATGGCCTTGCCCTGAGCAGTGCGGTTTTCAATGGTCAACCCCTCGATGTCCCGCAGCTCCACCCGGCCGACGGCAAGCTCTGCTGCCAGCAGCTTTTCCAACACCCGCCGGGCCTGGGCCATGAGGATGGGACCGATGCCGTCACCGGGGATCAGGCCGATGACGATGCGCTCCATGCGGGAAAAGTCCTTGGCGGGAGATCCTTGGGACATGCGCGCCTGCCGGTTTAACTGCTCAGTCAGTAAGGTACGGAAATGCGCCGTCGCCTGTTCGATATATGTGTTCTGATCCATCAGTCATTGCCTTCTTTCGTGTAATTCAGCAGACCGCCTGCCCGGAGCATCGCTGCCTGCCGCTTGGTGAAGCTGCCGCAGACGGGGATTTCACGGTTTCCAGCGTGAAGCGTCATGGTGCCGCTGTCCAGACCGGCGTCGATGCCGGTGAGGGTCAGGGTCTCGCCTTGGGTCAAGGCGTCATAGTCATCGGGGGCGGCAAAGGTCAGGGGCAGGATCCCGGCATTGATGAGGTTGGCGGCGTGGATACGGGCGAAGCTCTTGGCGATGACTGCCCGGACACCTAAGTACAGGGGCACCAGCGCCGCGTGTTCCCTTGAGGAACCCTGTCCGTAGTTGCTTCCACCTACCAAAATGGTCTCCCCGGCTGCCTTGGCGTTTTGGGCGAACTCCTTGTCGCACACGGCGAAGCAGAACTCTGACAGCTTGGGGATGTTGGAGCGGTAGGGCAGGATCTTAGAGCCTGCGGGCATGATGTGGTCGGTGGTGATGTTATCCCCTACCTTCAAGGTCAGCTTGGCGGTGATGGCGTCCCCCACAGGCTTGCCCTGAGGGAATTCCTTGATGTTGGGACCGCGGAGCACGTCCAGATGGGCTGCCTCCTCCGGGGAGGCGGGGGCCAGCACGGCGCTGTCATCGATGAGAAAGCGGTCCGGCAGATCCACATGGAGAGCGTCCAGCCCCAAATCGCGGGGATCGGTGATCTCCCCGGTGAGGGCGGCGGCCACGGCGGTCTCCGGAGACACCAGGTACACCTTGGCGTCCGCCGTGCCGCTGCGGCCCTCAAAGTTGCGGTTGAAGGTCCGCAGGCTCACACCGCCGGAGTTGGGGGAGAAGCCCATACCGATACAGGGGCCGCAGGCACATTCCAGCAGCCGCGCACCGGAGACCAGAATATCCGACAGCGCGCCGCAGTTGGCCAGCATGGTCAGGACCTGCCGGGAGCCGGGGGACACGGACATACTGACAGAGGGGGCCACGGTCCTGCCCTTCAGCATGGCGGCGGTTTTCAGCAGATCGTACAGAGAGGAATTGGTGCAGGAGCCGATGCAGACCTGATCCACCTTGACGCCCTTCAGACTGCGGACGGGCACCACCTTATCCGGCATGTGGGGGCAGGCGATCAGCGGCTCCAGCGTGTCCAGATCAATGTGGATAATCCGGTCATAGGCCGCATCGGGATCGGCGGAGAGGGGGGTGAAGTTGGCTTCCCGCCCCTGAGCCCTCAAAAAGGCGCGGGTCACTTCATCGGAGGGGAAGATGGAGGTGGTAGCCCCCAGTTCCGTACCCATATTGGTGATGGTGGCCCGCTCCGGAACGGACAGTCCAGCGATGCCGGGACCACCCCATTCCATCACATGACCCACGCCGCCCTTGACGGAGAGAAGCCGCAAGACCTCCAAGCTGATGTCCTTGGCGGTGACGAAGGGGCGCAGCGCACCGGTCAGTTCGACCTTGATGACCTTGGGCATGGTAATGTAGTAGGCTCCGCCGCCCATAGCCACGGCTACGTCCATGCCCCCCGCGCCGAAGGCCAGCATGCCGCCGCCGGTAGGGGTGTGACTGTCGGAGCCGATAAGGGTTTGCCCCGGTACGCCGAAGCGTTCCAAATGCACCTGATGGCAGATGCCGTTGCCGGGGCGGGAGAACCAGATGCCGTGCTTGGCGGCAACGGATTGGATGTACCGGTGATCGTCGGCGTTTTCAAAGCCGGATTGGAGGGTGTTGTGGTCGATATAGGCCACGGAGCGCTTTGTTCTGACCCGGTCAATGCCCATGGACTCAAATTCCAGATAGGCCATGGTGCCGGTGGCGTCCTGGGTCAGGGTCTGGTCGATGCGCAGGGCCACCTCAGCCCCCGGCTCCATGCTGCCGCTGACCAAATGAGCGGCGATCAGCTTTTCTGTCAATGTCTTTCCCATGGTTCAGCCCTCCTTTTGGATGATGTCTGCCAGATTGGCCCGGGCGTTTTCCACATGGCGCAGGGACGCCTCCGCAGCCCGGTCCCCATCGTGGGCGGCAAGGGCCTCGTAGATGGCGGTGTGCTCCTCTAAGGCGTGGACCGCCCGGCTGTGGTGGGTGACGGAGGCCTTGCGGTACTTGATGATCTTCTTATGGAGGGAGATCAGCGTATCCGCATAGGGACGGCTGCCGCAGCTGTTGTAAAGCAATTCATGGAACCGGGAGTCCAGGTTTTTGATCTGATCGGAATTTTCACCCGGCTCCTTTTCACTTTCAATGTAGAAGCGCTGCAGGTCCAGAACCTCTTTCATTTCACTCAGTACATCGTCTGTGATGCTGGCGGCGGCCCGCTTTGCAGTCAGACCCTCCAGCTGAAGGCGGATCTCGTAGATATCCAGCATATCCTGCCGGGAGATGCCTACCACAACGAGTCCGTGGCCGGTATCGTCTAAAATGCGCTCCTGCTCCAAGCGGCGGATGGCCTCCCGGATGGGGGTGCGGCTGACGCCCAGCTCGCCGGACAGCCGCAGCTCGCTCAGAATCTCGCCCTGAGGGTATTTACCGGACAGAATATCCCGTTCCAGCTTTTCGAAAACCTGATCGGCGATGGAAATGGGCTTGTGATCTCTCATCATGGTGGGTTCCTCCTCAATGGCGGGGCTTCAGCACGCCGCCGGACAGTTCTGCGATTTTTTCTTCCAGTTCCTCGTTGGAAAGGGCGGTGGTGCGGCCTCCGGCGTACTGTTCGTCCACCCAGACCTTCAGCTTTTCCACCAGTGCGTCATGCTTACTGAGCTGGTGGTCGCTGCGGAGCCGGTAGTTCTGGTTGATCCAGTAGGCGATGCCCGCCAGCCCGGATGTTTTGCTGATGGCTACGGCGGCAGGCCGGTCCAGCAGCTTTTCCGTATTGAAAATGTTGTAGATCTCCTCGTCCTTCAAAAGCCCGTCAGCGTGGATGCCTGCACGGGCGACGTTGAAGTTCCGGCCCACGAAGGGCGTCATGGGGGGGATGTGATAGCCGATCTCGTGCTCGAAGTAGTCGGCGATCTCGGTGATGGCAGTGGGGTCCATACCGTCCAGAGAGCCACGGAGAGAGGCGTATTCAAACACCATGGCCTCCAACGGCACATTGCCGGTGCGCTCACCGATGCCCAGCATGGAGCAGTTCACGCCGCTGGCGCCGTACAGCCAGGCGGTGGCGGCGTTGGCAACGGCCTTGTAGAAGTCGTTATGACCGTGCCATTCCAGATATTCGCTCTCCACGCCGGAATAGTGCTGCAAACCGTAGATGATGCCGGGAACGCTGCGGGGCAGGGCCACCTCCGTGTAGGGGACACCGTAGCCCATGGTGTCACAGGCCCGGATGCGGACGGGGATCTTGGCCTGGTGGGAAAGCTCCATCAGCTCATTGACGAAGGGCACCACGAAGCCGTAAAAGTCCGCACGGGTGATGTCCTCCAGATGGCATCGGGGCATGACCCCGGCGTCAAAGGCGTCCTTCACCGTGGCCAGATAGTAGTCCAACGCCTGCCGGCGGGTCATCTGCATTTTCTTAAAGATATGATAGTCGCTGCAGGACACCAGAATACCGGTCTCCTTGATGCCAAGGTCCTTCACCATCCGGAAGTCCTCCCGGGTAGCCCGGATCCAGGTTGTGATCTCCGGGAACCGCAGTCCCAAAGCCTGACAGCGTTCGATGGCCTCCCGGTCCCGCTTGCTGTAAATGAAAAACTCTGTCTGGCGGATCAGGCCGTAAGGCCCGCCCAGCTTGCTGAGGAGCTTGAACAGGTGCTCGATCTGCTCCGGCGTGTAGGGGTTCATGGATTGCTGACCATCCCGGAAGGAAGTGTCCGTGATCCAGATATCGGCAGGCATGGATGTAGGCACCCGCCGGTGGTTGAAGGCCACCTTGGGGACCTCGTCATAGTTATATACGTCCCGGTACAGCACCGGGTCCTTCACATCCTGAAGGGAATAACGGTAGTCATTTTCCTCCAGCAGATTGGTTTTGGCGGATAATTCAAGCATGGCGGGCTCCTTTCCAGCGATACGCTTGCTGTATACTTGTATACATATATACACCCGCGGCGGAAACTTGTCTACCCCTCCGAACAAACTTCGTGCAGGATCACAAATGGGTCCCTTCATGGCGGTCATTGAAAAGACAGATGTCCTCGATGTGCGGAGTTTTTGCGAAATGCACTGCATTTTCGCCAGAATTTCTGTGCAGTCCGCGCAGAGCGGGGAAAATTGACCGATTTCCCCCGTATCCGGAAAAATCCCTTGCAAACCGGGGCGAATAGTGCTATGATACCCTTTGTCAACAGGGGAGCTTGCGCAAGCAGGCTGAGAGTGGGATGTATTGCCCAGACCCGTAAACCTGATTTGGATAATGCCAACGTAGGGAGATACCGTCGCTGACACGCTCATGGAGCTCGTAATGCGGATATGTCTTTCAGGCATATCCGCGTTTTGTTTTCTATCCGGTCCTTTGTGCCGGACAGACAAGAGCGGTGCCCGCCGGGATTTCAAAAGATGCAGAGGTGTTCAATATGAAATGTGATCCCAAAGATCTGCTGCTGTATGCCGTCACCGACCGGCACTGGCTGAACGGACGGACGCTGGTGGACGTGGTCAAGGAGAGTCTGGATGGCGGCGTCACCATGATCCAGCTCCGGGAAAAGTCTCTGGATGAGGGCAAATTTCTGGAAGAAGCCAAGGAACTGCAAGCCCTGTGCCGGGAGCGGCATGTTCCCTTTATCGTCAATGACAACGTGGACATCGCCAAGGCCATGGACGCTGACGGCGTTCATGTGGGGCAGGACGATATGGCGGCGCTGGATGCCCGGGCCAAGCTGGGACCGGACAAGCTCATTGGTGTCTCCGCCCACACGGTGGAGGAGGCTCTGCTGGCAGAGAAGCAGGGGGCGGATTATCTGGGCGTGGGAGCCGTGTTCCCCACCAGCTCCAAGAGCGATGTGGGGGAGATGTCCTACGAGACCCTGAAGGCTATCTGCAAGGCCGTGTCCATTCCTGTGGTGGCCATCGGCGGCATTTCCGGCGAGAATGTAGGCAAGCTGGCGGACAGCGGCATCTGCGGCGTGGCGGTCATCAGCGCTATCTACGCCGCCAAGGATGTCAAAGCCGCCGCCGCTGATTTGAAAGCCACCGTGGAAGAAATGCTGCGGGTATGATCCGGGGGGCCATTTTCGATTTGGATGGCGTTCTGCTGGACTCTATGGGTATCTGGGAAGATCTGGGCGCTCGGTATCTCCGGCAGCTGCACATTCCTCCGGAGCCGGGACTGAATGAGATCCTCTTTTCTATGAGCATGGAGCAGGGGGCAGCCTATCTGAAAGCGCATTACCCCCTTCAACAGAGCGAGGCGGAAATCTGCGGCGGCATTGCCCGGATGCTGAAGGACTACTATGCTCAGGAGGTCCCTGCCAAGCCCGGCGCGGCGGCGCTGCTGGCATTTCTGGCGGAACGGGGCATTTCCATGGCGGCGGCTACCTCCAGCCCGCGGGCGCACGTGACCGCCGCGTTGGATCGGCTGGGCCTGCTGCCCTACCTGAAAGCAGTTTTCACCACCGGCGAGGTGGGCGTCAGCAAGCATGAGCCGGTGATCTACCATCTGGCGGCGGAAGCGTTGGGGACGGCCCCGGCAGAAACGCTGGTATTCGAGGATTCCCTATACGCTCTGAAAACCGCCAAGGCGGCGGGTTTCCGCACTGTCGGCGTATTGGACGCCCACGGGGAAACAGATCAGGCGGGGCTGAAAGAGGCGGCGGAGGTCTATCTCACGTCCCTGACGGAGTTTCCCGACCATTGGGTACATCTCAACAAGTAAATTCGGAACGCTCAGGGCCGTGCCCTGTGTTCAGGCGGTACATTGGGGGCACCACCTTGTATCGCTTTATAAAACGTGCTGTAAAAGAGAAAGGAAGTATTCACATGAAAACAGCATTGACCATTGCTGGAAGCGATTCCAGCGGAGGCGCCGGTATCCAGGCGGATATGAAGACCATGACGGCCAACGGCGTTTACGCCATGAGCGCCGTCACGGCCCTGACCGCCCAGAACACCACCGGCGTCACAGATATTCTGGAGTCCACTCCTCATTTCCTGGGTGAGCAGCTGGACGCTATTTTTACCGATATTTTCCCCGACGCGGTGAAGATCGGCATGGTTTCCTCCGCCGACCTCATCGTGGTCATCGCGGAAAAACTGAAGCAGTACAAGGCGAAGAACATCGTGGTGGACCCCGTGATGGTGGCCACCTCCGGGGCAAAGCTGCTGCGGGATGATGCGGTGGAGGCCCTGTGTCGGGAACTGCTGCCGTTAGCGGCGGTCCTGACCCCCAACATCCCCGAGGCGGAGATCCTCTCCGGCATGACCATCACCGATGCTACCGGCATGGAGGCCGCCGCCAAGTACATCAGCGAGAAATACGGCTGCGCCGTGCTGTGTAAGGGCGGCCATAAGGTCAACGATGCCGACGATCTCCTGTGGCGGAACGGCTTCGGCAAGTGGTTCCACGGCAAGCGGATCGACAATCCCAACACCCATGGCACCGGCTGCACCCTCTCCAGCGCCATTGCGTCCAATCTGGCCAAGGGCTATGATCTGGACGAGTCCGTGGAGCGGGCCAAGGAATACATCTCCGGCGCGCTGGCGGCCATGCTGGATCTGGGTCATGGTTCCGGTCCCATGAATCACATGTTCGCTCTGAAAGGAGCGTTCACGGAATGATCACCTCTACGGTTGCGATCTTATTCGCCGTGGGGTACCTGCTGGCAACGGTCTGGCTGTGCCGGGGCTTCCGGCTGACGGCCCGGGACCTGTGTCTGGGCGGTATTGTCTGCGCCATGACGCTGGTGCTGGCCACGATCCGCATCCCCCTGCCCACCGGTTCCAACATCACCTGCGGTTCGTGGATCCCGCTGATGCTGCTGGCCCTGCTGTATGACTATCGGCTGTCCATGCTGAGCGGCTGGGTGTGCGGTATTCTGGCAATGATCCTGATCCCCGGCTGGCAGGCGGTCCACTGGGCGCAGATCTTTGTGCAGCAGTTGGTCTGCTTCTCCTGCCTGGGCTATGCCGGCGTGTTCGGCAGCAACAAGCGCTGGAAGGCCATCTGCGGCATGGCGCTGGCGGTGGCGATCCGCTGCTTCGGTCATGTGATCAGCGGTGTGATCTTCTATTCCCAGAACGCATGGGACGGCTGGGGCGCCTGGGGTTACAGTCTGGCCTTTAACCTGTCCTCCCGGCTTCCGGAGGGAATCTTGAGCATTCTGATCGTATCGGTGCTGCCGCTGACGCTTATGCGGCGGGCCATTGCCAGAAGGGAGGCAAAATGATGGGTACTGTTGATCGGCTTCTGAAAGCCACCGAGGATATCTGGGCCAGCTACCACGAAAAGCCCTTTGTGCAGGGACTGAAGTACGGTACACTGGACCAGAAGAAATTCCGCAGCTATATCATTCAGGATTACTGGTATCTCATGGACTATACCAAGGTTTTTGCCATCGGCGTAGCCAAGAGCAAGAGCGTGGAGGTCATGAAACTCTTTGCCAAGTACATCCAGGCGATCCTGGACGGCGAGGTCAACGTTCACAACGGCTATATGGCCGATTTCGGCATCACCCAGGAGGAACTGGACCACACGCCTATCCAGCAGGATAACCGCTCTTACACCTCCTATATGCTCAGCGTTGCCTATCGGGGCGGTGAGGCGGAAATTCTGACGGCCATCTTCTCCTGTGCTTACAGTTATGAGGTCATCGCCCGCAAGATCGTGGAGGAGTGCCCCTCCGCTCCCGAGCACCCCATGTACGGGCGTTGGGTGCGGGGCTACATCACTCCCCGCTACACAGGCAACAACGTGATCCTGAAGGATATGCTGGAGCGGCTGACCAAGGACTATACCGAGGAGCAGCTCCGCTATCTGGAGGAGATCTTTACGGCGTGTTCCCGCTATGAGGCATCCTTCTGGGATATGGCGGACCGCTTCGGAACGGAAGGCGGGGCGCAGGCATGAAAAAGACATCCACCTTCCAAAACGGACTGATCTGGTTCGGCGCAGGCGTTTCTCTGGCGGAGATCCTCACCGGCACCGCCTTTGCCCCGTTGGGTATGGCCAAGGGTCTGGCGGCCATTCTCATCGGCCACATCATCGGCTGCGCCATGATGCTTCTGGCGGGTCTCATCGGCGGCCGCACCGGCCGCAGCGCCATGGAGACTGTGAAAATGAGCTTTGGACAGAAGGGCGGCTTGCTGTTCGCCTTCCTGAACGTGCTTCAGCTGGTAGGCTGGACTGCCATCATGATCTATGACGGGGCCTTGGCTATCGGAGGTATTTTCAATCTTGGTCATTGGGTCTGGTGTCTGGTCATCGGCGTCCTTATTATCCTGTGGATCGCTGTGGGCATCACGGATCTGGGCTGGATCAACAAGCTTACTATGGCGGCCCTGTTTCTTTTGACCTTAGTGCTGTGCAAGGTGATCTTCTTCTCCGGCAGCGCTATGGCGGCCTCCGGCGAGGCCATGACCTTCGGTGCGGCGGTGGAGCTGGCGGTGGCCATGCCTCTGAGTTGGCTGCCCCTCATCAGCGACTACACCCGCGAGGCGGAAAAGCCTGTGCAGGCCACCTGGGTCAGCGTTCTGGTGTATGGCCTGGTGTCCTGCTGGATGTATGTCATCGGCATGGGCGCGGCCATCTTCACCGGGGAGTATGATATCGCCGTTATCATGGTGAAGGCCGGTCTCGGCATTGCCGCGCTGGTGATTCTGGTGTTCTCCACGGTCACCACCACCTTCCTGGATGCCTGGTCCGCCGGTATTTCTGCCGAGTCCCTCTCCAAGAAGCTGAACGGGAAAAAGACCGCCATTGCGGTGACGGTCATCGGCGCTGCGGGGGCCATTCTGTTCCCCATGGATGATATCACCGGCTTCCTGTATCTGATCGGCTCTGTGTTTGCCCCCATGATCGCGGTGCAGATCGCGGATCATTTCCTCCTCAAGCGGGATCGCTTTGCCGTGGCGGCGGACGGCCGGAATCTGGTGATCTGGCTGGTGGGCTTCATCGCCTATCGCTGGCTCATGGGCGTGGACACCCCGGTGGGCTACACTCTGCCGGACATGGTGCTGACCGTGGTGCTGTGCGTCCTTGCGGAAAAGCTGTGCGCCGGCAAGAAGAACGGCTGATCGGCTGACCGAACAATAAATGACCGGCGGATACGTGTATGCGTATCCGCCGGTTTTGCTGTGTGTGATTTGTAGGTTTTTCCCTTGCCCTCCGGCCGGTTCCGTGGTACACTTTCTTCCTGTACGAGCATTGACCGAAGGGAAAGGATAACCATGAATCAAAAAGAACTCAACGAGATCCGCCGGCGCTTCAAGCTGGATAAAAACAGCATTTCCAAGATTTTTGGCTGCTATGTCAACAGCAATAAGGAGATCATTTCCTGGATCGACGCCTCTATGGGCCTCATGCAGCAGGAGGAGCAGGAAATGTATCTGGGCCTTCTGAAAAAGGCCCTCTCCGGGGCCTTGGGCAAAAATCTGGTGGATATCACGTTTTCCACGGCGCAGGTAGCGGACAGTGACGAGCATCGCCTGCTGCAGACCATGCGGCAGACAGAACTGAAGGACCCTGCCTCCCGGGAGAATTTCTGCCGTCGGCTGATCGACGCGCTGAATATGGGGGAGACCAACTATCTGATCCTACTGGCGGCGGACACCTACGATGTGCCCCACAAGAGCCGGGACGATGAGTTTCAGGCGGACGCGGGGGACACGGTGTATCGCTACTTTGTCTGCGCCGTCTGTCCGGTGAAGGCACCCACCCTGGAGCTGCGGTATGACCACGACCTCAACGAGTTCCATCCCGGCTCTACCGGCCATGTCGCTCTGGCGCCGGAGATGGGCTTTCTGTACCCTGCCTTTGACAGCCGCGCCGCCAACATCTATGACCTGCTGTTCTACGCCAAGAACCCGGCGGAGCTGCATCAGGAGGTCATTGACGCGCTGTTCCGGGTGGAGCCGCCCATGTCTGCGGCAGAACAGAAAAACGTTTTTGATACGGCGCTGACGGAGGCGTTGGATGAGGCTTGCAGCTATGACGTGGTGCAGTCCGTCCATGAGCAGATCCGGGCGAAGATCGAGGACCACAAGGAAAGCCACGATCCGGAGCCGCTGGAGCTGACGGTTTCCGACGTGGGCTGCATACTGGCCAACAGCGGCGTGGACACCGAAAAGGTGGAAGCGTTCAAAGCGAACTGCGAAAAGCAGTACGGCGAAAACGCCGCACTGAATCCGGTGAATATCATCGAGAGCCGCAAGTTTCAGGTCACCACCCCGGAGGTGAAGATCTCCATCGCCCCGGAAAACAGCTACCTCATCGAGACCCGGATCATCGACGGCCGCAAGTATCTCCTGATTCCCGCCGATGACGGCGTGGAGGTCAACGGCATCGGCGTGAACATCGCCGCCGACCAGCCGCAGGAATAAGCGCAAAGCCTTTCCTACATGATAAAAGCCCCGCCGGATTCCGAAAGGAATCCGGCGGGGCTGTATTTATTCGGAACATATTACGGGCGGAAGGGAACTCAGCCCTCCTCCGCGATCTTGCGGCCCATGAGGACACCCATGACGGAGGCCATCATCAAGCCGCGGGTCCAGCCGGAGCTGTCGCCCAGACAGTGAAGGCCCTGAAGGCTGGTGTTGAAATCCGTGTCCATCTTCACCCGGTTGGAGTAAAACTTCAGCTCGGGGGAATACAGCAGGGTCTCGTAGGCGGCGAAGCCGGGCACCACATAATCCATGGCCTGAATGAAGTTGATGATGTTGGTCATGGCCCGGTAAGGCATGGCGGCGGTGATGTCGCCGGCCACGGCGTCCGGCAGAGTGGGGCGGATGTTGGACTGGGCCAGCTCCTTCTGCCAGGTGCGCTTGCCGTCCAGAATGTCACCGAAGCGCTGCACCAGAATCTGGCCGTTGGCCAGCATGTTGGTCAGCTCGCCCACCTTCTGGGCGTAGGCAATGGGCTGGTTGAAGGGCACGGAGAAATTGTGGGAGCAGAGAATGGACAGGTTGGTGTTGTCGCTCTTCTTCTCCTTGTAGGAGTGGCCGTTGACCACCGCCAGGTTGTTGTCATAGTTTTCCTGACTGACAAAGCCGCCGGGGTTTTGGCAGAAGGTGCGCACCTTGTTCTTGAAGGGCCGGGGATAGCCTACCAGCTTGGACTCGTACAGGACCCGGTTTACGGTCTCCATGACCTCATTGCGGACCTCCACACGGACACCGATATCCACAGTGCCGGGGGCGTGAGCGATGTTGTGTTCCGCGCAGAGCTTTTCCAGCCAGTCGGCGCCCCGGCGGCCGGTGGCCACCACGGTGTGCTTGGCGTAGATCTCCATGTCCACCTTGCCGTTGGACACGGAAACGCCCTTGCAGACGTCATTTTCCAGAATCAGGTTGCTGCACTCGTAGCCGAAGTACATCTCTACGCCGTGCTCCTGTAAGTACTTCTCGATGGCGTAGTAGATACCCTGAGCCTTTTCCGTGCCCATGTGGCGGATGGGGCAGTCCACCAGCTTCAAGCCCGCCTGGATAGCGTGCTTGCGGATCTCCTTGCGCTCCTCGTCATTGCCGAGACCCTCAATGTGCTGGTCCGCACCAAAGTCCAGATAGATCTGGTCAGCGTAGTTGATGGTCTCCTGTGCCAGCTCCGGGGTGATGAGGGTGGGCAGATCGCCGCCTACCTCATAGCTGAGGGACAGCTTGCCGTCGGAAAACGCACCGGCGCCGGAGAAGCCGGTGGTGATGTGGCAGTAGGGCTTGCAGTTGACGCACTTCTTTGTCTTGTCCTTGGGGCAATGGCGGTTTTCTACCGCCTGGCCCTTTTCCACCATGATGATCTTCTGCTTGCTGCCCTTTTTGACCATTTCCAGGGCGGTGAAGATGCCGGCAGGGCCGGCGCCGATGATAACAACATCTGCGTTCATAATATCTCCTATCTCCTTATTTGGCTGACAATTCTACCTGATGGCGTACCAGCGTCATAGGCGGCACCGGACGGGGCAGCCTGAGCTTCAGCAGCATCTGGGGATTTCGGGGTTCTTCGATCACGGTTCCGACCTCATCCCGCATTTCCGGGACCGTCATGGAAAAGGGACGCAGGTCCGGCCCTACCAGCTCCACCGTGTCACCGGTGCGGAACTTGTTCCGCAGGGAAATGACAGCGTTGCCGTCGGAGTCACATTCCGTGACCAGCGCCACCACCTGCCATTCCCGGATGTAGCGGGAATTTTCGTAGTACTGGCCGGGATAACCGTAGTAAAAGCCGGTGGCATAGGGCCGGTGGCTGACGTGCTCCACCTCGTCCCGCCACACCGGGTCAATGGGGCGGCCCGCAGCGGCATCGTCCAGACAGTGCCGGTAAGCACCGGTGACGATGGCGGCATAATAGGCGGATTTGGCCCGGCCCTCGATCTTCAGACTGGACAGCCCCACATCCAGCAGGTCATCCAGATGGTCGATCATGCACATATCACGGGAATTTAAAATATAGCTGCCCTTTTCGTCCTCTTCAATGGGGAAATATTCGCCGGGGCGTTTTTCCTCCATCAGGGCGTAATGATAGCGGCAGGGCTGGGCGCAGGCACCTCGGCTGGCATCCCGGCCCGTCATATAATTGCTCAACAGACACCGCCCGGAATAGCTGACGCACATGGCCCCGTGAACAAAGGCCTCGATCTCCAACTCTGCCGGGGTGTTCTCCCGGATGGTCCGAATTTCTTCAAGGCTCAACTCCCGGGCTAAAATCACCCGGGAAGCGCCCAGATCATACCAGGCGTTGGCAGTGACATAGTTGGAAATGCTGGCCTGAGTGGAGATGTGGCGCTGGCAGTTGGGGGCATATTTCCCCGCCAGCGTAAAGGCACCCAGGTCCGCCACGATCACCGCATCCACACCGGCGTCATTCAGCCGTTCCAGATGTGCCGGCAGACGGACGATCTCATCCCCCCGGGGCATGGTGTTGATGGTGCAGTGGACCCGTACATTGTGCGCATGGGCATAGGCCACTGCCGCCTTCAGCTCGTCCGGGTCAAAGTTTCCGGCGAAGGCCCGCATACCGAAGTCGGTGCCCGCCAGATATACGGCGTCCGCGCCGTAGAGCACGGCCATTTTCAGCCGTTCCATATCCCCTGCCGGAGCCAGCAGCTCCGGTAACTTTCTCTGTTTATCCACCATAGGAGCTGCTCCCCACAAAGGCATTGTGCTCAGACAGGGTCTTGGAGAAGTGGTGCTTCCCGTCGGTGCCCAATGCGTAGTAATAATAATCCGTGTCGTTGGGGTCCATAGCCGCTTTCAGAGCCGCACTGCCGGGGTTGGCAATGGCCGTAGGCGGCAGTCCCTTATGGAGATACAGGTTGTAGGGGGTATCGACCGCCTTGTCCGCGTTGGTGATGGCGCCGGTGTGATCCGGCAGACCATAGAGCAGGGACGCGTCGATCTGGAGCAGTCCTGCGGTCTCGCTGGGCTTTTGCAGGCGGTTATAGATGACGGAGGCGATATCCCGCTGATCCGTACCGTCCGTCTCCTTTTCAATGAGGGAGGCGATGATGACCACATCCTTCATGCTGTAACCCATGGATTTGGCCTTGGAGGAGGCGAACGCATCCTCGTCAATATGGTCGGCAAAGGCGTCGATCAGCTTACCCAGAGCGTTCTTGGCGTTGTGATTCTTGTAGAACTCATAGGTGTCCGGGAACAGGTAGCCCTCCAGACGGCTGGGGTCTTCGGAATTGTTGTTGATGAAGCTGTAATCATACGTGGCGGTCTTGGCGGCCTCCAGCAGATTTTCTTCCGTATTGACGCCCTTTTCCGCCAACAGACGGATGGTCTGCCGCACGGTATAGCCCTCGGGGATGGTGACGGTGACAGTCTCCGCCGTCAGGTTGCCGGAGGAGTTGTGCATGCCCAGGATCAGCGCCCGGTAATCCATCTCCGTATTCAGTGTATAGGTGCCGATGCCGATCTTTTTGTCGGCATGGGAGATCCCGGCATAGAGCTTGAAAAACCACTTGTACTTGATGAGCCCTGCATCCTGGAGCTTATCCGCCACGGTGGACACGCTGTCCTCCGCCGTTACCTCCACCGAGGTCTCCCGCAGAGCACCCCGGTTGAAGGCACAGAAATCCGAGCCCAGCATCCAGCCCACACCCGCCAGAATGGCGGAAGCCAGCAGGACAAAGATCAGGTAACCGACCAGCACCGCCAGCGAATTCCGTCTCCGCCGGCGGTGACGGCTTTTGCTGTGGTGAGCGGGTGTCGGCTCCCGCCGCGCCCCCTGCGCCTGCCGGACCTCCTGTGCGTCCCAGCTGGCAGTATCATCTCTTCTGAATTCAGACATTGGTTCCTCCTTGCTTTCCCGGTCCCCGGCAGGGAAGGGGAATACAATTTCCGGATTTTTGTCCGGTCCAAGCCCGGTTTCCGGTGACAGCGGCATAAGATAGCCTATCAAACAGAAAGCGGGGTAGTGGTATGTGCTGCAACAACAATGACAGCTCCTGGCTCTGGATCATTCTCGTTCTGATCGTGGTACTGGTATGCTGCAGCAGCGGATATAGCTGCGGAAACGGCTGTGTCCACAACGGCTGCGATTGCTGCTGAACCGGCGGGGACGCACCGCGTCCCGCTGGGGGGACAGGCATTACAGCAGCGACTTGACAGTCTTGTACACCTCGTTGTGGATGTCCTCCACGGTTCGGGGCGCATCGTCCCTGGCACAGCGGATCACGGTCCAGCCGCAGTCCTTCACGATCTCCCGGGCGGCTGCCCGGCAGTTTTTCAGATAGGTCTCGTCCTGCTCATGGATATCCGCATGGGTGCCGGTGGCGGCTTCCCGCTGGCGCATCATCTTCTCCGTGATCTCCGTGGGCATATCCAGATAGAGCACCAGATCCGGCTTCGGCAGGCCCAGCTTGCCGTATTCCAGCTCAAAGAGCCAGTTCAAAAAGACCGTCCGTTCCTCCGGTGGCAGCTTGGACGCCTGATGGACGGCGTTGGACGTGGTGTAGCGGTCCGCGATCACCAGCCCGCCGGCCTCATAGAAAGCGCCCCAGTCCTGCTTGTAGGAGGCATAGCGATCCATGGAAAACATCAGCGACGCTGCGTAGGCGTTCACATCGCCGGGGCGCCTGCCTAAATTGCCATCCAGATACTCCTGCACCATGGCGGCGGAGGGCTTGCCGTACCGGGGAAAGGTGATATTTTTGTAGGGGATGTTTTCCCGCCGCAGATGCTCACACAGCAGCCGGGACTGGGTGGCTTTTCCGGAACCGTCGGTCCCTTCAAATACGATCAAACGTCCGTTCATTTCCGTTTTCCCTTCTCCTGCCGCACATGGACCAGAAACAGCGGCAGCTTCATCATCCGGCCGATGCGCTTCGGCTCCTTACACAGGCGGTAAAACCATTCCAGACCGTGATCGGACCAGAATTTCGGCGCACGCTCCACGGTGCCCGCGAATACGTCCAGACTTCCGCCGAGGCCGCACAGCAAATGGGCGCCGGTGGCGGGGCCGTTCCGCGCCATCCACAGCTCCTGCTTGGGGGCGCCCAGGCAGACGAACACACAGTCCGCGCCGCTTTCCCGGATGGCTTCCACCACAGGGGCGTCCTCCTTGAAGTAGCCATCATGAGTTCCGGCGATCTTCAATCCGGGGTACTGCTTTTGCAGCCGTTCCGCCGCCAGGTCCGCCACGCCGGGCTTGGCGCCCAGCAGATAGAGGGATCTCCCGCGCTCGGCCATTTTTCCCATCAGCCCCGCGGCAAATTCGATGCCGGGGGTCTTTTCCTTCAGGGGCGTTCCCAGCATAGCCGCCCCCTTGATGACACCGATGCCGTCCGGCAGCACCAGATCCGCGCCGTTGACCGCCCGCATAGCCGCCGGATTTTCCCGGCAGACCTCCACGATCTCCGGATTCGGGGTCACTACATAGTGGCACCCTGGTTCCTCCAGCAGTGCCGCTCCGCGGGACACGGCTTCCGTCATGGTCAGATTATCAAAACCAACGCCTAATACGTCGATCCGCATATTTTTCACCTCGGTTATGGATTCCATACTCATACAAACTAAAGTATAGCACATACCTTTGCGAATGTCCACGAAAAAAGCGGAGCCAACAGGCTCCGCTTCCGAAAAAACACGCAGGGCTTATGCTTTTTTTCTGTCCGGCAGCTGTGCCAGCACCACCGCTGCCAGCATCAGGGCGCAGCCGAAATATTCCCGCCCGCTGAGGCGGTCTCCCAAGATCGCCGCACCGGAAATAGTAGCGAACACGGATTCCAGACTCAGCAGCAGAGAGATCACCGTGGGGTTGGAGCCTTTCTGAGCCAGAATTTGCAGCGTATAGCCCACGCCGCTGGAAAGGAGACCCGCATACAGAATGGCACCCGCCGCCATGGTCAGGCCCGCCCAGGTGGGATGCTCGAAAAGCAGGGAGCCAATCAGGGAAAACGCTGTGACAAAGAAGAACTGACAGCAGGACAGCTCCACGCCGTCCACCACGGTGACAAAGTGATCCACCAGAAGGATCTGTGCTGTAAACACAAAGGCGCACAGCATCACGCAGAGGTCGCCGGGGGCGATGGTAAAGCTCTCCGTGATGCACAGGCAGTACAGTCCCGTCACCGCCAGCAGCACGCTGACCCACACCGCCTTGGGTACTCGCTTCTTCAGGAAAATGCCGAAAATGGGCACCAGCACGATGTAAAGGGCGGTGATGAAGCCCGCCTTGCCAGGGGAGGTGGTATCCAGACCCTTTTGCTGAAGGAAGGAGGCCAGTCCCAGCGTCAGGCCGCACCAGAAGCCGCCCAGCAGCAGATCCTTCCGGGAGCGGGTGACGGAGGCAGCCTGCCCCTTCCGGCGGCGGCCGGATCGCATGACGGCGCACAGCACCAGCAAAAACACAAAGGCGATCACCGACCGGGCGGCATTAAAGGCCAGCGGCGGGACATGTTCCGCGCCCACGCTCTGGGCTACAAAGGCGGTGCCCCAGATGAAAGCCGTCAGAACCGCATAGGCGGACGAACGCAGAGAACCCTGCTTCATATACTTGCTCCTCCCCACCGGATGTGGTATGATGATAAAAATTTCTCCCGCCGGTTTTGGACGGCAGGCAGCGTGGATTAACGCATCGAATCAGCCCTGCGCGAAGGTTGGCGCAGAGACAGCGAATGTAGCGAT
>OGLJ01001411.1_pt1 | contig 19948 bp, 22 predicted proteins | sample 1572801 | NCBI WGS metagenome assembly OGLJ01 (sample SAMEA2581877, study PRJEB24529) | metagenome | biome: Human gut stool | place: China | collected 2011
AGCTGCTTCCTTTGAATAAGCGGCTGCCTGGCATTTTGATTGAATTAAAGGCCGGAAAAGGCCGCTCTGAAACACAGCTTGAAGACCTTGCCAATGTTGCCTTGCAACAGATCAACGACTGTGCGTACAGCGTTGATCTGCAGGCAATGAATGTTACGTCAATTATAAAAATCGGCATTGCATTCTCAGGCAAAAGAACACGTATTGCTGCCGAAAGGCAAAACATCGAATAACCATCTTCGCTCAGCAGGCTGGCTATCATCCAAGTCAGCCTGCTGTCTTTTTGTCATCGCGCTTATTTCTTTGTTTATGCGACGCAATTTTTGAGTTGCTGTTAGCGGCAGAATCACCCGCTGCCGGGGGGCAAAACCGGTCGGAAGCACTTTTAATATACAGAATTTCATCCCACACAAATCCCAAAAGACGAAAGTGGTGCCTGAAACGAACAGGGCAAAAGAGTTCCAAAGAGGAACCGAAGGAGTGCCGGAAAGCGCCAAAGAGGGCGCAACAGGGCTTCCCGAAGGTTCAGACATAGGTTTGGGAGCAAGATGTCGGGAGTTCGAGTCTCCCATCTCGGCCCAAGATGTGTTGATGAAAGATGCAACACAGAAAACGCCGCACGAAAGTGCGGTGTTTTTGTATCTTTACTGGCTTTTCTCTGGCGGAAAAGTTAGGAAAAACGCTTTTTTCGGAAAATCAGTTTTTCCACGCGAGAGGCGACATTTCAGAGATGCAGCAGAGCACTCTTGCGGACTGGTGTGACTTGAACACCGAGGCTAAAAAAGAATAAAGCATAAAAGGCAGGCCACCGTTCGGCTCCCCATGTAGGAGAGAACGGCGGCCTTTTTCGTTACTTTGGTGCTTATGTTGCTTTCGCCTCGTTTGTCTATCATTCCTTGGTGGTGTTGGTAATAGCTTTCTCATAACCTTTCGGGTATGCTTGCGTTACAAAAATACGAAAGGGAGGCAGCCAAATGGCAACCACCAAAAACTTATGTGCTCAGATTCCCATCGCCCTCCACGAGCGAGTCAGCGAAGAACGGGAACGGCTGGGCCAGACCACCAGCGAGTACATCGCCAACCTCATCCAAGACTATTACAACATGACGGAAAATCAGAAAGGCGGCATTCAAATGACTGAAAAAAGCAGAACCATGGCATTCCAGATCCCCGAAGAACTCTTCCAGCGCATCAAGCGTCACTTGGAGCGCAAGACGCTCCGAACCGGCAAAAAGCTCACCCAGCGAGACTTCGTGCTGAACCTGATCGCGCAGGCACTGGACGAAGCGGACGCTGAGAACGCCACGGAGCAGAACACCCCCACTGAGGCCCCTGTCGCGCCCCGTGTGGCCGACGTGACCGCTCCAGCGGACACGGACACCCCCAACGAAGATAACGCTGTGTAGGCCAACGTTAAAGCCCAAACAAAAGAACACGATTTAGGGAAAAGCCACCCAGGGCATCCGAATCTCTCGGATGCCCTGGGTGGCTTTTTGCGTTTCGCCAGAAAGGAGATCATCACTATGGCAAGCGAGATCAAAAGACGCTTTACAGACGCAGAAATGCAGATCGCCAAGGAAACGGATCTGCCGGAACTGCTGACCCATTTGGGCTATCAGGTGCGGCGGATCGGCAGATACCACACCACAGCGGAAATGGACAGCCTGCGGATCAAGGACCGCCGCAAGTGGTTTCGGTACTCGCAGAATACCGGCGGGGACGCCATTACCTTTTTGCAGCAATTCTGCGGCAAGAGCTTTTCAGAGGCTGTGGAGTATCTACTGGCCTTTCACGGCAGGGCCAGAGACTCCCCCACCAAAGCGGCGCCTTTTGTCAAGCGGGACGAGGTGCAAAAGCCCTTTACCCTGCCTCCCCGGAATACGGATGACCGCAGGGTGTTTGCCTACCTGCACAAGCGCGGCATCGTCTCACAGGTGATCCGTCAGTTTTTGAACAGCGGCCTGCTGTATGAGGACGCCGAGCATCACAACTGCGTGTTCGTCGAAAAGAACAGCGCGGGACAGGTAAAATAATCCCAAAATGCTGATGATTAACAAGGCGATTGCGGAAGCAACGGAAGAAAACCATAAAATCAGCACCCTGCGGGCTAACGGCTTGCTGGATGCCGATGCCTGCGCCGTCCGCATGAATGCCATCAGCGCCAAACTGACTCAACTCCGGGGAGAACGCCGCTGGTTGTCGGAAAACGAGGTTTTGGATGAAGCCATGGATGCCATTCGCAAGATGACAGCTGTCATAAAGAATGGGCCGGAACAGATGAACATCTTCGATGAGGACTTGTTCGACAGCTTGGTGGAGAAGGTCATCGCGGAATCCCAGACACGCATCCGCTTCCGGCTTTGTGGTGGTTTAGAACTGGCAGAACAATTGGAGGTGGCGGCAAGATGACCAACCGAAAAATTTTATATGGGTACAGGATTCGAAACGGTATATTGGAAATCGTACCGGAAGAACAACAGACGGTGAAGCGAATCTTTACCCTCTATAATGCCGGGGCTTCCTACCAGGGCATTTCCGATGCATTGAATCAAGGAAATATCCCATACAGTCAGGAAGTTCCTCTTTGGAATAAGCATAAAGTGAAGCGTCTCTTAGAAAATCCACGCTACACTGGCCAGGATGACTATCCGGCCATTGTGGACATGGAGGTCTTTCGGGCAGGGCGGCAGAGGACAGCCGAGAAAAATGAAAAGCGCCGCCCACATGGAGAGAAATCTCCCATCACATATCTGACACCGTATTTCCAGTGCACCTGCGGCGGAAAGCTTATCCGCATTGGCGGTAAATGGTTGGATAGCGACCTGTACCAACAGGGGCTTCAAGTACACACCGGCACGGGAAATGCGAGTGGACTTGACCTTTTTGGAGCTTTGGTCGTTGCGAGGGCAGCAGCCCGCCCATGAAACCAGATGCTTTGCGGAAGGAAACACCGACATATCGGCACCGATTTCCGAGATCAGTGCGATGGCGGTCATAATGTTTCCGGAAAAGCCGGGGACAGTCTGAAGCAGTTCCAACTGATAGGGGTACTGCTGAACCAGACAAAGAATTTCCTTTTCTACATTGGTTTTGTGGACTTCCAGCTCATCCAGGTGCTGCAAACATTCTCTGAGCTTTACGGCTTGTTGGTGGGAGATAGTGCCATCAATAACGGCCTGAATTTCCTCAACAGGGTGCTTGCAACGTCTGTCGATGAACGGGGCAACCTGAAAGGTCTCACCGGGATGCTCTAAAATGTAGCGGATAACGGAACGTGAGGATTTCCCAAACACGTCAGAAAACACATCATCCAGCTTCAAATTGGAAACGGTGAGACAATTTAATGCCCGGTTCTTTTCACTGGTCATTATATTAGTGAGCTTGGAACGGTAGCGCATCAGGTCGCGCAACTGGCGAATGTCCGGCGGAGGGATAAAACTTGGGTTGACCATATCGCACATATACAGGTCACAAATCCACTTGGCATCCTTATGGTCGGTTTTGTTGCCCTTTTGGGGTTTCGTGTATTTTGGATAGGCCAAAGTTACCCAGCAGGTTTTCTCAAGGATATTAAACACCGGTATCCAAAACTTACCGGTGGATTCCATACAAACATCGTTACAGTCGTATTTGGCAAGCCAGTCAGCCAGTTTCTGCAAGCCTTTTGTAAAGGAGGAAAAGCGAGCCTGCTTATACTCTGTACGTCCATTTGTGTCAGTAATTCCCATACAGGCGTAAATCCAAGTCTTGTGAACATCCAGTCCACAGCAGTTTTTGCGGAAAATCTTAAATGCCACATATACCTCCCAAGATAGATTGGAAAGATTCGGCAGTGACTGGTCATCCGGCAAAATCGAGTCGATTTGAAAGAGATAAGTTTACGGGCTACTTGTTTGCGCCATTCGTTGATGCCTTAACGGATGACCGACGCCATATAGAAATGCGGGGTTGCCGCTATACAGCCCCACCACTCACCTCCACGGGTTCTGTAGTGTACCGAACGCTCCGTGGATATTGTAACAAATTTTGCAAATGTACGAAAGGCCGCAGGTTTCATAACCACGTCGGTGCCTTTCGCAGAAAGGCGGATTATACACAAATGAAGCGCGGGATGAAAAGCTGTTGCCCGCTCGTCTCGGATGAATGTTGCTTCTATGATGCGACTTAATGGATGTTGTCTCTGGAATTGTTTTCAGTAACCGTGCCCTGGAGCGCCGATCCAAATCTGCTGATAAAAAACAGCGCCACTCAGACGAAAATCGTCCGAGTGGCGTTGTGGTATTCGCTATGAAATTACTGGATGGCATCCTTCAGGGCCTTGCCGGACTTGAAGGCAGGCACCTTCGCCGCGGCGATCTCGATGGTCTCGCCGGTGTGGGGATTGCGGCCCCGACGGGTGCCGCGCCGATTTTTTCAAATTATGTGACGCCGTCACAGTAGAACCGCTTGTCATGCGGTATACTATACCCAAACAAAGGAAAGGAGCTGGCAGATATGGCAGCTATGAACATGAATCAGGAGCAGTTTAAGCAGTTGATCCGGGAGGAAAAGCCTGTTTTGGTGGATTTCTGGGCGCCCTGGTGCAGCTATTGCCGGAGGATCGGCCCTGCGTATGAGAAGATTGGAGAGGAATACGCGGACAGCCTTGCCGTCGGCAAAATCAACATTGACGAGGAGCCGCGGCTGGCGGGGGCCGAGGGGATCGAGGACATCCCAACTCTGGTGCTGTACCGGAACGGAAAGGCCGTGGATTCCATCACCGCGCCCGGCTCAAAGGCAGAAATCGACCGTTTCATTCAGGAAGCCTTGGCGAAATAACGGAGGGTTCAGATATGAACAACAATCATGTTTATGATATGCTCGTGGTGGGCGGCGGCCCGGGCGGCTACACCGCCGCCCTGTACGCGGCACGGGCGGGGCTGGACACCATCGTGCTGGAAAAACTGTCCGCCGGTGGGCAGATGGCCCTGACCGAGCAGATCGACAACTATCCCGGCTTTGAGGACGGGATCGACGGCTTCTCTCTGGCGGAGAAGATGCAAAAGCAGGCGGAGCGTTTTGGGGTACGCAGCGAATACGCAGAAGTCCTCCGCATGGATCTGACGGCGGTTCCCAAGCTCGTGGAGACCAGCGAGGGGATCTTCCGGGGGAAAACCGTGGTGCTGGCCACCGGCGCAGACCCCAGAACGCTGGGCGTTGCCGGAGAGACGGAGCTGTTGGGCCGGGGCGTGGCCTACTGCGCCGCCTGCGACGGGATGTTTTACAAGGGCAAAACGGTGGTCGTGGTGGGCGGCGGCAATTCCGCCGCGGCAGATGCCCTCCTTCTCAGCCGCGTGGCGAAAAAAGTGATCCTCGTCCACCGCAGAGACACCCTGCGGGCCACCAAGATCTATCACGAGCCGCTGGCACAGGCCGAAAACGTGGAATTCCGTTGGAACAGCGTCGTTTCCGCGCTGCTTTCCGGGGACAGGCTGACCGGCGTCCGCCTGCGGGACACCGTCACCGGTGAGGAAAGCGTGGTGGACTGCGACGGCGTATTTGTCAGCGTGGGCCGACAGCCCGCCACGGCGCTGGCGGTGGGTCAACTGGCGCTGGACGGCGGCGGCTATATCGTGGCCGGAGAGACCACGGAAACCAGTATTCCCGGCGTTTACGCCGTGGGCGATGTGCGGACAAAGCCTCTCCGTCAGGTGGTCACCGCCGTGGCAGACGGCGCGGTGGCAGTCCACATGGCGGAGGAATATATCGCGGGAGGCATCTGACATGAAGAAAAAGCTGAAAAAGTGGCTCCGCCCGGTGCTCTTTACCCTTGGCGGCGCGCTAATGGGCCTCGGATACTACGCCCTTGTGGGCTGCTCCACTGGAAGCTGCGCCATCACCGCCAGCCCGGTCAACACCATTCTGTACATGGGGCTGATGGGCTGGCTCCTGTCCGGGATCTTCGGCAGTCAAAGTGCGTGACGAGGCGTGGATGGATCGTCAGGGCATATTGCCATAGAAGTCCATCCACTCGTCAACCCCGGATTTGCTGTGCGAACTCTCCGTGTGAGCCAACTCGTGCACGCTCCTCTCAAACCTCCAAATTAAGAATGTTCAAGTTGAATATTCATTGAATATGACAATTATCGTGCAGTAATGGGAATGATAACTGAAATTTTCGATACCGAGACAGTAAAAGTGGGAACGGCGAAAACCGTTCCCACTTGCGTTTTGTATGCAGCTTTTCCCTGCGTCACATCGTAGAGAAAGATGCCTTCGCCCAGCAACGTATCGTTAGTGTCATGCTTACGGATGTTAAAGAGAACGGAGCAGTCGTGTTTCTTGGAAAGCTGTACAATATCATCCCCGGTAAAAAGCCATTCACCAGGGCCTTTAACAGCGCCCCATCCGCATTCTCATACACCGCAGTGGAGCTACCACCATATTTTTCAGGTAACTGCCCATTTATATGCCGCATCCTCCCTATAGTTCTTTTAGCATAGAAAGGATTTGCGCGCTACTTTGTCAACAGGTCCGTTATTGTACCTTATCAATCCTTGACAGCACCTTATCTAAGTCACGGACAACGTGCCAATTCCGAACAGATTCCGAACATCAGCTCACATTTCTGTCCCAAATAAAGCAAAAAATCCTGAAACCATTGCGGTTTCAGGATTTTAGCTGGTCCGAGTGGCGAGACTTGAACTCACGACCCCTTGACCCCCAGTCTTTTTGATCGCCAAAAAGTTCTGGAAATATCAAAAATTTGTGGAAAAACCGGAAGATTCGCAAACGGCAAAACACAAGCATTTACAATTATTCCATATATTCCACGCCAATTCCACCGTATTCCACCGCACGCCCACTTAATCAGTTAATCAAAAACCACCGATAGGTTTCCACTTTTGTGCTATGCTCCATCGCTTTTCGAAACTCCAGAAATAATCTGCCAGAGTTTACCGATGTGCAGGATACAAAAAGGTATGGAGTACTGTCGGATTACGTTCAAAAAAGTCCTCATCGCACTATTCATTATACAGCATACCGCTGTAAAAGCAACAGATCGTACTACTAGTGCTGTTTGTTTCTGATCTTCTGTATACTTTTCACTTCGCAAGCTTTTTTGGTGTAAATCCCCTGTAGCTTCGTATTTCTTTGATAGTCCATAGAGATTATAGGCATTGGGGTTGCCTGCTATCATGTAGCAGAACACTCTGCCATGATGCCTATATTAAAAACATCGTATATCCAGAGGCAGATGAAAATGGCAAGGCGATTTTTCTGCATCTACTGCTCCAAACCATTACTTGTATCCAGAATATCACATTAACTCTTGGGATGCAGGATGGTATCAAATCAAAGCATTAGCTAAAGAATACACACCAGATACCTTAAAGATGTTTAACGAACACTACAAGGCATTTGAGGATGGAATGAGACCATTGGTCTACAAACTCGGCTTCCTATACGAATAATCGACAAAGGCTCAGAGGTCAACGGACTTCTGAGCCTTTCATTATCTTTTCAATTGTGTAACTGATAACTTTGTGGTACAATATATGCAAACTATCCGAGGTAAACTTGAAAGGCAACGGAGAATGAGCTATGAAGTTAAAGAGTTATGAGGCATCCCTTAGTGAAAAAATGTCCGAATTCGATATATGGGTTACACCATCTTTAGGGGAAATCAGAGATACTCCTCAGTTTAGGGAGAATTTGGATACATTAAAGCATGGTTTTGACCTGTTATCTCAGCTTACAGACAATTTCGTCGATTATAGTCATTGCTCATCCTCGGTGTTGTCGAATAACACGATTGAATACACCAAACTCAAGGATGAAGATACTGCTATCGATATTTTGAATTCTATTTGGAATGTGTTGCTTCTTGCGACAGGAAAAACCGATAACAATTTGAAATGTCAGTATCCCTTGTTGCTTCGCAATACATATGAAATCTTTGAGTATCCACAGAAAAATACACGTGGGCAATGGAGAAACAAAAGTCTCCCACGTACGCTCTCGTTAGAAGATATAACAAAAATTATTGTTAATCTCTTAGAAAAACCGGACTATCTAAAGATTTTTACTGAAAGCTATTTCCATTTGATAATATCTGATGAACTATATGCAAAACAGTTGTGGAGCCTGGGAAGTGCGTATATTTCTCAAAAAGCATTGGGAAACGAAGACTCCTTGATTAGCTCAATGGTAATCTTTCAGTCAAGAGGTTCAATTACTGCTACCCAGGGACATATTCCAGAAACAATTTTAAGGTCGTATATGACTGATTGGGGACTTAATGCAGGAACCGATTTTAATACGCAGGATGTTGAAGTTGGAGAAATTATTGAAGGAATTGAAGCGGACGACAAAATAAAGAAACGCAAATACGATTTTATTATTCCATTCAAATCAAGAACAAACGGTGCAAAAATATTTATTCAGAGTCAGTACTACGCTGGAGATTCTGGTAGTGTATCACATAAAGTCGTAGATCAGACAGATAGCACCAGAGAAGTAACTTTGAAAAAGTATTCGGAAGCGGTTTTCGTAGAATACTTAGATGGTGCTGGGTATTTCTCTTCACTTAATGGTGACTTACGAAAAATGCTTGCCAAAGAAACCACAAAAGATTTTATACAAATCCGTACGGCACCAATCAAGCTTCGTAGAGAATTGCAAGGAATATATTTTTTGACAACATTGGAAATAGAACATGCTATATTGTGTACTTCTGGCGAAAAAACAGCTGTGATTTCCATGCTTGTTGACGATGGATATTCTGAGGAAGAAATAACCCATGCACTAACACGGGCCATTGAAAATCAACATGTTTCTATATCTGATGTAGAAGTGTTAGGATTGAAGCCTGAGAGAATTGAAATGGTACGAAAGTACTGTCTGCTTGATCTGGTCGCCAATTATGGTAGGCCAATACCTGATAACGAGACAACTGGATGCTTGATGGTTGCTGGTTACAAAACTTTGTGGGGACTGCCTCAAGCGGAGGTTATTCAAATAGCACTTGAAAAGATACCCAAACTCGATTTTCTGTGGGAAACAAAACTGGCGCCGTTCAGTGATATACAATGGCTGGTCGATAAAGGATTTATAAGAAGTAAGTAGGTTATACACAATGATACTAAAAAAGCAAATACAAAATGCCTTGGATAAGGATGGCGTAGTTATTTTACCACCAATGGATGTCTTTGAGTCGATTAAACTGTTACACGATAATGGCATCCATGTTGAGTGTACTATGCTTGACCCTTGGTACAATAAAGGTTTTGGTGGCGTTTTACCAACAGAAGAATACGACAACTTTATTAAGACACTTCTTGATACATCTGGAGAGATTTCTGACTTATTATATTTGTGGGGGTTCCCTGAAGTTATTGGGCCATATGTTAGATATGCCCCAAATAACTACAAAATGTCTGCGTGGCTAACATGGTATTATAAGAATTGTCCATCTGTAATTAGAGGTTGGCGTTCTAGCCAAAACGCGTGCATTCAGTTTATACGCGATGGCTACTCATTACATCCAGAAAACTTTTTGACCAGTGAGCAGAAAGATAAGCTGGCCAATGGAAAAATGAGGTACATTCCAGGACCGCCCAGTGTAATTGAGTCTCCGCTAATTATTGGTTTTGTAGGCAAGAATGAACAAACTGGGCATCCATCTCAAAAGCCAGAGGCTGTATTTGATAGGCTTATCATGATGGCTACTAAAGAAAGCGATGTTGTGTTTGATCCGATGGCAGGCTCTGGTACAACAGGTGCATCGGCAAAGAAAAACAACAGGAAATGTATTCTCTGTGATATGAATGAGGATTATATTCAGATTATGGAACGTAGGTTAGGTGTGTCCAGGCTTATACTACCAAACAGATAAACTAATGAGGCTCCATCCTTATCAGGTGGAGCCTCGTATTATGTCCCCTAATGAATAAATCTACATTAGCTTACCCTAACCTATAATCCGGGAACACAAAAGGGAATTGGGAGATTGCGTTTGCCCGCTCAAAGAAATCGCTGCCACAAGGGTGCCGTCAAGATTTGGTCCTGTTGACAAAGTGGCGCGCAAATCCTTTCTGTGGTAAAATGGTTATAGGAGGGATGCAGCATGATGGGACACCAAAGCAGACAAATGGCAATGCTTTTCGTAGATATAGAGTCACTGATTCCAGAAACCCACCTGCTGCGGAAGATCGAGCGGATGGTATCCTTTGATTTCATCTATGATCTTCTGGCGCCATATTATCCGGCAACAGGCCGTCCATCTGTCGACCCTGTCAGTATGTTCAAAATGCTCTTGAGGCATCAAATCAGAGCGGCGGTTGGTGGAGGAAGTTCAGCTCAACATCGCCTACCGATGGTTTTGCGGATTTGAACTGGATGACACGATCCCAAATCACTCCACATTCAGCAAGACCAGAACACGAAAATGGCAGCAGAGCAGCCTTTTTCAGAAAGCCTTTTATGAAATAGTCAAGCAATGCATAGACAGCGGGCTGATTGACGGAGAAGCCATGGCTGCGGATGGAAGCTATATTCCGGCCAACGTATCAAGAGAAAGCTGGATCAATGTAGAAACAGAAGTTGAACAGAGTATGCAAAGCTACCTCGATTCTTTGGATGAAGAGCTTTTCAATCAGCCGGGCTTCAAAAAGCCGCCAACAAAAATTGTAAGGAAGTGCCGTACCACCAGCCAAACAGATCCAGACAGCGGTTATATCAATCACGGCAGCAAACGCGGCATCGGGTATCTGATGGAAGCAACTGTGGATTGCAAACACGGCATCTTAACAGGCGTTGATGTGTATTCTGCCAATGAGAAGGAAAGCGTCCTGATCTTGCGGCATTTGGAACGGCAAATCAATCTTGGCATCCCAATGAGCCGGCTTGCTCTGGATCGCGGATACGAAACTGGTGCTGTTCACCGGGGGCTGGAGCTTCTGGGCATTATCGGATATATCCCCGCAATTCAATTCTCCAATCCACCTGAGAAATATGGATTCTCCTACGATCCACAGCTGGACGCATTCATCTGTCCGGAAGGAGTTCCTCTTACGTACCACAGGCTAAATTGCAGCAAATCGACGGGCAAATATCTGCGTTGCTGCCAGGTCGAGGGCGATGTCTGTATGCACTGTCCAAAACGGCTGGGCTGTTTTGACAAGGCTGGAATTCGGCGCAGAGTGCTGGCCAGCAGCTGCTATCCGGCATTTTTCAGAGGGCATCAGCGCGTGGGAACTCCTGAATACCTGTCCATGATGCGGCTTCACAAAATCTGGGCCGAGGGCAGTTTCTCCGTCTTGAAACGGGAACACTGTATTTCAAGGATTCGAGAAAGGGGCATTCTCGCGGCTACGGAAGAATGCCTCCTTGCCGCCATGGCCCTAAATCTTAAGCGGATGGCAAAATGCCACCTTTCGCTATCTCACAATTTATTATTCTGCTGGAACCACTGTGGGTTTCAGCAGTTTTTTGCTTTTGTCAACAGGTCCAGATTTATGCGCAAATTTATTTGCAGGTTCCAGCTGAATGAAGTCAGCCGGCAATAGAGGCGTCGTCCAGAGCCGCCTCCAAATGCTTCATGTCCATGTACTTCTTGTTGCCCCACTGGGTGCCGGCCACATGGCGAAGCCGGGCGCCGACCAGCATCAGGGCAGAATTGCCGTCTGGGAAACTGCTATCCGGATTTTTTCAGAGGACATCAAGCAAGGGGTGGGAACGCCTGAATACCCGTCCATGCTGCGGCTTCGCAGGATCTGGACTGTGGGCAGTTTCTCCGCCTTGAAACGGGAACACTGCATTTCAAATATTAGAAAAAGGGGCATTCTTGCAGTGATGGAAGAATGCCCCTTTGCTATCATGGCTCTACATCTTAAACAGATGAGAAATGCCATTTTTTCTATCTCTAAATTTGCAACAGCCCATCAAAAGGGGTGTACCATTCGTTGAAATACCGCGACGCATAATGGCAAAAAATCATGGCTATGCCAAATACAGAACGCATATATCTTGTAAACAGGCATTATAAACAGAAGGAGTCTGTCATTCAAAAGTCGATCCGCTCTGCACAGCTATGGAAAAGTGCTGCTACGGTCAGTTGTTTGCAGTCAGTGCACTATACAGAGGATTTTTCTCGCCATCTGCCACAAGCTGAGAGAGCATCATATCCAAATGCTGAAACGCCACAGTTTTCAAATCATAGCTGCCATTTTTCAGCGCCCAGTCAATGGTGAGTCCGCGCGAAAAAATAAGCAGAGAGTTTGCGATAAAGTCCACAGGAAACTGTGCTTTCAGCTCACCGCTTGCAATACCGTTTTGCAGGATGTTCAGCAGCGTTCTATACATCACACGCTCCTGAGAGTAAAAAAAGGTATTGCCGTTATCGATTTGCTTGAACTGTCCGGAATACTGGCGCACGATAAACTGCACGCCCTTTTCCGACACATAATCATACTTTAAAGAAAATAGCTGATACAGCTGGTCGATGCTGGCGCCGCTGAGCGGTTTTTCCCGAATCGATTTAGAGATAAACTCATCGTATGCGATGTACTGTTCCTGAAAGACCGCATCCAGCGATGTGAAATAGTGGTAAAATGTACCGACGGAAATATTGGCCGCCTTGCATACATCTGTAATTTTCAGCGCCGCAAACCCTTTTTTGGTTCCCAGCTCCATGGTTTTCTTAAATATTTTCTGCCGTGTCCGCAGTGCTTGCTTTTTTCTGGAGGTCAGCTCCTGATTCTGCTTACCGGCCTGATCATTTTTTTCCAATATAGACACCCTCACAATTCCGTGCAGAGTTTTTATTGAATATATTCATATTACCTGTTATCGCACATAATTGCAACAAAAGTTTCTATGAAAAAATTCGATTCATGTTAAATTTTTCCACCAGATAAGATCTATAGGAAAAACTCTGAACAAGCTTGACATGATTTCAAAGCAATGCAGCACATGATTGGTCGCTGCTGCGATTCGATATAATAGATGCGGATCGCTGGGGAAGCCTGTTGCCTGCAGTCAAACACGCGGTCAAATACAACCCAGCCATTTCCAATACGGGACACTGATCAGAAAAGCTGTTAGAGACAGCATCTCGTATACAAAGCAGGCTTTTATTGTTCCCCGATGAGAGATGGTATTCTGCATACAGTTGAACGCCGGAAGGAATACTAAATTCTGGTAAGGCGTGAACCAGCAGAGCATAGTTGCGTAAATAACAAAGCCGATGCCCAGCGGACAGATTCCTACTGCCTGAAAAACCGGCAGCAATACTGTCATTGTCAGGGTAATGGTTGCCATCAGGGAGATCAGCAGCAGCCTTAGCAGCATAACGCTCACCGCCACTACAAGGATCAGAAGCCAGGTATTGTCCACTATGCTGAATATCGGCAGGAGAAGTTCCTGAAGACACTTATTGATGCCAACCTGTTTCAATAGGATTCCGATGTTTAGTGCGCCGCCCAAAAATACAATCAGCGGCCACGGCACAGATGTAGATAGCTCATTGGGCTCCAACACCCCCAGAAGGAAGCAAGCCAGCGCACCGCAGAGAGAAACTGTTGTGGCATCGATGTGCAGAATATTCTCGAAGATCCATAGTAGCAGGCAGACCCCAAGAATCACGCCGATCTTCTTTTCATCCTTAGAAGGCTTGCCCATCTCATCCAGCTTCTGCCGAATATATGCCCCTGAGATTTGCCGTTTCTCACTGGGGCGGCAGGCCGTGAGGATGAATAGAAGCATTCCGCCTGCTACGATCACCAGCCACGGTAGCATGCACGCCAGCCAGTAGAGGAATGTTGCGCGCTGCTGAAGCTCCTGCGGCAAAATGGCCAGCATAGCATAGCCGTTGGTTCCTGCCGTTTTGAATGCCGGACAAAGGAAGCCGAACCCGATCACAGCGGCCAGAAACAGTCCGTATCGCCCGGAAGCCTCCGCCGGATATTCCATGGCATCCGCAACGCTGCAGGCCATGGTCGCTCCCAGGATCATCTTCGCTGTAGCGCTTGGGATCAGCGGCGAGCAGATCAGCCCCACCGTCAGCAACGCTAATACCTGGCCTAAAAAGGTGGGGGGGAAGTGCTGCATCAGCTTCAGTGCAATCCGCCGGATTAGTCCGGTACGATTTACTGCCGTCGTGATACAGAACACACCTACAAACAGCCAAACCGTGGAATTGGTGTAGGAGCTGAATGCACCGGATACATCTGTGATTTTCATTATGACCCACAGACATTGAAGCAGAAGCGCGACCATCCAGTCGCTGATGACCGCACCTGCCCACCAGCATATCGCAAGGAACACCGTACCCAGCACCATCATGGCACTGCGGCCGGTGCTGCCAACGCTTTCCGCTGCAGCCTGCAGTGCAGCCGGAGACGGCAGTACCACGCAGAACAGGATGCACAGTAATGCACCTAAGCATCCCATTATGGCCCTTTTTATAGAAATATGCCCTTTCACCAAAGCTGTCCCCCTTCGATGGAGTAAAAACAGGGCGGATCGCCGTGAGAATTCTCTGGCGATGCCGCCCCGTTCTGTTTTAGCTGCACCGATATACTGGCATCAGGTCATTACTCACACAACCATCCGCCATCCGCCGCAATCACAGCGCCGGTCACATAATTGGACGCATCAGATGCAAGGAAGATCACACTCCCGATCACATCCTCCACGCTGCCCAGCCGCCGCATGGGAATCTTGCGCACAATGCTGTTGTATACCTTTTCGTTTTCAAATTCCTTCTTGTTGATCTCTGTCACAATATAGCCGGGAACCAACGCATTGACGTTGATATTGTAGCGGGCCCATTCCATCGCCAATCCCTTGGTGACCTGAGCCAGACCACCCTTGGCCGCGAGATATGGCAGCACCAGCTTGCCGCCTACATAACCATAAACGGAGATGGTATTGATAATACGGCCATAATTCTGCCGGATCATCACCTTGCCAACAGCCTGTGCCACCATAAACGCACCGCGCAGATCCACATTCACCACGCGATCCCATTCTTCCATGGTCAGATCTTCTGCTTTTTTGGTGATTGCGGCGCCGGCGTTGTTCATCAGAATATCAATGCGGCCAAACTCCGCCATAGCCTTGTCCACCATGGCGTTGATAGCGCTCTGATCCGTTACATCCGTGGGAACCGCCAGTGCGCGGCGGCCCATGGCTCGGATTTCCTCTGCTGTGGACTCACATTCAGAAACCGTGCGGCCGACAACGACGATATCGGCGCCGGCATTGGCCAATCCGAGTGCCAGAGCATGACCAATATTTTTCGTTGCGCCAGTGACCAAGGCCACCTGCCCAGTCAGGTCAAAGGTAGGAAACTTCATATTTAATCCTCCATATGTACTTGATCAGATTGCATGATCCAGAGAGCTTTCCAGCATAGCAATATATTTCTCAAAGGTCAGCTCCTTCAGACCATTTCCAATAAAGATTCCCTGCGGGTCCAGCATGTGAATGATCTGCAGCTCCTTCTCAGTAGGTGCCTTCGTTTCCTTCAGATCATTAGATATCAGCAGCTCCCATGGAATCTCCTTTTTCACATCCTCCACCGTTACATTCGGGTGGATGCTGTCCAGCATCAGCTCCCGCGTTTCCGGATGGAACCGGAAGATGCATTTGTCCGTAATGACTGCCGCCGGACCGCCTCTTGGCAGGCCGGAGCGTTCCCGGCTGTCTCCGCCAGTAAGATAACCGGGAGAGGTGATGTAATCTACCCGTTCCAGAAAGCGCCGCCGCTGCAAAGGAATGGAAATGACAGTGCGGCCCGCACAGCTGGCGATATCGTTGGCGCCGCCGCTGCCGGGAAGCCGAGAGGCCGGGGCAAAATAATTGCCGTCCCCGAAAATCGCCGTACTGTTCAAGTTTCCGTAGCGATCGACCTGTGCGCCGCCCACCATGCCGACATCTACAAAGCCGTTCTGCTGATCGGCAAACAGCCGCCACAGCGGCATGACGGTCATGGCATTCTCGCTGCATGCGCTGTCACCAATCCCCAGGATCAGCCGCTTCGGCCGGGGCCCCAGCGCACCGCCCTCTGTGGCAATCATGGCACTGGGGGCATGGGTCTTCTGCGCCAGCAGAGCGCCCAGGAGTGGGTTGCCCACGCCGGCAAAGATCACCTCGCCGTCCTGTATCTCACGGGCAGATGCAACAATCATCAGCTCACTTAATGTGTACTCCATGTTCCCCACCCCTTAATAAACGCTGGGGTTGAACTTCTCTTCCATCTGATGGAGCTTCATGAGACGTTCAAAACCCACTTCACGCAGATATTCATTCCAGTCCTCTACACCATAGCAATAGCGCTCCATCCAGATCTCAAAGCCCTCGCGGGTTTTAAACGCCTTCATCTGCTGACTATGGAAGGGCAGGTCGTAAATGTAATCATAGGCCATGTTCCATGGATGGCTGGCAAAGGGCACTTCACACACCGCATCCACGGTGTAACCCGGAACAATGGTCAAATTCGGCGTCTTTCGGATCAGCTCCTGGTCCACCAGCTTTTCACAGGTCAGAATCGTATGCTTTGCAGCTCGGGCTATATTTTCTGCGCTGGCGGAAATGCCAAAGTACTGCCCGTTTCCAAACCGATCTGCCCGGGAACAGTGAATCAGAGCCACATCGGGCTGTGCTGCCGGCACCAAAGAAACTTTTTCCCCAGTATAGGGGGCTTCCATTTCCTGGATCCGGCTATTATATTTTGCAAAATCAGATCCGAGGAAAGACTTTGTCGGCAGGAAGGGCACCCCCATAGCGCCAGCCAGAAACCGCAGGGACATACCGTAATTGGAATACTCTTCCAATTCTATCTCCCTAGGTACCTTCTGCTCCACACAACGCCGGAAGTTATAACCAAGGCCAGCCACGGCATAAGCAATCCAAGCTACCTCCGCCTTCTTCACCAGTCCTGCGCCGATGAGAATATCTGCGGGTTCTGCAGGGCTTTCACAGATCAGCGTTAGGTTTCCGATTCGCTGCCGGGCAATCTCGTACGCATGAGCCACACACTGGGTTCCGCCCATACCGCCAAAGGCCACCGTACTTCCCTCATGAACAAACTTCTGGACAGCCTCTGTCAGGGTCATCCTCTTATCCTGTTTTTTTCTGAATTCATTTGCACCCAAGAAATTACACTTCCTTTTGTAGGAGAACCGGGATTTGCTTCCGCAAATCCCGGCCCCCAGTCTTGTTTTACACAGAGGGCATTCCTTTACAGGCACTCGATCAGGACGGCCGTACCCATACCACCGCCTGCACACAGCGTTGCTACGCCGTACTTCTGACCTCTCCGGCGCAACTCATACATCAGTGAGATGATAATACGCACACCAGTGGCACCTACCGGATGGCCAAGAGAAATGCCGCCTCCGTTAACGTTCAACTTCTCCAAGGGAATGCCCAGTTCTCGCTGACAGGCCACACACTGGGCGGCAAAGGCTTCGTTGATTTCAAAAAGGTCAATGTCTCCAATCCCAAGCCCTGCCTTCTCCAGAACTGCCCGAGTGGCGCTGATGGGGGCGATGCCCATCACCTCAGGAGGCACTCCGGTGGTAGCAACGGACACTACCCGAGCCAGTGCCTGTACGCCGCTAGCCTCCGCATAGGCACGATCCATCAGCACTACACCGGCTGCAGCGTCATTCATGCCAGAGGAATTGCCGGCAGTCACGCGGCCGTTCTCTTTAAAGGATGGGTTCAACTTTGCCAGTGTTTCCAGTGTTGTACTCCGTCTGGGATACTCATCGGTGCCATATACTATATCTCCCTTTTTGCCATGCACCGTTATAGGGATAATTTCCGCCTGAAAATGCCCTGCATCAATGGCGGCTGCTGCCCGTTGCTGAGAAAGCAGTGCGTAGCGATCCATGTCCTCACGGGTGACGTGATAGGTATCCGCCACATTTTCTGCGGTAATACCCATGGCGGGACCTACACCCAGATTCGTCAGAGAATCCCACATGGAGTCTCGCAGCTCCATATGGCCGAACTTCTGCCCATAGCGGGCGTTGAATACCATGTGGGGTGCGGTGCTCATGGTATTCACCGCCCGCTATGGGCAGAAGTTGGTGCGGTGCTCATACTGTCTGCGCCCCCAGCAAAAATACACTTTGCTTCACCGGCCTTGATCTGGTAGTAGCCCATTTGCACTGAGGACATAGATGAGGTGCAGTTTCGATGCACCGTAATGCCCGGAACAGAATCTGGGAGGCCTGCCTTTATCAGTGCCACACGGGCCAGATTGTTCTCCTTATAGGTCCGCTGGTAGTTGCACCCCCAGATCACATCGTCCACGCAGGCAGGATCAATGCCGGAACGGAGCACCAGCTCCTTCATGATGGGGATGGACAGATCCAACGCGGTCAGGGTTTTGAACTGGCCGCCGATGGTGCCGATGGGGGTTCTGCATCCGGCGGTAATTACAATGTCGTTCATCATTTCAGTTATCCTTTTTCTGTAGACTGATGGCCGCCCGTTCAGCGGTCGGCAAAAGAGGGCTTCCGCTTCTCCAGAAACGCATGCATGCCTTCTTTCTGGTCATAGGTAGCGAACATACCGCTCCAGTTTTCCGCCTCCATGGCAACGGCCTCCGTTACAGAGGTCATCTCCATGCCGGCCAGAATTGAGTGTTTAGCAACCTCCAGTGCCGCGCGGCTCTTTTTTGCGATTTTCATCGCCATCTCCATGGCTGCTGTCAGCACGTCTCCATCGGATACCACTCGGTTTACCAGCCCGATCCGCTCTGCATCGGCTGCAGAAAGCGAACTGCCTGTAAAGATCATCTCCATCGCCTTAGCGCCGCCGATCAAACGAGGCGCACGGATGGTACCGCCTGCTCCGGGCATGATACCAAGGCCGATCTCCGGAAACCCAAGCTTTGCCGATTCTCCGCAGATGCGGAGGTCACAGGCCAGCGCCAGCTCCAGTCCGCCGCCCAGCGCATAGCCCTCCATAGCGGCGATCGTTGGCACCGGCAGTTGCACCATGCGATTATAGACTGGAGAGAATGCAAACGCCTTCGCCCCTTCAGGGGCACAGTCGGCCATTTGGGCGATATCGGCGCCGGCAGCAAAGTTCTTGCTGCCGTGAAGAATCACGCACTTGACCTCTTTTCGGGACTCGATTTCGCTGATGCATGCATCCAACTGGTCAATAAGCTCTCTGTTTAGGGCGTTCAAAGCCTCCGGGCGGTGAATGGAAACTACCGCCACAGCACCTTCATAGCGTACAGAAATCCCCATACCCTTACCCCTTCGGTGTGTAGTCGTAGAAACCCTTACCAGACTTTCGGCCATACTCGCCCTTTGCATAGTGCTCCGTCAGGCAGGCAGCTGGCAGGTCGGCCTTGTCACCGGATGTGCGGAATCGCTCCATGTAGACATTGTACTCTAGATCCAATCCGGTCATATCCAGGGTCTCAAGCGGCCCCATGGAGTGACCCAACGCCCCCTTGACGGCGGTATCAATGGCCTCTGGCGTTGCAATACCGGCATCAACCAGATAACAGGCTTCACGAGTCAGTGCGCTAAAAATCCGGTTTACCACAAATCCATAAATTTCCTTTTCAATTTTCACCGGCGTCTTGTCAATGGACTGCACAAAGCGGAACGCCGTATCAAAGGTATCCTGTGAGACGTGGGGGCCTTTCACCACTTCCACAATCTTCATCACCAGTGCCGGGTTGAAGAAGTGAACATTCAGCACGTGGGAAGGATCCTTCACCGCATGACAGAAGCGGGAACTGACGATATAGGAGCTATTGCTGGCATAGATACAGTGAGCGGGAGCGTATTCATCTAATGCCTTCAGGGACTTGATTTTGATCTTCAGAATATCGGGTACCGCATCAATAATTAGGTCTGCCTCCCCCGCGGCCTCCTGAATGTCTGAGGAGTAGTGCAAAGCTGCCTGTGCCTTTGCAGCAGCCTCAGCG
>OGLJ01001416.1_pt1 | contig 19907 bp, 27 predicted proteins | sample 1572801 | NCBI WGS metagenome assembly OGLJ01 (sample SAMEA2581877, study PRJEB24529) | metagenome | biome: Human gut stool | place: China | collected 2011
GCGGGCATAGATACTTTCAAAAGTGGTTGCCATAGCCCGCCTCCTTTATTTAGATCGAATTCTCTAGGTCAACAGACAGAGAGTCTTCCAGTGCCTTGATAGCGCTGCGGCTGTCCAACTTGCCATTTTCGATTCGCTTCTTCGCTTCAGAAGTAATGGCATCTTTTGTTCCGCCGGGCAGAGTCGGCACAACCTTCTTGATCTCTTCAGCTGGCATTGTGAACACATCCTCAAAATCGTCAGTTGTCAGACTGTTTCTGTAATATCGTTCAACGCCCAGTTTCTTAATAACTGCGGGATCATCAATCAAAATCCAATTCTCCTCAAAGAATCGCCGCTGATTGCCGCGCATTGAAACGAGCTCCCGGTATTCCAGTTCCTGAATATCGCCAAACTGATCCCACTCAACGGTATAGCCTGGATTCAACAGAGACTTGTAGATCAATGTGCCGGCAGTACCATTTCTGCATTCGACCATCGTATCGTTTGTAATTTCCACAGCAGGGGAGACAGTCGTATTTTCAATGGCTGCTTTTGATGCAGTGGTTCTTGTAGTAGCACGTCTTGCCATTTGGTCCTCCTATTTAATAAGAAAGCGACGGAATATATTGCTCCGCCGCTATTGTTCGATTTAATTTATCAGTTAGGACAGCTTGTAAGCGCCGAAGTCACGATCAAAAATAACGGCCAGGCCGCTACGCTTGATCATCAAGAACTCCTGGCTCATATCAGCATTATCCATGGGGTTGCCCATCAGCATGGTAACATCGCCCTCGGTAATGCGCTTAATGGGCTTGGTATCGCCAGCAAACACATACAGAGTCTTGTCATCCAGAATGAAATTGTCAGTGCCAGTAGCCAGACGCTGCTTAACACGGATCAGCTGAGTACCAGCGAACTTGCCATAGTAACCCATATTGTACAGATCTTCACGAGCAGAATCAGAGACTTCGGCAGTTTTAATCTGGCGCAGAGCCTTCTGGGTGCCAATGATCACAGCAGTCTCGCCAGTAGAAGCCTCAACGCGCTCGATCAGATCCAGCATCTTGTCCTCATCAAAAGAACCAGTGACAATATAAGGAGCCTGCAGCTTGCTGAACATGCCAGTGAACTCTGCGTATGCCTCATCCAGTTCCAGCTTAGTGAAAGACTTACCGACTGTATCAACAAACTTGTTAAAATCAATTCGACCAGCCAGGACGCGGTTCAGTTCCTCATAAATCTTGACGGCACGCAGTTTGGTGCTGACAGCGATATCCATGCCGCCTTCCAGACGCTGACGACGAATGCCCTGGGTGCCCTCAGCGATATCAGCAACAGCAAACAGGCACTCCTTCTCAATGTGGAACAGGGGACTATCACCCAGAGAAGTGTTACGGTCCTCAACCATATTCATGAAGAACTCATCGCCCTTCAGACCTTCCTCATGGATAACATTCACCAGTTCCTCAACGATTGCAAAGACGCCGTTGCACTTGCCATCACGAACATCCTTCCAATTCAGCTTGGTGCTGCCATTATTGGCTTCGACCAGAGCCTTACGCAGAGCTTCCTGAGTGTCGCCAACAGAATACTCACCAGCAACGTGACCCTTGTAGCCATCGACAGCCAGCTTGATCAGATTAGAATCAATAGCCATAATATAAACCTCCTAAACAAAATAAGGCCGCCCGATAAACGGACGGCTTCATGTTAATTTCATATACTTCGGGATCACTTCAGGGTGATGTAGAAATACTCGTACTTGCCCTCGCCAAAACCGGTGATATCCTTGTCGGTAATAGTGCCGAAGGTAGAAGCGTCAGCGGTGTCCTGAACCTTCGCCTTGGTAGAATCAGCCACAAAGCCAACATACTTACCAATAGCGGGAGTGCCATCGAATGCTTCGGCAGTCACAGAATAACCGCCCTTGGAATCCAGTGAATAGGCACGAATAATCTTGCCAGCCGGATTAACCCACTCCTTCAGATAGTGAGCGACGGTCTGATCATAGAACAGTTCCTCTTCTGCAATAACATACAGGTCTTCCTTGACAGTGGTCGCAGTGGGAGCGGTAGCCTTATAAGCCTCACGACCCGCTTTCTCACCCAGAACGACGATGTTGCCATTGTCGATCTCGGCGGTAGCGTCGCTAGAATAGAAAATCACACTTGCCAGCTGCTCACCATTCTTGGTGCCACCCAGATTATCAGTGCGCACAACAGCATGCTTAGTATTTGCCATAATTATGTACCTCCTAAATTTTTGAATTATTACTTACCGAGATAGTGCTCCATCAGACCACCATACACGGCATTATCTGAACCGTTCTGGGTGCCACCCACGCCAAAGCGGACAGTTCCTTTGTTGTTTGTATTGGGGACATAAGAAAATTCTGCGGACCGACGACCGACCAGTGCATAGCACTTGGTTTCCAGATCAGCGTAAGAAATCTCCTTATTCTCCTTCAGTGCGGTATATTCCTCATTAGCGCCCAGCTTTTCATCCATAATAGAGAACAGCTCATCACGCTTAGCTTTATCTGCCGCAGCGATTGCCTCAGCTTCAGCCTGCTGATATGCTTCCAGCTTGGGTTTGATTTCACTAACTTCATTGGCCGCCTTAGTAAAGCTATCAGACAGTTCAACAAGCTTATCAGTCAAAGTAGAGAACATAGTGATCAGGCCAGGCATCACGTCGCCCTCGTCCCAATCCTCATAAGTGACTTTCTTACGTTTAATATTCGCGTAATCCAGAACAACATTGTCGCCATTCATAGAGTAGGGAATACCCATTAGCTGATACGTGCCAGAATCGGTCACAATTACCTCGCCGTCCAGAATATCGGTGAGCCAATACTTAGGAATCATGCAGTCAGAATCCCATTGAGAAGGAACCTGAACCTTCAGCAACGCATTATAAATTTCGTCTCGAAGCTGATTAGCGCTCAGAGTAAACTCAGCACCAGCAGCGGGTTCATTCTCGGTAGGAGCGGACTCGGTCTCCGTAGTAGGTGCGGTATTCTCCTCAGCTGGAGCGGCCACAGGGTCAGTCACCGTGTTCTCATTGGGAGGAGTTACCTCATTCCCGGCGGGTTCGGTAGGAGCTATCGTGTTCTCAACAGAAACCTGATTCTCCTCGACGCCAGAGGTCTTAATCTCATTTTCATTCATTGGTTTTATATCTCCTTTCTCCTCATCGGATGGAATATCATTTTGTACAGAATAGTTCTGCTGAAGAGCTTGGTACTCATAGAGCCGCTCTCGAATTTGTGATGTGATATCATCAACAGAGAACTGCGCCGTAATACAGCTGCCGGTCATAGCAGGCTGAATCTTCGGGTCAGTGGTAGACAGAATACAGAAACCATCAAACTTAAAAGAAGAGACAGGTGTGTTTCCGTCTCTATCTTTGGGGCCACATACCATGTCTGTCAGTTCGACGCTGTGGTTCTTTATCACATCGCGAGTAAAAATATCCACCGGATCACCAAACTTTGTCCAAATCAAACCATCGACGCGCAGATATTCACGTTCAGTGCCAGTACCGTCGTCTTTGATAATCCAGCGTGGATTACAAGACTCAGGAATCACACCATAGGCTTGACCTGCGTACATATATTTGACATCGTTATCTGTAACGCGCAGCTCGTGCTCGTGCCCCTTGAAATCTTTTTCTTCGTCATCCAATTCATCGACAACGTAACCCAAAATTGGCATATTAGCGATAGAAGAAATCGCTTTGTTAATGGTGTCTTTGGTAAAACTTGTTCGATTTTTATTCGCACCTGTGTGCATCACATCAATATAGACATCAATGAAGCGAAAATCAGAAGTTTCATATTCGTTCTTCTTTGTAAAAGAAATTGGATATCGTTGATTCAATCTGATTTCACCTCCTTGTCAGCAAAATAAAAACCCTGGCGAATCGCAATCTGCAACTCAGCCAGAGCATTTTCAAATATGGTATCATTGATAAATACATAATTGTTTGGTGGGTCCTTTCTCAACAAGAGAGCCCCGTGTTCCACTAAAAAGTTGGCCATCCCGGCGGCGTGAGAGCCATGCACAATGATTTCAAATATTTCTTGTTGCATTTCACTCCTCCTGTCTATCGGCAGTTACATTGCCAGCATCGGACAAGCCTTCGCCCTTGCTTGCATTTGTTGGACGTCCACCTTCGTCTCCTGCCACTGCGCCGGATTGAGTATTTGAACTGGTAAGAGGCTTTTCGGTGTTGCCAAGACCAAGAATCTCATTCTCTAAATAGGTCATATTCTCATAGTCCGTACCAGCATAGCCAGCAGTTGCCAGTGCAGCGGTTCGTGTTGGTATTCCGTAGGTTGCATCTTTCAAATATCGTTCGTGCATCTCCGCAATATTAAAATGTGTTACAGGTAAGAAGTTGATGCGGAACTTATAAGAACTAGACACGCTTTTCAGTTTTCTATTAACCCATCTCTCTAATTGTCGCATAACAGCAAACACGATTTCCTGGTCGTTTACAGTACACAAATTTAGTGTAGAAGCAGACGGATCTTCGCCGCCGCCAAACAGAATTTTATTTACACCTGCTTTAGTAAAGAATGATGCTTCTGCATTTGCGACCTCGTCTGTATCACTATTGACACCGCTGCGATCGAAATTCCAATCAGTGAGCTTCATTGGGGTCAAAATTGCACCAATATTCGGTGGCAATACGTTGCTCATCATATCGTAGAATTCTTTTGCAGTTTCGTAGTCAATTAAAAAAGAGCCATCGTCTTCGTTGAGCGGAATCTCCATAGCTAAAGCTTTATAGTTGTTCGTCTCACTGGCATTCTTACTGATTGCACGATAGTCTTCGATGTCTGCCAAAGCACTAAATAGGCTCACAAACGGAGGGATAGGAATATAATCATGCTCGTTCACTTTAATGCAAATCGATTTCGTGCTGTCCAATTCTTGCCATTTATACAACTGTGTATTTGTCTCATATGTGTTATACATCGTCTGGAATTCAGGCGGATAATTCGGCAGTTTATCTGCATTCGAGTCAAAGTATGAAAAATTGAATGCAAAATTATATACGCCATCCTCAATGCTGCTGATTTTACAATAGTCAGCATCAAGATTTTGGAATGCAACGCTGTCTTTTGTCTCCCACTCGTAGCCATAGTAAACGTCGTCACGGAACGCAACCGTAAACATTTTTGTAGCTTCGTGCGGTAAATTCATCAGTTCAACAGCAGCTACACTAGAGTAATACGCCTTCTTAAATTTATTATTGTTGATCGTCTTGGATCGGTCTAAGCCATATGGGACAATCGTATAAGAAAACGTAGACATATTCGCGAAATATTGAATCAGCCGACGATAGTAGTTCGAGATATTAAACAAGTATTTGCTCATATTTCGAAGTTGCTTTTCGTAGCTGGCAGGGTTGCCAAGATACGTGATAATCTGGTCCTTCGTATATTTTGTATATGTCGGATTTGTCTCTGATGTTGACTCAAGATTACGAATGCCAATTTTAGATAGATTGGCATAAACACCTTTTAGCAAATCAGAATATGTAATATAAGAAGTATGGCCGTTTTTAGGATTTGTCACTGCCACCTTCTGATCTTTTTTGTCAGCCATTACAGACCTCCCTTCTTTAATACCGGCGCACGGAAGTTAAAATCAAGGAGCTTTGGTTTATTGTGCCGCTTCTCCAAACCACGTTCAACCTGTTGCGCGATATAATAGTTATAGGACAGAGAAGAGTAACGGTCTTTACGACATCCTGATTTTTCCTTGACCTTGATTACGTTGTTTACTGTCTCATATCCAAGATTGACAAGTTCGTTCACTGCAAGACCAGTATTGATATACGGCATTTGCAGAGCGGCTCGTTCACTTGGTGACATTTTATCGTAGCCTTTGTAGAGCTTTCGGAGCTGATCTTCGCAGCTATACTCGCTTTGTAAAAGGTGGATTCGCCCCTGTTGGAAACCACTGCGCAGACCTATAGCTACATCACTGTTGAACTGAGAGCTGCCCATGATGGCCCAAATAACTTTCTTGGCTGTTTTATCAGAGCATCGATCCGCAATTTCGGCATTATTACAACAACTGATCGCAGAATACGTTTCACCAGTTTCGGGGTCGTAGATGTCACGCATCAATAAATCAATCAACGGGATACCAACGGAACGAGCATCAATCCCAAGGTAATCGCAATTGAAATAATCAAAATAGCGACGCAATTTTAATGCTTGATCTTGCACGCTCATACCTTCAACATTCTCAGAGTAAACGAAATTACTGGTATAACGACCTGATTTATTTGGTATCATACAATTAAGGAAGATACTGGTCGCGTCGTTATCATTTTTCTTGGAACTCATCAGTGCAATATCGGCAGTCAGAATGCGAACTTCTCCATTTTTCTTTTTCGGAATCTCTGCCGCAGCGGAGGAAAGTACGATATTTGGAGCATAAAACGCCTTTTCAATGACACGAGTTTTATTGATGTCATCGAATTGGAATAATCCACCCTCGGTAGCGCCCAGCCACTTACATTCGTTTTCCATAGCGAACGTCAAATCGGAAAAACTGGATTCAGACATCTCGTCTTCGATAGCCTCTTTGAGAAGTAGCCCACTTTTGATTGACATCTGATAAGGGAAAGAAACACAATAGTATTTTTTATTTTGATCAATCATGTTGACAAAATAATCCTTGCACTTCTCATAACTCCAGTGGTTTTGGAACCATGCAGAAGTAAGATAAAATTCTTTGTTTCGTTCAGCCAGGTGCTCATATTCCGGTTTATTAAGATAGCCAGGATGACGAACAATATTTAGAAACTTTTTCAGAATCAGATCGATAACATCTTTAGAAAGTAAGCGATACTCATCACAGACAAGAACAGTGGCACGAGAACCGCGCGAACTATCATTTGCAGTGACAACTTTGATATAGCTACCATTCTTAAACAAGATTTCTGCCTTCTGATTATTGATTTCCCATTTTTTTATTTCTGATCGCAGCAATGGACTGTTTGGATATATTTCCTTCATGATTTTCTCATCAAGGATATTTATAGACTGCGTTCGAACTTTACACGCGATACATACTTTGCTTTCTGGCCAAAGAATACAGGTAATCACACAAAATACGGCAGTTAAAAAAGACTTTCCAATGCCGCGGGCAGCGATGAATGTAAAGCCTGTGCATCGGACCATCAAAAATAAAAGCAACTGCTGAAATGGTTTTAAGTTTAAATTCAAACAGTCTTTTGCGAATCGCTGCGGATTGGCCCTATAGAACGAACACCGAACGGCAACAGTATTCATTATCTTTTCTGATTTCGAATTGGCGACTTCTTTATCTGTCAATTTTCCCTTACTCAAGACGAACCACCGCCTTCGCCAGGACCGAAAATCGTCTCTCGTAAACTGCCGTCAGCCGAGTCATCTTCAGTAGTCGATGGTTTATGAGCTGTGTATCTTTCCATTTCTTTATCAAACTCTTCTTGATAAGGATTAGGCAGATTAAACATCTTCAATAGAGTACCTAATACCCACACCCTAAAATACTTGCCGATACCGTCTACATCTTGCCATTCGGGTGCTGGTTCTGGGATTGGTTCTTCTTCTTCCCATTTTTGAATCAGTGTTCCAAATGTGTTTGATTCTGCTAATGCATTATCATTTGTTTGATTAGGTTTAACATTAGCAGAAGTCATCAAGTTCAATAAATTGTCAGTTGCTTCTTTAATTTTCTTTGTATCGCCAGTCGCGTATGCTTTTTCAGAATTAAGTTCTGCTTTTGCAATTTGCTTAAACAAAGTCTCCTGCGAAACAGTTTTACATTCTTGACGAGTTATCCAATTTTGATAATGATCCTCAAGGAATAAATAATCACGTTCATCAAATCCATCACCCCAGAATCTAATCATCTTCTGAGTGACTTTTGTTCCCTTGGTATCGCCGGCAGCAAGTGCGTCCTTTTTCTTCTGGTCGATTACATCGTCATAAGATTTATCTGCATACTGACGTATATTAAGACGTCCCATATAGGTGTTGATTTTTAAAGCAGATGCCACAGAATGTTCTGAAGCGTCAAGCAATTTATCATTGACATAGGTATCGAACATCATAGCCAGACGGTCAATCGCTTCATCTTCATCGTTGTACTTCTTAACATAAAACTCAAACATCTTCTCACGGCACTCATTGCACCACGGGAGGTATCCGTCATTACCCATATACCATTGACTCTTCGTTTTTGAGAAATTACCTTTGCGCACGTCATAGATTTTTCCGCAACACATACATTTGCCACCACTCCAAGAGGGCGGAACTTTAATGCGCGGTTGTTTTTTTTCAACGGCAGTTCTGGCCATAGTTCTTCACCACCGTTCCATCGTCTAACATGTTGTCAAAGCGATACTTCAATTTATCCCACAGTTTCAAGATTTCATTAAGTTTTTGTGTTTTGCGGAATTGTGTATATACAGAACCCGTAGATGGGTGTTCACCAATTTCTTCATATCGATATCCCATAGCTCGAATAAATAAAGCCATGCGATAGGAATAGCAGTAGAAGTAATCGCCTCCCAAATCTTTTATAAATTTTTCTTCCATTTTTTAAATTCAGAACCCTCCTCTTCAATTTGATTTCATGGGTACAGGTATGCGAGTCGAACGCATCTGTCTCAGCTTATGAGGCTGGTCAGCACACCGGCGCTGTCACCTGCGACATATAAAAACGCCCCAGGCATATAGCCCAGAGCGTCTAAAAATCTATTAAATTACTATCTTTGCTGGTTTTTCCAGCTTTACGTCATACAGACACGTCAAACCGTCATCATCAATTACGGCCACAACCTGCTGCGGAACATCATTCTTACGGATACCAACGGCATAACTATCAGTGCCGCACACGCAGCCACTCTCAACGACCTTTGTGCCATGCACTGTGGTTAACCCATTCGTATGCCGATGACCCAAAAATACCATGTCGATAGGCTGTTTTACCATCATGGTTAGATGCTCAACGACGTTAGCAGGGGAGTCCTTATCTCCATGTGCATACATCACAAGGCTATTCCTGGCTTTAAAACCGCCAAAAGTCGGATCAAGCTTTTCTGTTTTAACATCAATACCAGCCAGATTCTGCAGCCGTGCTTTCATGTAGAACGGGATCAGTGCCTCTAGCTCGTCACCAGCGACCTGCTCCTCCTTGTTAGGGAAGACCCGTGAATGATTGCCACTTACTGCGTACACGTCAATATTCCTGCACACTTCATATAGCTCGGCTACAAAATTACTCACAAGTTCTGCAGCTGTCATAACCTGTTCGATACTGTTTTCGTTGTTTTGTACGCGGGTATTTACATGGATGTGCCCGTTAATTAAATCGCCCAGTAACAGTACGTGGATCTTCTCAGCTGCATGACGCGCTATGATGTTAAAAATTTGAGCCACATAACTTTCTAGCCGTGCCTTCAAAATCTCTTTGTCGAATTTATTCCATGCAGAATCAATACCGGCACCAGTATGTAAATCGGACAAACACACGATCACGTCGTGATTACTATGCTCGTACTGTACGACATTCAAGAAATCGTTCTTATCATACGGAACTACAGTCTTGGCAATCAAATCTCGAATAGACTCAGCACGAGCAACATCCCGATAGATTTTATTAGCTGCAGCTCGTTCGTCTCGTACTTTTACTTGTTCCACCTTGATTCGTTGAACTTCAGCCGACAACTGATCTTGATGTACATGTTGCAAAGCATAATCATAGCCTGCTCGCCACGATCTGTATTTCTTACGATATGTACACTCACCATTTTCATAGCCAGTGGCATCATTTAGATACTCTGCAGCCTTCTCCCATGTTAGCCGTCGCTCATCACAGGCAGTTCCAATACGTAGCCCGTATTCATCAAGTGATTCATCGTCTCTCTTTTTGAATTCGTCCATTCGACACCTCGTTAAATCTCGAAGTTTGAAATGGTTCGCTGAATTCGATTCAGCTCACGCAGTGCTTCTTCAGCTTCAACATTGCCAGGCAACTGAGTGAGAACAGATTTGATTTCTTCTGCATACCACTTGTGAGTTGTTCGAGTAATATGAACATTGGGAATAACCTTGCGCAGATAAGTGGCTTCATTCTTAGTAATTTCAATCATAAATATAAATACTCCTTTTTAATTTAAATGGAAAGAGTTATACCCTTTCATATATTAAGAAAACAAAGTTCATTTCGTGCATCGCGTTACTTTTTTCTGATTTTAGCCAATCTTGCCTTCTCTTTTTTAATCGCACAGTCTTTACAGTACAAACTAGCATTTGGCTTTTGCGATATATATTGTGTACCGCACACCGTACAGTAACATTCTTTCGAATTAAATAATTCTCGTACCACAGGGCTAAGATTCAGTCGATTATTTTCAAGCGTCACATTAAACGTGTACGCAATAACGTCATTTTTATCAAGTGAATAATTTGGATATGCATATAAACAACCAATATCGTCCGTGCTTGTCCTATTCAATAGGAGATATACGTCTGATAATTCCCGCATCCCTCGAACAGTGTTATACCCATCGTCCCAGTTTGGCCCACTGCAATATGTGATTTCTGTTTGTTCCTCAAAACATCCACCGAATCGCTTCATTTTGAATTCTGTATCTAATGCTACCATGCTGGTTCCATATAGTCGGCAAAAGAAGATGATTCCAAATAAAACTCTGAGCTGTGCCCAATTGATATGATATCGGCGTCGCGCCTCGGTGATATAATCCAGATCTTTTTGATAAAGAACTACTTGATGTACGTCAAGTATTGGTGCGTTGTTTTTACGGCCACGACTGAACATCTGAATCAAGTGACTGCGATCATAACTGACAGACTCTGGGTTGCGCATTCGTTCATAATAGATCGTGGCACATTCAATAGGGGAGAGGGTTGTCCGCTTTAATAAATTCCGCAGCATTAAGTTTGATTCATGATAGTCCTGCCAGTGCTCAAGTAGCATATTTTCATTGCAATAAAATGTCGTATATGCCATTTAACCTCCTATTATAGATCATGCGTAAATATAATTTTTGATACCAATATAGACGAAGATGAAAATACTTTTCTATAAACGAAAATGGTATAGCTCTCCAATATGAAATTAACGCGGCCATATCCATTTTTATATATCCTCCCAGCCCACAGATTCATGAGCGAATTTTTGAATACGTTGTGCTTCGTCCCAGCTAAACATCATCTCACCGCAATTCGCACATTTCATGGCGGTGACATTTGAGACTTCGAGTTCCTGTCCCCGGCAGTGGAATGTATATGTTAGTCCATTTGTCAACGTCATGGTCCCACCACACTTTGGGCATTCCATCTGCTGCGGAGCTTCCTCCTGTTTTGGTTTCTTCTTTTTGAATAGATTAAACATGATAAACTCCTTTGTTACTTTACTCTTGCTTCATAGATTCTCGGTTCAGCTAAACTATATCGTTGACCAAGATATTCATACTCGCCGTTTGGGTCGTGAACTGGCAACTGCACTGGAACAGGTTTGATATTTTCAACCACGCCAGCGCCAGCCATGTGCCATAGGAACTTTTTGAACTTATTTGGATATTTCTCATAACAAAGCACAACTAGAATATTGGCCAACTCACGAACATCAGGGCAGATCAGCTTGCACTTGTTACGGTACACGTTGTAGATTGCCTGCCAGTTTGTCTCATAGGTTTTAGCTTCTTCCTTCGTGATTTTATCCTTAAGGTCGTTCTTATAGAGCTGCCAATTGCGACATTTCTTTTCGAATTCAAGTTGCTGTTTACGGTATTTGTTAAAATCTAAGAAGATACCCTCAATCTCATCAAATACAGCCTGATCATAGCCTACGGCGTCGTCAAACATTATGTGCCAATCAAAGCTGCCAGCCGGTTCTTTACGCCAACGAACTCCACGTTCCCAACGTTCCAAGCTCATACAAAGTAGATTCATGTTGCTGTGCGCTTTGCTTAGATTGTGAAGCCGTGCATAATAGGGACCGTTGTATTTAAAGAAATATGGCATTCCACTTGCTTTTGCCCATTTACTGATCTGACGAGGAATAGGGTAGAGCACACCGGTTTTTGCGAAATCCACAGCTTTCCCGTTTGCTACAGAAAGAAGATCAATATAATCCTCATATAGCTGTTTTGTTTCCTCTGTACGTGCAACCCGGTTATGATATACAGATGCCATGTTGCTGATTTCACCAATCATACTTTTTAAACCACGAAGAGTACAAGCGAGCTTATTTTCAAGATTGTCTACTTGGGCAAGACTGGTTACTTTGTCTTCAATATCAATAGTAACATATCCATCATCAGGGATAGTATTGATAATAATTGGCTCATTTGACAACAGCGTTAAGTCTCCATCATAATCGGCTCCCGACAAGCGTTGTGGAGTTATTGAAAACACGTTAATCATACAGCAGTTGACAAGATGACTGCAATATTTTCGTGTCAATTCATTGTCAACACCTTTTAGCTTAACATGCTCTTGGTGACATATATGCGGGTTGCGTCCCAATGCGCGTTCACCTAAAATAACACCGCGTCTATCAAAGCTATAAAACTCATCGGCTTTAAGGCAACCCTTTATAGGAAGTTCCGCAATAGCCTCCATTAAAGCGATTTGATCTGGAAGCAGAAATTTAAATGTCGCGTTAAAAAATAGCTTTCCACACTTAAATCCATTGCGATATTTATCGAGGAGACTATGAAAATAATCTTTAACACTTGGCTCATGGACCATTTCTGGATTGCGCATAATAGCCGCGACATAATGATTGAGTGGTTCAGTATTATCAGATAATGCGCCAAGAAAACAGTATGTAAAAATCGGATCACCACTTACAATCTTTTCATACCAATCTACTGATTTATCTGCTAGATGTTTAAATTCATCAAATGGCACATTCTGTAGGTCTTGGATAAGCTGGTAATTTCCTAAGCTAACTAAAACCTCTTTATCTGCTTGATAATTCCATTTTGCAATACCTAATGCATGATCGTATTTCAAAGCAAGTTTTTTGTAGCGGTTCCAATCATTAACAGTTCCGTCTTGCTTAAAATATTTATATCCCTTGTACATGCTTTCACAAGCAATAAACATCGGCTCTGCATCACGAGTCACAGAATGTTTGATACCCCAAATATCGGTGATTTCGGTAACGCCACGCTCTTCGTAAAATGAAACATAATCCATTTCATTGAAAACACCTTTGAAATATGGCATACGAAACACCATGCTATTGATTCGTTCCGTTGTTCCAATTCGGCGCTCTACTTCGCGCATCAAAGAAGGATGAGCAATACCGCATCCATCAAACATATTGATTTCAATGTCTGTTTCTTTTTTAGCAATTGCTTTTTGTTTCCAAGTGCGTTTTGCCCCAGTTTTCTGATCTACGAATTCGACTTCTTCGTCACGAACATATTTAATCTTTTGATTTGGAATAGTTGTAAAAGTATCTGGGACAACAACAATTTTCGGGAACCATTCTCGAAGTGCGATACAATGACAACTTGAAAGCACAAGGCCGCGATAAGCATAATATTTACTAAGTACCGTCGGCTTGTCCTTGAAATCCAAATCCATACTGATTCGCTTATTAACTTCTGGCCAAATGTGAGATTCAACCATTGAGAAAATAAATTGACGAATCATAGAAGCGCTGCGGTCGCCAAAAGAAAAATGATATTTACCAATTTTTGCGCCATGCTCAATCAAGTGACGAACTACTTTTGGCTTATTCTGAGCGCCCGTTGCATCGATAAATACGATAAAAGGATTATAATCGTCATAGCTGTTTGACACAATTCTAATCTGACGAAGTAACATTGTATCAGACTGGAGCACTTGATATTGTGCATCGTTCGCAACTTCTGCCGGAATTTTGTAATTATATTTTATAAACAAACTTAGAGGATATTTGCGAACAGTGTAACTTTTAGGGCTGATCAACTATTTCACTCCTTTTACAACCAAATGGAACTGTTAATATCTCTTTTGGCGTCCAACCTCTATTATAACGACTTCTGATTAAACTAGCGGACAGCCCTGTTAATTCAGACCATTCTAAAATAGATTTTTTCTCACCATTGTATTCTATCATGCGAGTATTTCTTTTATTATTGGCTTGTTCCAACATTGTTTTCCATTGACAATTTTCTGGACAATAGTTTCCATTATTATCAACACGATCTATGGTATACTGGCCTCTGGGAGCTGTTTCGTCATATCCTGTTTTATCTGCCCATTCTTTAAACTTTAAAAAATCTTGCCATTCATCACAAACTTTAATACCTCGTCCACCGTAATTAGAATAATGTTTGTTTTCAGGTTTTGTACAACGAGACATCATAGCAAACCATACTTCATAAAGTCTTGTTTTACCAAAACCACCTTGTGTAACATGAGAGCATCCACAAGTCTTTGACCGTCCATTAACCAACAAAGAGCCTATAACATCAACTTCATTACCACAATCACATTTGCAATGCCAATAAACTTTTTGATTAAGATATTTTGGCGAACGACCAATCACAGTTAATTTCCAAAAACGTTGTCCTGTAAGATCTTTTGCCCATTTTCGATGCTTTAAACATCCGCAGCTTTTTGTGTTTCCAGTTCTAAGTGCGTCTCCATCAACAATACATTCGTTTCCGCATTCACAAATACATTTCCATCTAGATCTGTGACGGCCATCAGCTTGGATGTAATCTTCCTCTTGATTTAATACAGTTAATTTTCCGAATTTTTTACCTGTTAAATCAACGAATTTCATTATTTCTTTCCTCCAGTAAGATCATTCCAATGGTCCCCAAAGTGCGGATCGTCATCGTCTCCGCCGTCAATATCATCGTCATCTCCATACATGATCTCGTCGTAACTTTCTAAGCATCTGCTAATAAAAACAACCAAGATCGGAGTGATTACCAATGCTGTGAATAGTACGCGCCCCAGAATTTGATATGTAAGTACGAATATCACAAGCATTTCTGCCATTGTAAATATCCAATCAACAAAATCAACTGTTCCTAAAGCACCAGCAACAAGCACCATCAGCGGTATAGAGTGAATACGGATCTCAGCGATGTCATCCTGCGGCACTTCATCTCTTTTTGGTTCCTTGTCCATAATGCTTTGCCTCCTTAATCTTCGTCGCCCCAACGATCATACTTCCGTGGCTTGCGCCGTTCAGACTGTCGCTGTCTCTCATCGCTTTCTTGCGCTTTCTCGATTTCTTGCATAAATTGGTTTTCGATCATACGCTGCTTACGGGCCTCACGCATATATGTGCTTTTTGAAATTTTGTCACGCTTGCGATCACTCATCGTCGGCATCCTCCTCGTCGTTTTCGTAGATATCACTCAAGCCATACATCTGATGGTATAAATATCTGGTAAGAGCTGGCGTCATGGGAGTTCCATCATCCATCCATAACGTTTCTTCAAGATCGGCGTCACATACGTTCTCTTGCCATTCTGCGTATACCTGCATAGCGTAAATAAGCTCTTCAACAGTCACAGGATAATTATTTGCGATCTCATAAGCTTTACCCATAAACTCAATAATCTCACCAAGTGTTACGGGATATTTTGAATCATCGTTCATATAAAACCTCCTTATAACAAAGACTCACAATAGCAAGGTCCTGTCAATTTATCTATCTTCTTCTGCAATTCTTCTATTTTTAGTTCAAGAACTACAAGATCTTGTTTTGTTGCTATAGTATCAAATGAACTATTTGCAGCGGACCATGTTTGATCTGGGTTACAATTATAAAATCCAGGATCGATATCGTAACCGGTTAAGAACATTTTTACCTCCTATCATAATAGACTTTCACAAATACAAACGTTTGGGTTTAATTCTTCGTCTACCAGATCAATATATCTGTCGTATATTTTTTCAGCTAGAGATCCAGTGATTTCCCGCTCATCCCCGTTGTATTTTAAGATTATCTTTATTGACGTTGACGATTTTATGAATCCTGCACTTTGTTCTATATGCTGCCGTATTGTTTTATCTGCTTCGAATCGAAAACTATCGAATTCTATATTTGATTCTTTTTCAATCTCACCATGTAAGCGTAACGCAGCTCGCTGAAAGGCTTCATCGTGATCATATTTGTTAATAGTATTTTTCATAGCAAACTCTCACAATAACATTCGGTTCTGTCTAATAATGCTTCTTGGATTATTTCGTCAAGGCAATTTGGATCAATACATGTATTCTTAAAACAATCAAAGTTATTTCTGTACATCAACTGGCCAATGCCAATTGTCCGCATTTTCATAGCCTCGGAAATGTATCGTGCATCTTCTTCACCATACACTATTACAAGCTCTTTGAAATATTCAGTTATTGTTTCTGCAGAAAACATTTGATCAAAATAGAATGTTGTATACTGTACTCCAAATTTATCTTTATTAAATTGGTCGCGGAATTGAGCAATAGATTTGCAGATCGTAGTAACCTTGCGATGCTTCAATGTGTCAGATAGACCATCATACCAATTGCAAACAACGTCGTATATTTCAGGTCTTACAAATAAAACTCTCATCTCTTGTATTTCCTCGTATTCCCTTAAGAACAAATCAATATTACGATGCGCTTCGTTGTAGATTCCGGTGCTAATAGCTGGCGGACTTTTCCATCCATTAAAATCAAAAACACTGTCATTTATTTCTTTTATAGACGTTATACTTGATCCGTTTTCAAAATTTATTATCTGTTTCATTGTGTTACACCTCACAGAAGTGATTCACAATAACACTCATCCTTCAGCCCATCTTCAGGATCATAAAAGGCCATCTTGTAATGTGGGTAATATTCTATCCTGGCTCGATGAGTGTGCGATGTGCCTGATAAATCAATCCATGTTACATCTTCGTATGATGTTTTTAATACAGTGTCTTTATCTGGCAAAACGATAGTGGCATCGCCTGAAAAATCAATATTAAAATCATCACTGTGAGAAATCGTGGCACTATGATTCAAGTCTAACCTAAGAAGTTGATTTATTTTTGGGTCCAATGTTACCTACACCTCCCTTACAACAAACTGGCACAAACGTACTCAGTATTATTTTGTGGCGTTGGCTTGAAAGCTACATCTGCAGGGTCATATGTACTAATAGAACAGGCGGCAATTAGATTGGAATTTATAACACGCTTCATACATTCATCAATATCGTCGATCACCACGGGTTTTCTTCTGGCGAGACCAAACATCGCATGTTGAAAATTAGTAGCATCAATAATATGAATCACAATGGTGTCGTTCCATGTTTTGACCTTGATATCATGCAGCCTGTCATTATATCCAATATATTCATATTCACCATTAGAATCATAGCAGATTTGCATTATGATCGTTACAATGTGTTGGATAGAACTCAGAGCGGGCACAATAATGTCGCAGTCGTTTTCAATCGCGTATTTACATATTTGATAGGTGCGGCCACCGCCGCGTGGGGTGATAAATTTTTCCATACTTTGTAAAACCTCTATCATACGACATCCATCAGATTCGAATTGCGTTCTTTTACAAGTTTATTAATGAGATATTGCTGTCCTTTTGGAGTGACTCGCGTGGTGTAAGAAATTTTTGCATTACCATAAGCTGTGGTAAAAAGGGTGGTCTCAACCTCGAACAATCCCATCTCCATAGCCCATTGTGTTGGCGTGTTATATCTATCGCCCTTCTGCGAGATGAGATATCCGTTTTCGCGTAAATATCTGAACAGGCGGTTTTGGCCAATGTCGCAACCATTCTGCTTTAGCACAATAGCGAAACTACCAATAAGAACACTTGCATTCGACGCGCTGATTGCGTCTGCGAATTCTGCTTTTGGGATAAGCTCTGCATTTTTTGCCGTTAAGGCTGTGATTTGCTTTTTGCTTTCTTCAAGTTCTTCATTAGCGATCAAAAGTGCTTGAGATAAAATCTCTGTTTTGGATAACTGCTTTGGTTGGGTAAGCTGCTTCTCCATCTCATTGAATGCTGTGATGTATTTGAGTTTCCATTCCAGCGCTGATTTACCAGTAAACCCCATCACCAGCAGGCTGAAACCGTCCCGGTTCATCAGGTACATGGGGTACGCCTTGCCTGTCCCGGCGGTGTAGGTAGCTTCAAAGAACATGGAGGTCAGAGCGCAATTTTGCGCTTTGATATTCTCGATTGCGCGAAGCACGACTTTGTGCTCCTTGCCGAAGTTTTCTGCAATCTGGCGGCTGGATACCACTGCTTCATTGTTTTTGACAGATAAAATAATGTCAGTCATATTCATTCTCCTACTGCATGCGCAGTGTTTTATTTTCAATCAAATAATTGTTCACATAGTTTTAAAGCTAGATCAATAATCCATTTGGCGTCATCATTACGTAGGATCTTGTAATTGTCGTCAATAAAAGCAAATACCGCTGGACCTTTTTCTTTATATAAATGACCTTCGACTCCACCTCTGCCACCTACAAAATTCATTAGGAAACCAGAATCGTCTTTTAAACCAAGTAGAAGAATATAGGTGTCAAAGTATCGTGACATCTTATAAGTCAAATACTCATCAATCGCCCAGAATGTATTCAAATTAGTTTCGTTCATTAGTTCTATGCGGATGTCCTTTATCGAATGGTATGATCAAATATCGATGTGTAGCAACACTGTTAAGTTCTTTTCTCATCTGGTTCACTGTAGTCATGTTATCAAGATAAGAGGGGAGTAGTTCTTCTACGATTTGATAGGTCAAAGTATTAACTTGTATCCACTCACGCATTGTCATATTACGGTGAACCAGAGGGCGAATCATCCAATCAATCTGGTCGCGTATATAATCAATAGAAAAAGGATCAATTTCATGGTTCATATACGTGACACTTCTTAATCAAGCAGATCGGCCAGCTGTGCGGTCTCGCTGCGTTCTGTCTTTGGCATATACACGTAAGCAAAGTGCGGATTTCCAGTCAGAGCCGAGATTGCTTTGCGCATACCGCTATTATTTTCAAATACGGCCTCGTCTGTCTGCTTCAGATCACCATCGAGCCACAGCATAGATCCTTCACCTACGCGGCCAAGCAACAGCTGAATGTGTTCCTTTGTCAAGTTTTCTGCTTCTGATACTAGCAAGATAGCGTTCTTGTAGTCGCGCCCACGGATGAAGCCGAGATGAGCTACCTCCACTTGTCCGTTCTTGATCCAATACTCCAAGCCGCTCTCTCCACCCAAATGATCAGCAAGAGGTCCAGCGAATGAGGCTGCTCCTAGCTTTTCCAGTAGAGTACCAGGAAGTGCACCGAGTTCCTTAGTGTTTTTAACTTCAATGTTATTGCGAATCCAGATTAGCTTATCGACCTTATGCTTCTCAATCATATCAATAGCAGAGGATACCATGAGCATCGTCTTGCCACTACCGAATGTACCAGCCAGCATCTTCACGGTGATATCGTCGTTCTGCAGCATATCAAAAGCGAGCCTCTGTTGGTCATTGCGGGGACGGATGTCGCCAGTGAAGCGGTTACTAATTTTCTTATACTTAATAGGTACATAGCGTGAACCATCCCATCGAATTCCAGCTGTATTGCCATCTGCGTCGGCATTTGGAATCAAGATATAGCCGTTCGTGGGAGTATCAAACAGGTTCTTCTGCTCGGCGTCCTTAGAGTAGGCCATCGCCATTGCTTCTGCACCACCGTCTTCTAGAGCAACCACGGTCCAGCCAGTATAGTCATTGCGAACTCCGCCAGTATCAAGAGACAACTCACAGGGTAGTTTCATAACCTGCTGCGCAAGATTGAAGCAGCTTAGGTCGCTGGTAACAAAACAGAAGGAATCAATCAGCGTGGTAAGTTCGGCGGCTTCATTGGCACTGTCGACGTCT
>OGLJ01001424.1_pt1 | contig 19811 bp, 15 predicted proteins | sample 1572801 | NCBI WGS metagenome assembly OGLJ01 (sample SAMEA2581877, study PRJEB24529) | metagenome | biome: Human gut stool | place: China | collected 2011
ACTTGCCGCACATGGAGCAGGTGTCGCTGTGGTCGTCTTCGGGCAGGCGGGCGTCGCGGATGGCCTTGGCGGTCTCCGGGTCGATGGCACAGGCAAACTGTGCATCCCAGTCCAGCACACGGCGGGCATCGCCCATCTTGTCGTCGATGTCGCGGGCATGGGGGATGCCCTTGGCGATGTCAGCGGCATGGGCGGCGATCTTGGAAGCCACGATGCCCTGCTTCACATCGTCCACATTGGGCAGTGCCAGATGCTCGGCGGGGGTCACATAGCACAGGAAGGCCGCACCGCTGGCCGCTGCCACTGCGCCGCCGATGGCGGCCGTGATGTGGTCGTAGCCGGGGGCGATGTCGGTGACGAGGGGTCCCAGCACATAGAAGGGCGCACCCATGCAGATGCTCTTCTGGACTTCCATGTTGGCGGCGACCTGATTCAGGGGCACATGGCCGGGGCCTTCGACCATGACCTGCACGTTGTGGGCCCAGGCGCGCTTTGTCAGCTCACCCAGACGGACCAACTCCTCGATCTGGCAGACGTCGGTGGCATCGGCCAGGCAGCCGGGACGGCAGGCGTCGCCCAGCGAGACGGTCACATCGTGCTCCTCGCAGATATCCAGGATCTCATCAAAGTGCTCGTAGAACGGGTTCTCGTTGCCGGTCATGCACATCCAGGCAAAGACCAGCGAGCCGCCGCGGCTGACGATGTTCATCTTCCGCTTGTGGGTGCGGATCTGCTCGATGGTCTTGCGGGTGATGCCGCAGTGCAGAGTGACGAAGTCCACGCCGTCCTCTGCGTGCAGGCGGACCACATCCACGAAGTCCTGCGCCGTCAGGGTGGCGAGGTCGCGCTGGTAGTGGATGACCGAGTCATACACCGGCACGGTGCCGATCATGACCGGGCACTCGTGGGTCAGCTTCTGGCGGAAGGGCTGGGTGTTGCCGTGGCTGGACAGGTCCATAATGGCCTCTGCGCCCATGTTCACGGCGCTCATCACCTTCTGCATCTCGATGTTGTAATCCTTGCAGTCGCGGGAGACGCCCAGATTGACGTTGATCTTGGTGCGCAGCATGCTGCCGATGCCCTCCGGGTTCAGGCAGGTGTGGTGCTTGTTGGCCGGGATGGCGACCTTGCCCTCGGCCACCAGCTGACGGATCTCCTCCGTGGTGCGGTACTCCTTCTGGGCGACGATCTCCATTTCCTTGGTCACGATGCCCTTGCGGGCCGCGTCCATCTGTGTGGTGTAATTCTGCATCTTGTTACCTCCAGTTTGACAAGGCGATACGCTCTTGCTCTTTTTTCTATCGTTACGAAAGAGCCGGACTTCGCCCATCAAACGGGTGGTTTCCGGCGCCTCCGCAGACAAACCCTGCGGTGTTCATGTCAAAGCTCCTTTGCATGAAGTCTATTCCGGCAGAAGGTGGTGCCCCCGGTCTGCCGAGATCTCGTTCTTCTTGATACAACCTCTCCGTCATTGCTTCGCAATGCCACCTCCCCTTGTAGGAGAGGCCTTGGCAGTCCTTGCAAAGTCTCCGGTTTCGCCAGAGGCTCTCCTACCAGGAGAGCTGTCGAGCGGATGCGAGACGGAGAGGTTGTACAGAGGAAAACGTTTCAACGGATGGATCAAGTATAGTATACACCTTTTCCCGCAAAAATCTGTGACCAGGTCTCAAAACTGCACACTTTTCATCCGGGGCCGAGTGTGTTATACTGAATCGACTGAATTTGACCCAGGGAGGCACCGAACATGTCCAAGCAGCGTTTGCTTTTTATCACCACCGGCGGCACCATCGCCAGTGTGCGCACCGCACAGGGGCTGCGGCCCGTTCTGACCAGCGAGGAACTGCTGGCCCATCTGCCGGAACTGAACGAGCTGTGCTGCCCGGAGACGCTGGCGCTGTGCAGCATCGACAGCACAGACCTCGGCCCCGAACACTGGCTGCTGATGGCGCGGGCCGTGCAGGAGAATTATGCGCTCTACGATGGCTTCATCATCTGCCACGGCACCGATACGCTGGCTTATTCGGCGGCGGCGCTGTCCTACCTCATCCAGAATGCGGACAAGCCGATCATCCTCACCGGTGCGCAGCAGCCCATCTCCAACGAGATCACCGATGCGAAGAAAAACCTGCGCGACAGCGTCATCTGTGCGCTGGACCCCGGCAGCCGGGGCGTGATGGTGGTGTTCGGCGGGCATGTCATCGCGGGCACCCGCGCCAAGAAGAACAAGACCATCAGCTACGATGCCTTTGCGTCGGTCAACTTCCCGGCGCTGGCGCTGGTGCAGGGCGACCGGCTGGTGCGGTATATCCCCTCGCCCTGGCCCACCGGCCCGGTGGAGTTTGGCCGGGCGCTGAACCCGAAGGTCTTTCTGCTCAAGCTGACGCCCGGCCTTGGCCCGGAGCTCATCCCGGCCATTTTTCAACAATACGACTGCGTCATCGTGGAAAGTTTCGGCGTAGGCGGCATCCCGCAGCGGCTCATGGACGCTTTTGCAGAGAATCTGGGCGATTACGACAAGACCCACAAGATCCTGATCTTAACCACACAGGTCACCTACGAGGGCAGCGATGTGGGCATTTACGAGGTCGGCAAGCGGGTCCGGAACCGTTTCCGCTTCCTGGAAGCCCACGACATGACCATCGAAGCCGTCGTCACAAAGGTGATGTGGCTGCTGGCCCAGAACTGCGAGAGCTTCGACCAGCTCCAGCAGCGGTTCTATCGGCAGGTCAATTTTGATACATTTTATCATTGAAGGCGCTGTGTCCAAAACGCAGGCGGCCGGCCCTTTTTGACGGGAAATCATAAAAATCGCCCCCAAATTTACAAAAACGTTGCAACTGTGCCGTTGCACAAGCCAAAAGGTATGGTATACTATAAGAGGATTCTGGCAGAACTTCTGCCGCAAATGCCCCGCTGAGGGGCCAAGATAAAGGAGCATTGGAACAGTATGGTTCGCATTACTATGGAAGACGGCGGCGTCATCGACATTGAGCTGAATGAGGAAGCCGCCCCTCTCACCTGTGAGAATTTCAAGAAGCTGGTCGGTCAGGGCTTTTACAACGGCCTGACCTTCCACCGCGTCATTCCCGGCTTTATGATCCAGGGCGGTTGCCCGCTGGGCAACGGCACCGGCGGCCCCGGCTGGAGCATCAAGGGTGAGTTTGCTGCCAATGGCGTCAACAACCCGATCAAGCACACCCGCGGCGTCATCAGCATGGCCCGCAGCATGAGCCCGAACAGCGCCGGCAGCCAGTTCTTCATCATGCACCAGGATGCCCCCCATCTGGACGGCCAGTATGCCGCATTCGGCAAGGTCGTGGCCGGTATGGACGTGGTGGACAAGATCGCTGCAGTCGCCACCGACTGGAACGACAAGCCCAAGACCCCGGTCCGGATGAAGACCGTCGAGCTCATCGAGGGCTGAATCACGATCTGAAAAAGAGCTTTCCGCCGCAGGGCGAACTTCACCCCATGTGTTAGACAGTATACTGTCTAACACATGGGGTGTTTTGTATGCCGAAAGGGCACCGCAAGTACAATGGAACACGGATCAGATTTTTGTCAATCCCGGCTGTCCGCTTCCAGCAGCGCGCGCTTCACGCTGATGAGGCTCTGCGGGCTCACGGAGAAGCTGCGCAGGCCGAGTTTCAGGTACTGCACGGTGTTGGCCGGGTTGCCGACGGCCAGACCGCAGATGGTCACGGGGATCTGGCCCGCGTCCGCTGCCTCCACGACCATGGCGATGAGCTTTTTCATCGCGTGGCTGGCCGGGCGATAGTAGCGCTCGGCGATGGAGAGGTCGCGGTCCACGGCATGGGTGTACTGGATGAGATCGTTCGTCTCAATGACGAAGAACTCACACCCGTGGGCCACGAATTCTTCCGCCGTCAGGCAGGCCGACGGCACACTGAGCATGACGCCGAAGGGCATTTTCTCGTTGAAGCGCTCCCCCCGCTCCCGCAGGTGCTGGCGGCAGTGCTCCACCAGCTTCATGGCTTCGTCCCAGTCTTCCAGATTGGTCACCATCGGGAACATCACCCGCAGCGGGCCGTCTGCCGCCGCACGGAACAGCGCACAGATCTGGGTCTCGAACTGATGGGGGCGGCGCAGGCTGCTGCGGATGCCCCGCAGACCCAGCTTGGAGGACTCCGGCCCCTGATGGGCGTCGGCCATGGTGCGGTCTGCACCAAAATCAAAGGTGCGCACCGTGACCACCCCGCCCTTTGCCGCCGCCAGGCAGGAGTGATAGAACACATACTGCTCCTGCTCGTCCACCGGGCGGCCCGGCAGCATCATGTAACCGCTGCGTAGCAGACCTACGCCGGACGCGCCGGACTGCCGCGCCGTTTCGATGTCCTCCTGCCCGAAGCAGTTGGCCAGCAGCTCAAAAGGCTGGCCGTCCTTCGTCCGGCACGGCAAGGCGCAGACGCGGTTCATCTCCTCGTTCTCCCACTGCTTCTCGCAGATGCGGGACATCGCCTGCTGGCGGGTGACGGCATCCGGGTCGAGGATGCACTCGCCGTTGTCGGCATCCAGGATGGCCGTGCGGCCGTCGCAGTCGTTCAGAAAATCGCTGCCCACCTGCACGATGCCGGGGATGTGCATGGCCCGCGCAATGATGGCCGCATGGCTCTGCTTGTTGCCTTCTGCCGTGATGATGCCCAGGATCATTCCGGCGGGCACACTGAACAGGTCGCTCGGCATGAGCACCTCTGCCGCCAGGATGACGGGGTGGTCCAGCGCCAGCCAGACGCGGGGGCGGTTGGTCAGGATGTTCACTACGCGGCGGGCGGCATCCAGGATGTCCACGCTGCGCAGCTGCATATAGGCGTTGTCTTCCATCTGGGCCAGCTGGTCGGCATAGCGGCGGCCGGCCCGGTCTACGGCTTCGGCTGCGCCGACGCCCGCCTTGATCTGGAACCGGACTTCGTTCATGAAGCCCTCGTCCTCCAGCATCATACTCTGGAACAGGAAGATGGCCTGTTCGGTGGGGCCGCTGCGCTCAGCCATCGAGTCCAGCTCGGCCTGTGCCGTCTTGACAGCCCGGTCCAGCAGCCGCTGCTCCCGGTCCGGGTTGAACGGCCCTGTGCCGAAGCTCTCGGTCCTGCGCTCCACACGGCTCACCTGCCCCAGCACCAGGCCGGACGAGGCAGCATGTCCCTGATAGACTTTCATTCCTCCGTCACCTCCGTCGGGGCAGACGCGGTCAGCGTGCGGCAGACCAGCGCCTGCAGGAATGTATTGGGCAGCAGCGCTGCCCATGCGGCCTGCGCCGCGTTTCCGCTGCCCTCGAACAGCGGTTCAAATCCCTCGATGCGGGTGCGGTCACAGGTCTCCAGAAACGCCTTTGCCAGCGTCTCCACGGTGTAATACCGGGTGGGGTCCACGCCCACATCCTCGGCGGCCGCTTCCAGCGGGGCCAGCTCTGCGTCCTGCATGTTGGCCAGCTTGAGCGCCAGGTCTGCCGTCAGCGTCACCGGGTACTTTGCCTTCACCGCCTTCTGCACAGCGTCGAACCGCTGCCGGAATGCGGCAGCATCCTGTGCGGTCTGCTCGTTCTTCGCCACCGCGTAGGCACAGCCGCGCAACCGCCCGAAGGCCCGCAGGGTGTCGTAATAGCCCAGCTCGATGTTCCGTCTGGCGGTGTCCGGGTCAAAGTGGAGGATATCGCCCAGCTCCCAATAGCTGCGCACCATGGTGGTGGGCAGGCCGGTGCGGTTGGGCAGGGTGATGCCCACCCCCTCCAGATCGACACAGACCAGCTCCTCGGCCCCCATTTTCTGGGCCAGCGCCGTGGGCATGTTGTCGCGGTAGCCGCCGTCCAGAAACTGCACCCCGTCGATCTGTTTGGCCCGCAGCGCCGGGAAGCAGGCAGCCGAAGCCAGCAGGTAATCTTTCACCTTGCCTTTCGGGATTTCTTCCAGCGGCAGCTCACGGGGCTTCAGGCCCCGCTTTTCCACCGTGACGAGCCCGAACCGGATGGGCGAGGCGCGCAGCGCGTCCTCGTCCAGCACCCGCTCCACGATCTCTTCCAGCGGGGTGACATCCATGCCGCCCGCGCGCACCACGTCCCGCAGGAACTGGTGCAGCTCGGTCAGATTCCGGGTCTCCTCCGGCAGCTCCATCACGTCCTGGCTGCGGATGCTGGTCCACATATCCCGTGCGGTCTCGTACAGGTCCAGCGCGAACATCGCGCCGTTCAGGCTGCCCACACTGGTGCCGGTGATGATCTGCGGGTTCCAGCCGAGTTCGGTCAGGGCACGCCAGACGCCCACCTGATAGCTGCCGCGGGCCCCGCCGCCGGCAAGCACCAGCGCCTTTCTGGGGGTATCGTTCTGCGCCATCCAATACGCCTCCTTGTCGTCCGATTCAAACCTGCAAAAAGTATACCATATTTTCGGAAAAATTTCTCCCTGTTTTTGGAACAAAAAGCGTGGTATAATTTAGTAAATTATGACTGTGAGGAGGACTGCATGAACTGCAACCAATGGATCTTTGATATGGACGGCACCCTGACCGACAGCATGACTGCGGTGTGGGAGAACGCCCCGCTGGCGCTGCTGCGCCGCTACGGCCGCACCCCAAGGGCCGACCTGCGCTCCACGCTCCTGAGCATGGGCATGGCGGACGGGGCGCAGTACCTCATCCGGGAGTACGCGCTGCCCCTGCGGCCGGAAGACTACTTCGGCGTGATGCGCTCGGTCATCGCCGAGCTGTACGAGACCGTGGAGCTCAAGCCCGGTGTGCGGGAGCTGCTGGCCCACCTCAAGGCCGAGGGTGCCCGGATGTGCATCTGCTCCAATACCTGGAGCGACCAGTGCAAAACGGTGCTCACCCGCCTGGGCGTGGACGACTGCTTCGAGTTCTACATCGAAGCCCAGGGCCCCCTGCACAAGAGCCGCCCGGACGTCTTTTTCGCGGCCTTACAGCGCCTCGGCGGCACCGACCCGCACCGCTGCGCTGTCTGCGAGGATTCCCTCTACGCGGCCCGCACCGCCCACGACGCAGGTTTTTACGTCATCGGCATTGCCGACGCCGCCAGCGCCGCCGATGAACCCGCCCTCCGCCGCGTCAGCGACCAGTTCCTGACCCGGTGGGCGGAATTGAAGTTCTGACAAAAAGAGGCCTTGCCCGTTGGACAAGACCTCTTTTCTATCGTTTATCGTTCCAAAAACTTCCGGAAGGCTGCCCTCACGGCGGCTTCGCGGCCGCGGGGGATGGGGACGCGGGCACCGCTGCGCATCCACAGCTCCCCCACGGACAGCTGCGATGCCGCCGCCAGGTTGACCACATAGGAGCGGTGGGGCTGCAAAAAGCGCCGGTCGGCCAGCAGCGGCTTTGCCACTTCGGAGAAGGGCACCCGCAGCGAGAGCGAGGCCACATCCTCGCCGCTGGCAAGGTGGAAATGCACCACATGGTGGGTGCATTCCAGATACTCGATGTCCGCAAAGGGGAGGGCCCGCAGGCCGGTCGCCGTCGTCACCGGGATGACGGGGCCGTACTCCGGCTCGGTGGCGCGGTCCAGCAGGGCGGTAAGCTGTTCGGGCCGGAAGGGGATCTGCAAATACTGCATCGCATCCACCCGGAACGCCTCGTAGGCGTAGGCAGGCGTGTGGGCCAGAAAGGCCAGCGGTGCCCGCACCCCGCGCTGCCGCAGCTGCGCCGCCGCCTGCAGACCTGCCGCCGGGTTTGCCGCTGTCAGCTCGATGAGGTACAGCTCAAACCGGCTGCCCGCGTCCTCTTTCCGGAGCAGGGCCCCCGCGTCCTCCAGCTGTTCCACGATGCAGGCGTCGGCCCGGCGGGCATAATATTCAAGGCAGTGCCTCTGCACCCGCCCCCGCAGCACCGCATCCGGGCTGCAGACCGCAATGTGAAAGATCATTTTTTCAATTCCTTCCTCCTGCCCGGCCTTCCGGGCGCTTGCATTTTGCGCCGCACGGGAGTATAGTTACTATAAAATCAGAAAAGGAGACGCCGCCATGAATCAGCCCCTTGTCAGCATCATCCTGCCCGTGTACAACGCCCAGAACCATCTGGCCCGCTGCGTGGGCAGCATCTGTGCACAGACCTATTCCAACATCGAGATCATCATCCTGAACGACGGTTCCAAGGACCAGAGCCTGCCCGTCTGCGAAGAGTTCCGCGCCAAAGACCCCCGCATCGTGCTGGTGGACAAGGAAAACTCCGGCGTAGCGGACACCCGCAACCTGGGCCTGAAGCTGGCCGGCGGCAAGTATGTGCAGTTCGTGGACAGCGACGACTATCTCGACCCGGACTTCACAGCTGCTCTCGTGGCCGCGGCCGAGGAGCACACCGCCGACCTCGTCATCGCGCCCTACAAGATGGTCATCCCGGCGGGCGCTTCCAAGCCCGAACAGGTGCTCGATAAGATCCAGGACGAGCTGGGCGTCATGAGCGTCGCCCGGCCCCCGGAGATGCGGGAGTACGGCTTCCTGCCCGCAGGCATTTACGACAAGGACACCTTCGCCCTCCGCCTGATGGACAAGCCCGCCTCCTATTTTTACAGTGTGCTCTGGAACAAGCTCTACCGCCGCGATCTCCTGACCCGGAACGACATCCAGTTCGTCAGCGAGATGCACTGGGCCGAAGACCTCGTCTTCAACCTGCGGTATATCCAGTACGCCGAGACCTTCGTTTCCATCGGCAAGGCCGGTTATTACTACGTCCAGAACCCGCAGAGCATCTGCCACACGCAGGTCCACGTATCCACCGTGGTGCAGAACAAGCTGCAGGTGTTCCGCTATTACAAAGACCTCTACACCCGCCTGGGCATGTATGAGGAGGTGCGCCCCCAGCTGTATAAATTCCTGGTGGACATCGCCGAGAGCACCTACCCCTCCGGCCCGTTCAAAAAGGCCATTGATGAGGCAAAAGCCTACTGGAAAGAGCACAAACCGGAACAGGAATGATAACAAAAATCGAGAGGCCGATGGCCTCTCGATTTTCGTTATGAGAGGTTACGCTCCGATGGCAGCGCACTTCTTGGCCAGCCAGTCGCGCTCCTCCTCGGTCAGGCGGGGAGCGAGCTTGGTGAAGACCTCGCGGTGGTAGGCGTTCAGCCACTCGATCTCGTCCTTGGTCAGGATGCCGGGCACCACAGGCGAGGTGGCGATGGGCACAAAGGTCAGCGGGCGGAAGGCCAGGAAGGTGCCGTACTGGTTGTCGGCCTTGTGGTAGCACTCCAGCTCGTTCTCGATGCGGATGCCGACGACGCCGCTCTCGTAGACGCCCGGCTCGTCGGTGACGATCATGCCCGGCTGGAACACGGTGGTGTTGCGGCCGTTCAGAGCGTGGGGGCCTTCGTGGACGTTGCCCACGAAGCTGACGCTGTGGCCGGTGCCGCAGCGGTAATTGATGAGGTGCTGCCACAGCGGCTCACGGGCGATGGTATCCAGCATGTGGCCGTCGCAGTAGTTCAGCCAGACGGCCTTGGCAATGTCGATGTGGCACTGCAGCGTCCAGGTGTAGAACCGCTTTTCGTCCTCGGTCAGCTCGCCCAGCGGGTAGGTGCGGGTGATGTCGGTGGTGCCGTCCATGTAGGTCGCACCGCTGTCCACCAGCAAAAAGCCCTTCTTTTCGAGCTTGGCGTGGTCTTCCTCGGTGGCGTGGTAGTGCATCATGGCCGCGTTGCCGCCGTAGGCTGCAATGGTGCCGAAGCTCTCCACGATGAACTTGTCCTGTGCCGAGCGATACTTATGGAGGATCTCGTCCACGGTCAGCTCCGTCAGCTCTTCGCCTGCGGCCAGACGCTCTTCCAGCTCCTTCTGGAACCGCACCATGGCCACGGCATCGCGCAGATGGGTCTCACGGTTGTGGTTCAGCTCGGTCTCGTTCTTCACGCCCTTCATCGGCAGCAGGGGGTCGGCCTCGTCCTTGACGGTCAGGGCCGGGTTGTTGTTCAGCGTCTCGTAGACCGCATAGTTGACGGAAGCCGGGTCGGCCAGAACGGTCTGGGCCTCGGTCTCTGCGGCCAGGAAGGTGAGGATGTCGTCATATTCGGCGATCTCGACGCCGTTCTCCTTCAGCTCGGCAGCGGCCTCCGCGCCCAGACGACGGGTGTTGATGAAGAGGACAGCACGGTCCCCGGTCACATAGCAGTAGGCCATGGCGTAGGGAGTGCACTGGATGTCCATCGCGCGGAGGTTCAGCAGCCAGGCCAGGTTGTCCAGCTTGCCCACCAGCTGGGCCGTGCAGCCCAGCTCCTTGAGCTTGGCCCGCAGCTGCTCCAGCTTCTCGGCGGGGGCAAAGCCCGCATACTCCTTGCTCAGGAGCCAGGCCGGGGTCTCCGGCAGGGCAGGGCGGCCCTCGGTCCACAGCTCATCTTCCAGATTCAGGGTCTTGATGGTGCCGTGTTTGGCGTCCAGCGCTTTCTGTACGCTGCGCACCAGCTGGCAGGAAGCGGTCAGGCCGCACAGGCCCAGCACACCGCCTTCCGGCAGGGCATCGGCGCAGTACTGCTCCACGGTGGGCACACCCGGCTCGCCCATCCGTTCCAGCTCGATCTCGGTGCCCGCGATCTCCTTTTCGGCCTGCACAAAATAGCGGCCGTCGGCCCACAGGGCGCTCTTGTCTCTGGTCACGACGAAGTTCGAGTTCTCGCCGTGGAAGCCGGAGAAATAGGTCAGGGAGGTGTAGTGGTCGGGCAGATACTCGCTGGAGTGCGGGTCGCCCACCGGGATGAGGTAGAGGTCCACGCCATTGGCGTCCATGGCGGCGCGCAGCGCAGCCAGACGCTCAGGGACTGTATTCATGCTCATGATAAAAGCCTTCTTTCTTACACTTGCACTTGCCGGAAAAACGTCCGGCGGCGGTTCTCGCTGGCTCCTATTGTATCATTCCGGCGCACGGATTGCAATTGCCCCGGCCGTTTTACTCCAACGGGGTGAAACGGCGCTTATTCGTCCTCCGTCTTTGATTTCAGATCCAGCTCCGGCATCAGCTCCTCGCTGATGATGGTGAGCATCTGTTCCATTTTGTCCACGTCCTCGGCGGGGAAGCGCTCCCGCACACGCTCGACCACGGTGTGCAGGTAGGAATAGCTGATGTTGTAATACTCGAAATACTTCTGGGTGGGGCGCAGGTGGTACTCGCGCCGGTCCTTGGCGGACTGGATCTTTTCCACGTAGCCCTTGCGCATCAGGCTGCCGATCTTATACGCCGCGTTGGGGGTAGAGATCTTCATCATCCGCGAGAACTCCGCAATTGTGGGCTCGCCCATGGCCATGATGCCCTCCATGCAGAAGGACTCCACCGTGGTCAGGGTCGCCTCGCGGGTGGCAAAGCGCTGAAACACGTTCTGATAGAAGTGCAGCTTGAATTTTGTGTAAACGTCGTTGAATGCTTTTTCCAGCATGGTACGGCTCCTTCCGATCGCTCAATTTCCTTTAGTATACCATGTTTTTTCCCAGAAGCAACGGAATTTTTCCGTTTTGAAACAAAGGGCCCCCCAGCCCATGCAGGCCGGGAGGTCCTTTGCGTTAAGGGGGGACGCTCACTGCGTCGGGGATGTTCCGATCGTGCCGAGGAGCTTTTTGAGCCGGAGCCATGCGCCGAAGACGTCCATCTTGGTGACATAATGGTCCGGGTCAAAGAAGGACGCATCCTTCTTGTCGGCCGCGTCCATCAGGCCGTTCTGGACCGCCCAGCGGGTGGCCTTTTGCAGCTCGATCTCTTCGGCGGGGATATCGCCGTAAAGGGTGGGCAGAGCCACCTCCGGTTTGCCTGCGGTCTCCCACAGGAGCAGCGCCAGCGCACGGCGGTCGGTCGGCACCGGCACACCCTGGGGCAGCGCATTGGCGAGGTAGAGGTCTACGCCCAGGCTCACGCCCTGCCACACCACGATGCCTGCGGCTGCGCCGCCCACCGCGATGGTCGCCGCCGTTGCCAGCGGAGAGGGCGCTGCGTCCTCGATGATCTCCGCCGAGCGGTACTGCGCCCGGATGGTCACATCCTCGGCGGGCATCTGGAAGGTCATGGCCTCGGCCCGGTAATCGACGTTGATATCGCCGCTGAGCTTGCTCGACGAAATGCTCCACAGGTCAAACGTCATGCCGTCCGGGATCTCGCTCTGGTCCAGCACCACGGTCAGGGTGTCGTTCTCCTTGGCGGAAACGGACGTCTTGCCGTCGATCGTGCCGCCGATGACGGTCACGGTGTAGGTGGTGGGTTCGGGTTTCGGCTCCGGTTTCGGTTCCGGTTTCGGCTCCGGTTTCGGTTCCGGTTCCGGTTCGGGTTTGGGTTCGGGTTTCGGTTCGGGTTTCGGTTCCGGTTTCGGTTCCGGCGTCGGTTCGATGGGCTTGCCGTTCAGCGTACCGCTGCCGGTGATGTTCCCGCTGATCGTGCCGTTGTCGGTCACAGCACCGTTGAAGGTGCCGCTGTTGATGGTACCATTATTCTCGACTGCACCGTGGAAGGTGCCGTCGTTGATGGTGCCGTTGTTCTTGACTTCGTCGTGGAACGCACCGTTTTCGATCATGCCGTTGTTCTCGACTTCGCCGTAGAAGGTGCCATTCTCAATGCGGCCCATGGTCGTATTGACGACCTCGCCGTGGAAGGTGCCGCCCAGAATGCCGCTGTTGTTGATCACTTTGCCGTTGAACTCGCCGCCCGTGATGGCCGTCGGCTTGCCCACAAAGACGTTGCACTCCACCGCCGAACCATCTCCGATGGTGCTGAAATCGAACAGCCCGCCGGTCTGGCTGCTGCCCGTCAGAAGCAGCATGTCGCCATTGGTCGGGTCATTTTTAATGTACTCCCAGCCGTCGCCCTTGCAGGGTTTTTGCCGCCGTTGGAATCCTTCGGCCAGCCGTTCTCCATGACGAGGTCGGTGCTGGTGATCGCTCCGTTCAGCACCACGCTCTCTTTTGGCATGGTGAATTTCACGGTATTCTTGTCGCTGCTGTCTTGGCTGCTGTTGCAGTTGCCCGCGCCGATGGGCTTGTGGTTCAGGCTGTAGATCTCGGTGCTGGCGGTGATGATTACTTTCTGGTTCATGGTCAATTCGGCCACGACGACGTAGGGCTCCCAAACCGCAGACACACCGTTGACTTCCTTGATCTCGGCTTTGGAGGAGGCCGTATCCACGGTGATGGGGTAGACACCAAATCCCGGTACGTTTATGTGGCCGTTGAACACGCCGCCGAATATGTGGCCGCCGTAGCTGTTGTTCACACTGCCCGCGAAGGTGCCGCCAAAGATCGTTCCGTTGCCGCCGTTTTCCACAACACCCTTGAAGACGCCGTCCATGATGGTGTTGCTGTTTGTCACTTTTTTCTCAAAGCTGCCGTTCTTTATGGTGCCTTCGTTTGTCACGCTGCCCGCAAAGGTGCCGTTCTCGATGGTGTTTCTGTTTGTCACTTTTCCATTGAAGGTGCCGTCCTTGATGTAGCCGCTGTTTGTTACTGTTCCATAGAAGGTTCCGCCAGAGATTTCTCCTCCGGCGTTGTTTGTCACTGTTTCCTTAAAGATGCTGTTGCCGGTGATGGTACCGTTGTTTGTCACTGTTCCATAGAAGGTTCCGTCAGAGATCGTTCCTCCGGCGTTGTTTGTCACTGTTCTATCAAAGATGCCGCCGGTAATTGTCGCATACGATTCAATCACACATTGCACAGCCGGAGCGGGCCGCGTTTCTTCACTGGGTTTTTGGGGATGGGTGGAACTGAAATCAAACGTTCCACTCGTCAGAGTCAGTGTATCGGTGCTGTGATCGTAACTCCAGCCGTTGCCCTCGCAGTCGGCAGTGCCGTTGTTGGAGCCGACCGGGTAGCTGTTCTGCATGACGAGTTCGCCGGTGCCGAGCACCACGTTCTCGTTCGGCATGGTAAAGGTCACGGTCGTCTTGTCGCTGCCGTAGCTGCTTTCGGCGATGGGCTGGCCGTTCAGGCTGTAGATTTCGGTGTCGGCAGTGATGGTCACGGTAGTGCCTGCGTAGGCGTAGGGGGCCCAATTCGCAGACACACCGTTGACTTTCTTGATCTTGGCTTTGGGGGAGGCTGCATCCCAGGTGATGTTGTAGCCACCTGTTGTCACGGTTGGTTTTGCATTGCCGTTGAACACGCCGCCGGTCACGGTGCCGCCGTTTCTGTTGTTCACACTGCCCGCGAAGGTGCCGCCAGAGATTGTTCCGTCGCTGTTTATCACTGTTTCCTTAAAGGTTCCACCAGAGATTTCTCCTCCGGCGTTGTTTGTCACTATTCCCTTAAAGGTTCCGTTAGAAATCGTTCCTTCGGGCCCGTTTTCCACTGTTCCATTAAAGGTGCCTTTGCTATTGATGGTGCCGTAGTTTGTCACACTGCACGCAAAGGTACCGTTCGTGATGGTGCCGCTGTTTGTCACACCGCCCGCGAAGGTACCCCTCTCGATGGTGCCGCTGTTGTTCACTTCTCCCTCAAAGGTGCCGCCGGTAATTGTCACACCCGATTGAGTCACAACCGCACACGCCACAGGCTCTGCCCCCGATCCCTTACTGGTGTTTTGGGGATAGGTGTAACTGAAATCAAACGTTCCACTGTTACTCGTCAGAGTCAGTTTGCCGGTCAGGTTCGATATGTTTTTTTCACTGTAAGTCCATCCGTTGCCACTGCAAGAGTATTTGCCGCCGTTGGAAATCTTCGGATAACCACCCTCCATGACGAGGTCGCCGCCCTGGGTGATTTCCTCGTTCAGCACCACGTCCTTGTCGTCCGGCATGGTGAATTTCACGGTCGTCTTGTCGTTTGGTTTGGGGTAGCTGCTGGTGTAGGGGCTCCCGTCGATGGGGTAGCCGTTCAGACTGAATATCTCGGTGTCGGCGGTGATGATTACTTTCTGGTTCATGGTCAATTCGCCCACGACGACGTAGGGGTCCCACTCCGCAGACACACCGTTGACTTTCTCGATCTTGGCTTGGGAGTAGGCATCATCCCATTTGATGTTGTGGCCACCTGTTACGTTGGTTGGTTTTTTGTTCCCATTGAACACGCCGCCGAGTATGCCGCCGTCGTTGCTGTTGTCCACACTGCCCGCGAAGGTGCCACCAGAGATTGTTCCGAAGGCATCGTTTGTCACTGTTCCATTGAAGGTGCCGTTCTCGATGGTCTCGTTGTTTTTCACTGTTCCATTGAAGGTGCCGTTCTCAATGGTAAATTTGTTTGTCACTTCTCCATTGAAGGTGCCGTTGCCATTGATGGTGCCGCTGTTTTCCACTTCTCCATTGAAGGTGCCACCAGAGATTCTTCCGCCGAAGGTGTTTTCCACTGTTGTACTGAAGGTGCCGCCGGTAATTTCTGCACCCCATTCAATCTCAATCGCGCACATCACAGCCGGAACGGGCTGCGCTCCTGTTGCATTGGGGGTTTGGGGATAGGTGGAACTGAAATCATACTCTCCTCTCGTCAGATACAGTGTGCCGTTACTGTACTCCCAGCCGTTGCCGACATACTTTCCCTCTTGTAGTGTCATACCGGTGGTGTCCGGTAGACCGTTCTTCATGACGAGCTCCTTACCATTTGTGGAGCCTTCTGCAAAGGCCCCCAGGGGGAGCACGGAGAGCACCATGCTCAATGCCAGGATCAGGCCGAGAATGCGTTTTTTCATCGGGGTCGTCCTCCTCTTCTGCCAAAGACTGCGTCAAAAAGTCGCACGGTCGTTCGTTTCTGAATCCATCATACCATAAAAACAACCGGAAGGAAAGCAAAACCGCGTGAAGCACCCTGAAACCTGCGTGAATGACGATTTTTGCCCCCTTGACAGGGCCAAAAACGCCGGTTGGGTCAGTCTGCTTTGGCCGTTCGCAGCCGGATGACGTTCAGCACCACCAGCTCCAGCACGATGGCCACGGCCAGCAGCACCAGCGAGGTGAGCAGGCTGGCGCTGGCACCCAGGAACATCTGGCTCAGGCCGGTGACGACATAGCACACCGCCGAGATGACCGCCGCCGTGATGGCATAGGGCAGCTGGGTGGACACATGGTTCACATGGCTGCAATGAGCACCGGCGGACGCCATGATGGAGGTGTCCGAGATGGGGGAGCAGTGGTCGCCGCACACCGCGCCGGACAGGCAGGCCGCAATGGAGATGACCAGCATCTCCCCCTGCGGGAACGCATGGCAGACGATGGGGATGAGGATGGAGAAGGTGCCCCAGGACGTGCCGGTGGCAAAGGCCAGGAACACCGCCACCAGAAAGATGATGGTCGGCAGCAGATATTGCAGCGCAGCCGCCGAGCCGTTGAGCAGGTTGGCCACGTAATACTTGGCACCCAGCAGGTTGGTCATGCCGGAAAGGGTCCACGCCAGCGTCAGGATGAGCATGGGGCTGACCATGGCCTTGAAGCCCTCCGGGATGCAGGCCGCGAAGTCCTGAAAGGTCATCACGCCGCGCACCCGGTAGAACACGAAGGTGAACAGCAGCGCGATGCTGCTGCCCATCACCAGGCCCGCCGAGGCATTGCAGTCGGAGAAGGCGGTGATGAAGTCCACGCCTTCAAAGAAGCCGCCGGTGTAGATGAGGCCGAAGATGCAGGCCGCAATGAGCACCAGCACCGGCAAGATCAGGTCGATGACATGGCCGCAGGCTGCGGTGCCGTCGTCCACATCGTCGCCGTAGGGGCGGTCTTCGGTGGTGAAGAGGTCGCCCTTCAGCGCGTTGTCCTCGTTGAGCTTCATGGGGCCGTAGTCGGTGCCCGTGAAGATGAGGAAGAGGATCATGATGAGGGTCAGCAGGGCGTAGTAGTTATACGGAATGGTGCGCAGGAACATGGTAAAGCCGTTGATGCCCGAACCTTCCGGCACCGAGGAGGTGACGGCCGCCGCCCAGCTGGACACCGGCGCGATGATGCAGACCGGGGCTGCCGTGGCGTCGATGAGGTAGGCCAGCTTTGCGCGGGAGACCTTCTGCCGGTCGGTCACAGGCCGCATGACGGAGCCTACGGTCAGGCAGTTGAAGTAGTCGTCCACAAAGATGAGCACACCCAGAACAAGGGTCATGAACTGCGCCCCCGCGCGGGTGTGGATGTGGGTGGACGCCCAGCGGCCAAAGGCCGCGCTGCCGCCCGCCTTGTTCATCAGGGCCACCAGGATGCCCAGCATGACCAGAAAGACCAGAATGCCCACATTGCTGGAGTCGGACAGCTTGGCGACCATGCCGCCGTCTTCGTTGAAGAACAGGGTGTTCAGGGCCAATTCCAGGTTGCCGTTGGCAAAGAGCAGCGCACCCGTCGCGATGCCCACCAGCAGCGAGGTGTAGACCTCCTTGGTGTTCAGTGCCAGCACGATGGCCACCACCGGCGGCAGCAGGGAGAGCGCCGTGCTGTACACGGCGCAGGTGTAGGTAGACGGGTCGGCAATGGTGCCGGGTGTTGCCGCCGTGCACCACAGCAGCAGAGCGAACACCAGCACGGCACCCGCCCACGAAAGATTGACTTTTTTCATAAGATCTGATTCCTCTTTTGATTTTTTGCCTCAGCGCGGGGCAGACTATCCCCAACCAGACAGGGAAGGGGGTGTTTGCCGCGCCGGATTATAAAGCGCTGTACTTTGAGCTGTTCCGCGCCAGCGAACAGGCCGCCCGCCTCCTCCACGAGGCCCAGCAGCGGGCCGAAGAACAGGTGATGGCGGAGGATGAACCGCCGCTGCGGTTGGAAGAACCGCTCCGTCCCCACTCACGGGAGGGCACCCCCCGGAAACCGTGAAGCGGCTGCGGGACTGACCCTCTCCGTCAGTGCTGCGCACTGCCACCTCTCCCGAAGGGCGAGGCATTGGCAGGCCGGGCCAGCCCTGCTGTTCGCTTGGGCCCGATGGGGCGCAAGGTGCCGGGCCCTGCTCTCATTGGCAGCGGCATTTGTATTGCAGCCGTGAATCGAGACAGCGGAGTCCGACCGTTCCCGATTGCAAAAAACTTCGCTCGTCCAGCACGACCACGACCGACTCGCCAGTGGCTCTCCCTTCGGGAGAGCTGTCACCGAAGGTGACTGAGAGGGTTCACCCCTTCTTGCTCTCCGCCTTCGCCGCGAACTTCGCGTCATTGACGACGAAGCGCTCATGCACACCGCCGCCCACGGGGCCTTTTTCGTCGTGCAGCGAGACCTTGAACACCAGCTTCCGGCCTTCCACGGCGGTCAGCTCGCTCTCACAGGTCACGGTCATGCCCACGGGGGTGGGGGCGGTGTGCTCCAGCTCCAGCTTCGTGCCCACCGAGCCGCAGCCCTCGTCCAGCTCGGACGCGACGCTCATCCAGCAGGTCTTTTCGGCCAGTGCCACCAGTGCGGGCGTTGCGAACACATCCAGTGTGCCGCTGCCCATGGTCTTTGCGGTGTTTTCGTTCGTTACGAGCTGGCTCTGCTCGCCGTGAATGCCAATAGTCAACATAAAAAACTTCCTTTCCAGAATCGCCTTGCGGCAGTAAATTTCCGACCTCCTGATAGGATACCACATTTTCCGCGTCGATGCACCTGTTTTTGGTGGATTTCTGCATTTTCCTCTTTCCTGTCAGCCCAAAACGCGTTATGATAGGGCAAAATGGGGGAGGGTACGCCTATGAACGACTTCTGGAAATCCTACGATATCACCGCGCTGGAGTACGGAGTGAATTATCAGTGTTACCCACTGTATGGAAGAATCCATCTCACCGAACTGGCGCTTTCACTGATCTTCATCCTGAGTGCTGCGCTCTGGTACAGGCACAGCGGGCCAGAACAGCGGCGGCGCATCCTGGTGGGGGTCACGGTGCTTCTGCTTCTTGACGAAGCGGCCCTTCTGCTCGGCATGGCCCTGACTGGCCAGTGGAATTGGAGCTATCTCCCGCTCCACCTATGCAGCATCAACGTTTTCGTCTGCCTGTACAACACCCTGTTCGACCAGAACTGGTGCAAAGAGGAGCTTTACGCCCTCTGCATCCCCGGCGCGGCGCTGGCCCTGCTCTGCCCAAGCTGGTTGGATGTGCCTTCATGGTGGACGCTCATCAACTTGCACTCGGTCTCCATCCACGCCCTGCTGGTGCTTTACCCGATCCTTCTCGTTGTGGGCGGCTACCGCCCCAGCCCCCGCCGGGTGCCGCAGGTACTGGCTTTCCTGTTCGGCACCGCCTTGCCCATCTATTTTCTCAACAAGTCTCTGTACACGAACTTCTATTTCCTGAACAACCCAACCGCCAACGTCATCACCTGTGCCTTCACGAGATTTCTGGGTGAACCGTATTATATACTCGGCTTTCTGCCCGCCATCGCTGCGGCACTGGCGGTGATGTATCTGCCATGGGCAGCAAAAAACTTCACTGAAAATCGACGAAAACATTGACACTTTTTCCGCGCTCAAAACGCACCCTTTTTGCAGATTGAAATCGCAGTTTTCTTGCGTATTGGGGTATTTTTTTACAATTTTGAGGTTCTGCTCAAAATCTTTGCAAAAAGCCTTGACAGGGCCTCTTCTGCGTGATACTATGAACACATGAACAAACGTTCACATGAATGTGCCGCGAAAGGAGAGACTGCCATGAACGACCCCAAAGACGCTCTGCCCGCCGCGCAGCCGGGGCCTCTTGTGATGCCGGACGACGAAGTGCTGTATGAGCTGGCCGACCTGTTCCGGGTGTTCGGCGACTCCTCCCGCATCAAGATCCTGTATGCGCTCCACGACAGCGAGCTGTGTGTGCAGGACCTCGCGAATGCGGTGCAGCTGAGCCAGTCTGCGGTGAGCCACCAGCTCCGGGTGCTGAAGGACTCGAAGCTCGTGCGGTTCCGCCGGGACGGAAAGACCGTTTACTACGCACTGGACGATGACCATGTGCGCAGCATCCTCTCCATGGGGATGGACCAT
>OGLJ01001439.1_pt1 | contig 19690 bp, 20 predicted proteins | sample 1572801 | NCBI WGS metagenome assembly OGLJ01 (sample SAMEA2581877, study PRJEB24529) | metagenome | biome: Human gut stool | place: China | collected 2011
GGAGGACTGGCAGGGCCGCAGCATCGGCGAGTTGGACATCCGCAGAAAATATGGTGTCAACATCCTCGGCGTAAAGCGGAACGGCAAAACCGATGTGAACATCTCACCGGAAATCATATTGGACGGAAGTTTGACTCTGCTGGTGCTGGGAGAAAACAAAGCGCTGAAAAAACAATTTCGCCTCTGAACCCGCTGATTCACGCTGAAAAGAACGATCAGAAGAAAGGGACACACGCACAATGGCGTGTGTCCCATTTTTACGTCATGGCTCGCTGGGCCGCGCAGTCCTGATCAATTATTGCGCGGCATCCATGGCGGTGATGACCGGCGGTTTCTCTTCATTTTCAAGGGTTCCGGTATAAGTGATCACCACATCATCACCCTCGCTGAAGCCTTCGACAGAAAAGTTTTCGCCAAAATCCATGACCTGATATTCCCCATCGTCCGTGATGAGCACCAGGTAGTCCGTATCCAGTCGATTGATCGTGCCTGTGATGGTTTCTTTCTGCTGGCTTCCTTCCGCGGCACTGCCAGACGCACCGCAGACAGCCAGAAGCAGAACTGTGCTCAGGGCCAGAGCCAGCAAAACCCAATGGGATGTTTTACGTTTCATATCAATACTCCTTTTCACTTGTATTCCGCCATCGTTTCGTAACAGAGGGAGACATTATTTTCCGTGCGCTCCTCGATCAGACATTCGCCGGAGAGGATATCACAAATCTGCATTGCTTCTGTATATTCCACATGGATCTGGATCAAGCATCCACTTGTTCCGCCGGACGGCAGATGTGTTCTTCTTCCTCCCACTCGAAGGAGTAGAACCCATCTGCCTCCAGTTCTTTCGCCATGCCCCACGCCAGCTTGAAGCCAGCCGTGAAGCTCATCAGCTTGGATTCAGCCAGCAATGCGTTCTGCGCGTCCAGCAGACGCAACAGCCTTCTGTGCCCCGCAGCGTCCATGTCCCGTCGCAGTTCCTCATGGGCGCGTTCGACCTGCTCGGCCAGCTCTGGATACCACCCCGAAACAGGAAAGCGCATCATCAAAAATGTGCTGGGTAAGACACAGGCAGAATGCAAGACGAAGCTAAAGAAAGCCATTGAGGAAAGCCAAGCATTGGACATCAGCCGCGCAAATGAATATACGGTTGCCACATGGCTGCGGACGTGGTTTGAATTATATGCCAAACCGCATATCCGTCCCTCCACCATGAACTACTACCACCGAAACATCGAACAGCATGTTGCCCCGGCTATCGGAGACATTCCTCTGAACAAGCTTACTACCCGTGACCTGCAAAAACTCTACAATGACCTGCAAAGCAACGGCAGGTTGCGGAAAGTTCAGAAAAAGAAAAAACCCGGACTGAGCAATTCCACTGTGCGCGGCATCCACATGATGCTGCACAACGCCCTTGACCGGGCGGTGAAAGAAAAACTCATCCTCAGCAATCCCACGGAGAACTGCATCATCCCTAAAATTGAAAAACAAGAGATGAAGATTCTTCATCCAGACCACATCAGCGCATACCTTGACGCCGCTGAGCAGCGCGGCGCGCTCCCCATGTTTTATCTGGAACTGGTCAGTGGATTGCGAAAAGGTGAACTGGTGGCGCTCCAATGGAGCGATCTTGACGAAGCCAACTGCACCATCTCCGTCAGTAAGCAGGCCAGCTGGGACACAGAGGGAAACCTCATTCTGAGCCAACCCAAAACCGGGAATTCCATCCGAGAGGTGTCCATTCCGCAGGATGCCGTGGAGCTATTGAAGCAGGAGCACGCCAAGCACCCGGACAATCCGTGGATGTTCCCGTCCAGCAGAACAGGAGAAATGTACCACCCAGACTCGGTGGTAAACCTTCATAAGAAAATCCTCAAGGATGCGGGACTGGAGCATATCCGCTTTCATGATCTCCGACATACCTTCGCAACGCTGGCACTGCAAAATGGCGTGGACGTCAAAACCGTCAGCAGTATGCTCGGCCACTATGATGCCGGATTCACACTCCGCACCTACACCCACGCCACTCGGCAGATGCAGCAAAAGGCTGCGGAGAAAATGGGCAGTTTCATGGCACAGATTCGATAAGACCCACAGGCAAGCAGAGCACCGGAAAGGAAACGGTTTCCTCTCCGGTGCTCTTTGGCTCTTTCCGCACAGTTCGTTGTGTGGGTCACGGTGTGGGTCGGGCCGGTGTTTCCAGACGGTAATTTTTGAAAAGCGTCGAAGAAAAATGCCTTCGGCGTGAGGTGTAACCGCAATTTGTGTGGGTCAAAGCTTTTCCTAAAAGTTATGAAAACAGCGGAAACCATTCGATTTCCGCTGTTTTCTGGAGCTAATGATGTGACTCGAACACACGACCTGCTGATTACGAATCAGCTGCTCTACCGACTGAGCTACATTAGCATATTCACTTTTGGAGTCGCAGACCTCATTCTTACGAATCAGCTGCTCTACGTCAGCATAGGGAACGATGAGATAATTTAAGCAGAAAATATGATACCATACTTTTGCTGGAGCGTCAACCTATTTTCACAGGAAAACGGACTTTTTCTACTGTCGAACAGGGATAATACGAATTGTATATTATGGATTTTCCGGAGCTTCTGAAAAATGGGCGATTTGCCATCTTTACAAACGCCGGATTCGCGTTCCGCATGTAACTTTCTGTAAAAAGTTCATAATTTGACAAAAACCGCAGCCAGCGTCCGGTTTCGCCGGGAAGCGTTATTGTTTACATAAAAATGACAATAATTTTTATCTACAAGGAGTTATTCACATTTTCCACAGAGTTATCAACATCGTTTTTATTTAGTATTATCAACGTATTCAGACAAATATCTCCAAATATCCGCAAAACCGCAAACCCTATTTTCAACCAAACGAAAAAGCAAAAATCACTTTACATAACCGTTCTGTATTTGCCCTTTTCTACGTACACGCAAGGCTTTCTCCCTTGACAGCGGTCGATTTTAGCCGAAAAAACGGGACCAGACTTCCGTCCGGTCCCGCCTGTTCAAATTACATAGTCACTTGTCCGCGGCTCGCGCATCAGGTCCGCCAGCGTGACACCGGAAAAGTATTCCCGGCTCAGCTTATAATAGCCGTCCCACACCGACAGGGTACGGCAGTCCGCAGCCCGTGCGCAGGGGGCCGCGCCACTTTGCAGGCAGGCTACCGGAGCCAGATCCCCTTCCGCCAGCCGTAGAATTTCCCACAGGGTATACTGGTCCGGCTCCCGGGTCAGCCGGTAACCGCCGCCGATCCCGTGGACGCTGTCCACCAGACCGGCCGCCTTCAGGGCTGGCATCAGCCGCTCGATATATTTCAGAGAAATGTTTTGGCGGGCAGCAACATCCTTCATGGGAATGTAGCTTCCGTTGCGGTGTTCGGCCAAGTCCAGCAGGATCCGGATAGAATACCGCCCCTTTGTTGAGATCATAGTATATCCTCCTTGCTCCGTATTTTTGTCTTTATTATACCACCAGTTTTGTAGGTAAATCAACCGCTATTTCCACAGAATTCAAAAAACGTTGATATCCCGTTGATTTTCAGAAATCATCGTGCTATGATGGGGCCGAAAAAAGACGGCGCGTGTCCGCGGCGCCCCCAACAGAAAGGAAGCAAACGATTTTGTTGGATTTTTTAGAGCAGGAACAAATCAGCAAGGAGTTATTGGAGGGCATCCAGGAATACCGGAACGCCTATCCCACCCCTCCGGAGCTGCAAAACCGGATCCCCAAGCCCCGCTACCATTACTACGGAAAGGAGGTCTGGGAAGCCTCTATTGCCGCCCTCCTGTGCGGGGAAAATCTGCTGCTGGCCGGCAGCAAGGCTACAGGTAAAAATGTGTTGGCGGAAAATCTGGCCCAAGTCTTTGCACGGCCAAGCTGGGATGTATCCTTTCATGTGAACATGGACGCCGCCAGTCTCATCGGCATGGATACCTTTGAAAACGGGCAGGTGACCTTCCGTCCCGGCCCGGTGTATCTCTGCGCGCAGCATGGCGGCTTCGGGATCTTGGACGAGATCAACATGGCGAAAAACGAGGCATTGGCTGTGCTCCACGCCACGCTGGACTTTCGCCGCGCCATTGATGTACCCGGTTATGATCGGGTGGAGGTGGATCCAGCCGCCCGCTTCATTGGCACCATGAACTACGGCTACGCCGGAACACGAGAGCTGAATGAGGCCCTGACCAGCCGGTTCGCGGTGATTCAGATGCCCGCCATTGACGGGGACGGTCTGGACCGGCTTTTGGGAGAGGAATTCCCCTCGCTGGAGAAGAAATACCGGGGACAGTTCGTGCAGCTTTTCCTCGACCTGCAAAAAAAGTGCGAAAGCGCCGAGATCTCCTCTAAGGCGCTGGACCTCCGGGGTATGCTGGACGCTCTGCGGCTGATCCGCCGGGGGATCAGCGCCGGAACGGCGCTGGACATGGGTATCACCAATAAGGCCTTTGACAGCTACGAGCAGGGTCTCATCCGGGATGTTATTGCCGCCCGGATCCCGGCGAAGCTGGACCGCAGCCGACTGTTTACCGACTGATATGGAAGCCTCCGGTTACAGCGCCCGCCAGCGGCGGGCCATCAATCAGGTGTGGACTGCCTGCGGGGACTACAAATTTGAACCGCAGTTTCTGGCCATGCAGTCTGACGGCCAGCCTGATCTTTATATGAACTGCGTCATTGGGTTGGTCCACAAATGGTTTGGGGATGAGCTTCCCAAGCAGTTGTTCGCCGCTTGGGCGGGGGACGCACGGCAGGCCGTGTACGATGACCTTGCGTGGCTGGCTCTGGAAAACGCCGTTTATGAGAAGGAATTACCGAAGCGTCCCGCTTTAGCAGCACTGCGGCAGGCCCATGCTTCCGCGTTTTTTGAATCGGAATATCAGCTTTCCCGGCAGGAGTGGATGGAGAAAAACCAGCTGGTGTACGCCATACAGTCCGCCAGATGGAAAACCGTGCTTGGGCAGAGACTGCCTGTGCTGACCCCTTGGGAAAAGGGACTGTCGGAGGCTCTTGCCTGTCCCGGTACCATGAGTGGAGAGGAGGTAGCGGCGGCGATCCGGGCCGCCTTCCAAAAATATCTCCGCTTTGACGGCACCGCCCACGCCAAAACGCCCCTTACCCTCCATTTCGGAGAGCGGTGGGCGCCACTGCTGACGAAGCTGTTCACCACGGAGATGGTCCGCACCGACGATCTGGCCATCGGCCGATCTGCGGCGGTGGGAGAAAACGGCATGGTGCGGGCGTCCAATGCCCTGCGCTCCCATTTACGTTCCAATGAGCGGGAAACCGAGGACCGGGACTATGTGGAACGCTGCTTCGGCCGCAGTCTGTACGCTCCCAAGGAATTGGCGCTGATGGAGCAGCGGGACTGCACCGGAAACCATCTGGGCTGCCACCTCTGGTTCACCCGTGGGGAGCCGTCGCCCGACAAACCGGTCAGCGCCGATGCCCAGCGGCTTTTTCAACAGGCAGAGGAGCAGGCCAAGCGAAACCGGGCCGCTTACGTCAAAAACAGCGACCTCTATCAAAGCGCCCTCCTGCGGCTGACGGAGCAGATCCGCAACTGCATGCTGATCCACCAGCAGCCGGACGCCGTCTCCGCCCGACAGGGCCATCTGGACAGCCGGCGGGTCTGGCGGCTGCCAGTGCTGGGAGACGATAAGGTGTTTTTGCGCAGCGACGAGGAAAGCACCCCCGGCTTTACGGTGGACCTGCTGCTGGACGGCTCTGCCTCCCGGCTTCACTGTCAGGAAACCATCGCCGCCCAAGGGTATATTCTGGCAAAAAGCCTTGCGGACTGCGGCATTCCCGTCCGCGTCAGCAGCTTTTGCAGTCTCCGGGGCTATACGGTGCTGCGGGTGCTGAAGGATTTCGGTGAGAAAAACGGAGAACGGAAGATTTTTGACTACTTCGCCGCCGGCTGGAACCGGGACGGACTGGCGCTGCGGATGGCAGCGGAGCTGCTGAACACCGCCCCGGCAGACAAGCACCTGCTGATCCTGTTGACGGATGCCAGTCCCGACGACAGCCACAAGATTCTCCCTACCGGCAAGGTCCCCCTCAGCAGGGACTATGACGGTCAAGTAGGTGTAGAGGACACGGCGGACGAGGTCCGGGCCTTGCGGCGGAAGGGTGTCCGGGGGGCCGCCGTCTTTATGGGGGAGAACGCCAACGTTCCCAACGCCCGTGCTATCTACGGGCAGGATCTGGCTCCCATTCGCCGGATGGACCAGCTCTCCGCCGCGGCGGGACGGCTGATCCAAACGGAGATCCGGGAGCTGTCCGGCTGAATAAACAAACAAACACGCCATACCGGGAGGTATGGCGTGTTTGTTTGATTCTTTTGTGCCAATATTTCGTATTACTTCATGGTCACCACGGTGACGCCGTTTTCGCCCTCACCGTAGACGCCCAGACGGAAAGACTTCACATTTTTGTTCCGCCGCAGGATATCATGCACCGCATTCCGCAGTGCGCCGGTGCCCTTGCCGTGGATGATGGTGACGGTTTCCAAATGGCCCATGACGGCAGTGGAGAGGAAGGTCTCCACCACGCTCTCCGCCTCCAGCGTCTCCATGCCCCGGATGTCCAGCTCCCGGCTGGCGGCAGTGCGGAGACCGGTCACAGCGGTCCGGGTGGGCTTGGGGGCTTTTTTCTTCATGGCGGCCCGCTCATCGTCCTCAATGAGACGTACTTCGTCGGCCTTGGCCTTCATTTTCAAAATACCGGCCTTTAGCTGCAAGGTGCCGTCGCTGCCCACGCCCACCACCTCTGCCGGTGTGGAAACACCAGGGATCTCCACCAGATCCCCCTTCTGAATGGGACGGCTGGGTTTGGGGATCGGCTCGGAGCGGGCATCCCGCTTGTCGATGGCGTCCTCCGCCTCGTTCAGCTGGCGGCGCAGTTCGGCTCTGGCTTCATTGGCGTTGATGGCCCGGTCTGCCTTGGCCTGCTCCTTCCGCATCCGTTCCAGTTCGGCAAACACCGCGTCAGAGGCGGAGCGGGCGTCCCGCAGGATGCGCTTGGCTTCGGCCTCGCCCCGGCTGCGGGCATTTTCCTTGGCCCGCTGCATCTGTTCCCGGAATTCCCGGGCTTTCCGGGCGTCCTCCTCCCGCTGGCGGTACAGCCGGTCAGTCTCCTGCTCTCGCTTTTCCAACGCCTGCCGCTTGGCCTCCAGTTGGGTCAGCACGTCCTCAAACCGAACGCTGTCCTTGCTCATCTGCGATTGGGCGTTGGTGATAACTTCATCGGGCAGGCCCAGCCGCCGAGAGATGGCAAAGGCATTGGACTTGCCGGGGATGCCGATCAGCAGTCGATAAGTAGGGCTGAGGGTCTCCACATTGAACTCGCAGGAGGCGTTCTCCACTCCCGGCGTGGTCATGGCAAAGGTTTTCAGCTCTGCGTAGTGGGTGGTGGCGGCAGCTCTGGCCCCCAGTGCCCGGACGTGCTGAATGATGGCAATGGCCAGCGCCGCACCCTCCACCGGGTCGGTACCGGCTCCCAGCTCGTCGAACAGGATCAGACTATCCCGGTCCGCCTCCTGTAAAATCTCTACAATGGTTTTCATGTGAGCGGAGAAGGTGGACAAGCTCTGCTCGATGCTTTGCTCATCGCCGATGTCCGCCAGCACCCGTTCGTAAACGGACACCTCGCTGCGGTCCCCGGCGGGGATATGCAGGCCGCATTGGGTCATCAGGGTCAGCAGACCCAGTGTTTTCAGAGAAACAGTCTTACCGCCGGTGTTGGGGCCGGTGATGACCAGGGTATCAAACGCACCGCCCAGTTCAATGTCGATGGGTACCGCTGTTTTTTTGTCCAGCAGGGGATGCCGCGCCTTCCGCAGACGGATCAAGCCGTCCCGCCGCACCTGGGGGCGGATCGCGTCCATCTTATAGCTCAATTCGCCCCGGGCGAAGATCAGATCCAACTGCACCAATGCGTCATGGTCCCACTGAATGTCCCGCCGGTGGGCGGCGGCATCGGCGGACAGCTCCGCCAAAATGCGGTCGATCTCCGCCTGCTCCTTGGCCTGTAATTCCGCGTATTCGTTGTTGGCCTGCACCACTCCCATCGGCTCTACGAATACCGTAGCGCCGGTGGAGGAAACATCGTGGATCAGTCCCGGCAGATTGCCCTTCTGATCCGCCTTGACGGGGACCACAAAACGCCCATCCCGCTGGGTGATGATGTTGTCCTGTAAGACCTTGGAATAGCTGGGAGAAGAGATGATCTTCTGCAAGATCTGCCGGCTTTTTGCCAACGCTGCCCGCATGTGACGGCGAATGTCCGCCAGCTCCGGGCTGGCGGCGTCGGCCACGGTGTTCTCGTCGCTGATGCACCGCCGGATCTTATCCTCCAAGAACCGGTTGCCGTGGATGGACAGAAAAATCTGGTCGAGAGCGGTAGGCTCTGCCGCGTCGGCATTGAAATACTCCTTGGCCCGGCGGGCAGCATACAGCAGATCGCCGATCCGGATCAGCTCCGGGATGTTGAGGCTGCCGCCCCGGTCCGCCCGGTCCAGCAGGTCCTTTACCGGCTTGACACCGGAAAAACCCGGCGCCCCCCGCAGGACGATCATGGCCCGTGCGCCGTCGGTCTGATCCAGCAGGCGCAGCACGTCCTCATAATCTGTTTCCGGCCGGACCGCCAGTGCCAACTCCTTGGCCTCCGGGCTGACCGCCTGCTCAGACAGTAGTTGAAGGACCCGCGGCAGCTCCAAGGTGCGGATGGATTTATCAAATAATTCGCTCATAATCGCTCCTTACCGTATAAAAGGCACGGTATCATACAAAATGTAATAAATCAGCAAAAGAAATACAAAATGTATCTTATTTCGACAACTCTTCCGGCGGCTGGAGGCTCTTGTAAAATTCCAGCGTCCGGAATCCCCGCTCCAACTGGGCGGAGACAAAGGCTTCGGCGGCAGCGGACAGCCACTTTTGGGCCTCCGGTCCCAGTGTGAAGGAATAAAGCCGCTTGGGGTCGCCGTAAACGATGTGCCGCAGGGCGGCCAGTGAATCCCGGCACAGTGGAAGCCCTCGGCGCCCCTCTCCGCAGGTCCCGCAGCGGAGAACGCCCTGCAAAATGTCGAAATACGGCTGTTGGGGATCGGGGCAACCGCAGTAGGCGCAGGCGTCCGCCAGAGGCTCGTAGCCCGCCAGACACAGCAGCTTGATCTCAAACGCCGCTTTCACCAGCGGCAAAGGCTTTCGCAGAACGGAAACGGCGTACAGCCCGTTGAGCAGATGGCTCAAAAGCCCCTGATGGGGCGCGTCCTCTGTGGTGACGGCCTCCGTCAGCTCCGCCAGATAAAACCCCAGCGCCATCGCATCCAGATCCGCCCGCAAACCGTTGAACAGTTCCAGAGTGGCCCCCTCGTTGGCGTAGTACCAGTCGCCCTTTTTGTAAAGCGTCCACTCGGAGTAGGCCAACGGCTGGGCGCAGGCGGCGAATTTGCACCCCTTGCGGCAGACGCCCCGGGCGATGACAGAGAGCTTGCCCCGCTCCGCTGTCAGGAGGGTTAGGATCTTATCGGCGTCCCTTGTCTCCGTCTCCCGGAGGACTACGCCCTTTGTCACAATGTACGGCGACAACGCCATCAATTCACCACCTATGTACGGAGGCCCCGCCTCCGAAAGAAAATCAGCGTCCGGCAGACCCGGCGCGGTAAAGCAGATAGGCCAACGGATCTCCGGTATCCGAAAACAACGTCCAAAGCGAAGGTTCTTTCATCGTACAGCCCTCCCTGATGGATAGTCTGTGTCGAAAAGTCCCGCTTATAGCTGGAAAATGCTTCGTACAGACCCAATTATAGCAACCGGACAGCTTTTTTTCAAGCGGAGGTTGCTGCATGCGCTCCTCCGCTTTATCCGTGCCGAAACTGCCGCAAGGCATGGCACGAATGAAAAACAGCCGCAAGCCATCAGAACATGGCTTGCGGCTGTTTGCGCCTATTACTTGCTTTGTTGTCAAAAAGCGAATTACTTCAGTGCCTCATAGGCGGTCAGAGCTTCCCGGATCGCCGCTTTGTCGCCGTCCGTCACGGAGCAAGGGTGCGATCCCACAGGGAGCCACCTGTTCCTTTAGCAGCGTTTCCAAAAGAGTGTTCCCGCTTTCTGAGATTTTTCGAATGACAGCCCCGCCAAAGCGGTATTTACTGTCCGGTCTGCACGTTATACAGCTCCGCAAAGTTGGAGGTGGCAACCTCAATCATGTAGCTCTCAACCGTTCTGTCAGCATTTTCAATGCGGAACATGACGTTTCCCTCTCCCTTTAATGCTGTCAGCACCTCATCGATATAAGCATCATCAATATTAACTCTATCATCACCACAATACATAGTACCTGTTATCTTGTGGTCTGCACCATCGGGCGTTCTCATGGTGATGTTATATTCATCCCAATAGCGCTCAGAGCTGTTTTTGACCTGTCTGCTGCCATATTCATAGAGGAATATCATAACATTATCGTCCAGATCCACCATTACATTCGCATACAATTTTGAATTTATTGTTGCGCTGTTGCTAAAAGTACCTACGAGATATTCGTCTTCCGTAATATACCATTCATCTGTTGGCTGATTGAAGTCATCCACAGAATAGTCGATGCGCCAATCGCCGAATGACTGTCCGCATCTTTCGCAGGTACCGCTTTCGGTCGTGCGGCCCAGAGCGGGAACGGTTTCCTGTGCCACCAGAACCTCGCCGCACTCGGAGCAGCGCTTGCCCTCTGTCAGCCCGGTCTTCGTGCAGGTGGGCTCCACTGCCGGCATAACTTCCTCCACATGGGTATGCTTGTCGGTGCTTCCGCTGTTGGTATTTCCGCCATTGGTATTTCCGGCGTTCCCGCCTCCGCAAGCCACCAGAGGCAGCGTCATTGCCATCGCAAGCAAAATTGTTGTCAACTTTTTCATCTTCTGTCTCCCTTTCGTTGTCTTTATATTTGCAGTGCGTTTTCCGCACAGGCAAATCCTTCCCAGCGCCCGGTCAAAACAAGGTTTTTTCCTGCTCCGCAAACAGCTTGTCATTGATCTCCCCCAGGGGCAGCTGATGGACCACGCCATAGCTGATAATGGCGTCCCGTCTGGTGCGGGGATACAGTTGGGCGTAGCCCCCCTGCGTCAGCATCCGCTGGGTCTCATCCAGCGTGATGCCAAGACCGACGCAGATGCACAGCAGCCGATCCCTGGAAGGATTCCGCCGCCCCGCAAACACCTGATGCAGATAGACCTCGCTGATGCCGGACCGGCGGGCCAGCTCCGCTTTGGTCAGATCCTTCGTTTCGTAAAGTCGCGTCAGCCCCGCCAAGCGGTATAAAAACGTTCTTCGTCTGATGGAGGCATTTTAAAGATGAAAGAGTCCAGAATCACCCCGGAAAAGCAAAATCTCTGCCCGCTTTGCAGAGTTCCCCTCCCGGATGGCGCATCCTTCTGTCCCCACTGCGCCCGCAGTATCAAGCCCTGGACACGGCAAAAGGCCCCCAAGCCACTGCAAAAGAAGTTCCTGCACATTGCCGCACTGGTGACAGCGCTGGTGACAGCGCTGGCCGTGATCGCCAGCTGCGCCTGACAAGCTGTACTGTTTCCGGCTGGAAAACCGGCGTGCTGGCCTACGGCACCACCTGGGTCAACGCCATGGACTGCCGCTTTGAGGACAATCAGGTGGGATTCCGCTTCAACGCCGAGGGTACCGTCATCACCCACACCCAGTATGCGAACAACGAGTTCTTCCACAACGGCACCGCCGTTCTGCTGAAGAGCGTACCCGCCGAAAGCCCCCTGTCCTTCCCCGGCAGCGTGTTCGAGGACAACGATACCGACATTGACAACCGCTGCGGACGGGAAGTGAACATTTCGCAGACGACCTTCCGCTGACAGCTATTTGAAAAGAGGACCCATCCGTATTGGATGGGTCCTCTTTTGCGCGACGGGAATCGCCGGTGCATACTGCCGCTGATTTCTTTGTCGATTCGATCTTCTGTCATTATCTCGTCCCATTCAGCGTCAGCTTGGCTTTCTCCATTGTGATGACAAGAATGGGGATCAGGATGATCTGTACAAGGATGCCGGGAAGCGCATTGGTCACTGCGCCTGCAAGAAAAAGAGAGCGGTCAAACACGGTATGCTGCAAGCCCGCCATCATAAACTGTACACAGCCCCACACCAGGCGGCCCACGATCATAGCGGCGATCAACGTGACATACACAGACCAATTTCTGCGGGGAAAAATGCGGTATAAGATCCCGGAAACCGCGCCATAGGCGGCCAGTTCAAACGCCATGGCCACTGCCGTATAAGCCGTAGGCATCCCAAAGAGAAGGGACCGCAGCAGCGGGGAAACAAATCCCACCGCCAGTCCCCACGGCCAGCCGCAGACAAAGCCGCACAGCAATGCCGGAATGTGCATTGGGCAGAGCATGGATCCAATTTCAGGGATCTGCCCCGTCAGAAACGGCAGGACCAAAGCAATGGCAAGATACAGCGCCGAGTAGGTAAGCTTTCTGATCTGCACAGAAGAACGTGCATCGTTCCGGGTCATAGGCATGCAGTATCTCCCATCTCCGTCAGCAGTTGGCGAATATGCTCCATCGCGTCATCCATGATGGCAGAAGATTTCTGGCTGACGCCTGCCACATAGGTGTCGCAGAGATTCATGGGGATCAGCACCCGGTAGGCCGCGCTGGCAGCAACGGCATTGGCCATTGCCGGAGATATCTCTCCCATCAGCGCGTCGGCAAGGGCTATCCCCATAGGGCCAACGATGATCTGGGCAGTCCGGCTGGCAACAATGACCGGGTTTTCACCGGTCGCCACCCGGTCCGCACCGGCACGCATCATGCTCTCTGACGCGGCGCTGTTGGTCCCGACGGCCATGACCTCCACCTGCGGGAAGGATTTTTTGATGCTTTCCACCAGCCGTTTTCCAAGCTTTCCGCCCTGACCGTCAATCACAAGAATCGTCATATCAAAACCATTCCTTTCATCCTACATAAATAAATGTACCGGACGCAGGCGCGCCGTATGCTTCCTGAGTAAGTGCACGGAGCGCCTCTCCCCCATCTGTATCACTGAACAGGCTCGGATACATGGCCTTGGCAAGCAAAAACGCCGCGCCGGTCCGTCTGGCCTGACCGGAAAGCAGCTCCTCGGAGAGCAAAATGACCCGGCCATTCCGGACGGCATCCAGCCCGGACCAGCCCTCCCGTGCTTTCAACGCACCGCAAACCGTTTCCGCCTGTCGGGTGGACGACACTCCGCTGCCAAGGACGGAGCGCTCCACGACCTTGACGATCACACCGGGATCTTTACGCTGGATCCAGCCGTCATCCACAATCAGTGCGTCATTTTGCAGCTTTGCGGACACGTCATACGCCCCGGCATTCAAGATGATCTGATGCTCGTCAGATGATTTATGGACAGTGTGGTAGTCCTCCGCCGTCTCCCAGTAAATATAGAAGCGCTGGCACTCAAAGAGTCCGCTCAAACGGTCCTCCAGCAGTGTTTGATAGTAGAGCAGCGCAGTTTCTGCCGTTTGGCCGCTTTCATCCGCGCCGGTGTTTTCTGCCTGGTCAGCGGGAACGGTTTCCGTTGCGGTCAGCTCACCGGTGGTCGCATCCTTTGCGCCGGTAGCTCCCCCATTGGCATCATGCTCCGGTGTTTTTCCGCCGTCCCCCTGCTGCGTGAGGGTTTTGTCCGCACCGGGAACGATCTCAGCGTCTGCGTCCTCCGCATACGTCTTTCGGTCGGAATCCGGGTCCGTTGCGGTCGGGGCATCCGCATCCGGTCTGACATCCTCTTCTGCCGCAGGATCGTCTTCCGCGTCCTCAATCTGTTCGGCCTGTCCCAGTTGGTCCTCCGCTGCCTCGCCGTTCTCATCGGGGATCGGATCCACAGGCACGGTGGTCCGGGTACGGCAACCCGTCAGGGTCAGCAGCAGCACCACAGTCAACAATAAAAGCTTTGCGTTTTTCATTCTTGCTTCCTCTCAGGCGTGGAGACACTCCACATACTTCAAGCGAAATTTTGTTCTCCGGTCTGCATTGTCATACAGCAGCCGCTCCGTTTCGGTTAAAAGACTTTGCAGTTCGGCCCGCTGTTCCTCCCCCATGGCATGGGTACTGTATGCAGACTCCTCAAAAAGTGCAGCGGCATGACGGAACTGCGCGGCGTATTCCGGAGAAACGGTTTGGGCCAGCGCAGCGTCCCATTGGGAGAAGGGGCGATTCCCAACGCCTTTTCCACATCGATCCAGATAGGCAGCCAGATGTAGAAACATGGCGCGGATCGCTTCCCCGCAGTCAGGGGAATCAAACGCCGCCCGCCGTTCCATTGCCTTGCGCCGCCGGGCGTCAAACAGGACGAACGGTAGGAAGGGCAACGTCAGCAGAGCCAAAATCAGAATCGTCAGTACGGCGATTTTTAGATAGTCGATGCGCTTGGGACGGCTGATTTCCTGTTCCTGTTCATAAATATGCTGATAGTCCTGCGTATTCTGCGTATCTCCGGACATCTCTCCGGCGGTTTCCGTATCCAGCCGGTTTTCCTCACGGGCGGTCTGGGGCGGTTCCTGCTGCGGCGTATAGTCTGCGCCGGAAACAAGCTGTTCGGCAGCATCCAGCCGATCCCGCACATGCTCAGAGGCTTCTTCCACCCCCATGCGAACACCGGGAGCCAAGAGCTGTACCGTCAGAAAAACGGCCATGACTGCCAGCAGAAATACCAGTCTGCCCCGCAGGGTATCCACAGGCAGGGCCAACAGCGCCAGCAGCGCAAAAATCAGCACATTGACAGCCGCCGGAGGAGTCAGTCCGAACCAGATCTCCCCGCCGGTCAGGGCCAACGCCGCCAGAAGCGGAACGATCTTGCTGCCGCGCAGGTATGCAAGCAGGAGAACACCGGCCGCTGCCGTCACCAGCAGGCCCAATGCCAGAACCGGGCTGGCCGCGTCCGAAACCTCAAAATAATCGTAGGCATAGGCATTGACCGTCTCACTGGCCGCAAACATCAGATTGCACAAGCACTTCAGGCTTTCTCTGGCAGGCTTGAGGGCCAGAAGCAGCACTGCCGCAAGCAGCGGCACACCGACAATGGGGAGTGCTGTTTTCCATGGTTTTGCCCGCTCACTTTTTTGAAAATCAAATTGTAACCCAACCGTCTGATGTTTCATGAACATTCCTTAAATCTCAAGATATTCCAATTCCTGCGCCATATTCTTCCGCGAAAAGGGTACAACTGTCACCCCGCCGCAGCTCTGTGTGCCGCCGTCAGACAGCAGCACGGTCACACGGTTGCCCGCCTGCAGCAGGGAAAGGCCCCGGGGCAAGGACGGCGCGCAGACAACGGTATGCGCATAGACATCCCCGGACCATTTGCGGAAGCAGTCGCAGATGCTTTCCGCATCCGGTGCGGCAGCGGCAGTCAAAATCTGCTCACGCACCGCTGTACAGTCCTGCTGATCCTGTACCGTGCACAGAGAGAGTTCCGCTAATTCCCTGTTTTTCCAGCCAACAGAATGGGTGATCCCCTGTTCTGTCAAGGACCGGGACAAGGACAGCAGCGCCGTCATGGCCGCGTCCAGCGCATCCGCGGCATCTTCCTTCCCAGTGGTGGAGGTATCCAACAGCAGCAGGACCTCCTCCGCTACCGGAAGCCCCAGTTCCCGCACCATCAGGGAGTCTGTCTTTTGGGAAAGCTTCCAGTGGATCTGCCGGATGGGATCGCCGGGAACGTATGTACGGAATCCGAAGGTCTCACTGGGATCGTGCCCCGGATGGTTGGAAGACCAGCGCTCGCTGTCCGCCGTGACCGTTTCATTTTCCGCAAGGGAGATCTGCATGTCAAACAGCAGCGGTTCGACGGTCACGAAGCGGGTGCTCCGAACTGTCAGGGCACAGCGGTACAAGCCAAACCAATCCTGCACAGCCGCGTCGCTGAGAGAAAGCATGACCGTACCGCAATGGGCGGTACGCAGCGTACCTGCCGCGTCAGGCGCAAACCGCGAGGCCGAGAGTTTCACCGCCGTTTCCTCCCCGGTCAGGCGGCTGCGGCCCCGAAGCACTGCCGTCAGCACCGCTCCGAGCAGAAGGCCCTCTGCCCGCACGGAGCATTCCGCGGCATCTCCCTGTTTGCAGCAGTCCGGCGCAGATAGATGAACCGTTACCCGTCTGACTGAACGCACCACGCAGAGGACCGACGCAGCCGGCAGGAAAACTGAAGCGGCCAAAATCGTCCGGGTGCCGGTATTGTTCTCAAAGAAATACAGCAACATGGCAAACAGCAGCCATGCGCCGTAAGCAAATCTCCGTTTCCGCATCATGCCTGTCTGCGGTCCGGAACTTCCACCGTTTCCAGCAGTTCGTTCAGTACCTGCGTAACCGTTCCGCCGGACAGCCGTGATTTCTGGTTAAGGATCGCACGATGGGCACAGACATCATGGAAAATCGCCTGCACATCGCCGCCTGTCACATAATCCCGGCCCTCCAGATAAGCATGGGCCTTGGCCATACGGTCAAGGAACAGGGTACCGCGGGGGCTGATGCCTACCTCCACCATGGGATGCTCCCGGGACGCCATGGCCAGACGGGTAATATAGTCCAGAATACTGTCCTTTGCTGTGACGGCCCGCACCTCCGCCTGCATCCGCAGCACATCGTCACGGGTGACCACCTGCGCCACGGAACCAATGGGATCTGTGCTCTGGCGGTCCCGGAGGATGGACATCTGGGCCTCATAATCGGGATAACCGATGGAAAGCCGGACAAGGAACCGGTCCATCTGGGCATAGGGCAGCAACTGGGTGCCTGCGGTTCCTACATTGTTCTGGGTCGCGATCACCGCAAAGGGCTTTTGCAGCGGATAAGTTGTGCCGTCCACCGTGACCTGACGTTCTTCCATCGCTTCCAGCAGGGCGGACTGGGTTTTGCTGGACGTCCGGTTGATCTCGTCCCCAAGCAGCAGGTTGGTATTGCTCACCACGCCGCTCTTGTACTCAAAGCAGCCGCTGTCCTTGTTGTAAATGGAAAAGCCCACAATATCGGACGGCAGCACATCCGGCGTGAACTGGATGCGGTTATAGGTCAGGCCCAGTGTGCGGCTCAGGGCCACCGCCAGCGTTGTTTTGCCGACGCCGGGGATATCGTCCAGCAGAACATGTCCGTCGGCCAACAGCGCCATCAGGATCTTTTCTATGACTTCACGCTTGCCCACCACGGCCTTTTCCACTTCAACAATGATCGTTTGCAATTCACGGTTCATACGATAAGTCCTCATTTTCTACCATCGCTTGACAAGGGCAGACACGGTTTTGACGGGCAAAAATGTCTGCACCTGACAGGGATGGATTTTCGAGTGATTTTTGTTTTTTTGAGATGCAGGCGGGCTGGCGCCCACCAAGGCGAAAAGAGCAAAAAGCGCCGGAAAGACGCGCTGTCAGGCGTGTTTGCCCTTGTCGAGCGATGGTATGGTTTTGATTGCCGTACAACACAGCAGTCCCAAGTGGTCCGCTCTGTTCTAAAGCAATAAGGATGCCCGCACATCCGTCTTGTGACGGATGTGCAGGTCTCCTGCGGCTTGTGCCTCGTGATTTACTTTGCGGGAACGGTCAGCGTCTGACCCACATAGATCATGGCCGCGTCCTTGATCTGAGGATTGGCAGAGAAGATTTTGCTCCACAGCTTGCCGCTGCCGTAGACCTTAGATGCGATCTTCCAGAGGGAGTCGCCGGACACAACGGTGTAGGTTCCATTCTCTGTCGTGGTCGCGGACTGGCCGGGCTTCGCAGACTCAGCCGGCGCCGCGGTGGCCGTTACCGTGATGCGGCCCTGAGGGGCGGCATAGGCGTCGCCCACCACATTCCCCAGCTCTTCGCTGATGTACATCCACACCACATCCCGCACAACGGCCTTGGTGATGGCAGACTTCTCGTTAGCCTCCGCAGCCGCCTTAAACACATAAGAGGAGTCCATGCCGTTAAAGTTTGCGTTGTGGGTGATGACCGCATAGGTAGCGTTCGGGTCGAACGCCTTGCCGTTTACATCGGTGATCGTCACACGGCTGACGGAATTTGCCTTGAACCAGTACTTGCCGTAAGCTTCTCCCTTGTCATAGGCCCGATCCGCGTTGACGCTGTAAGTCAGGCCCGCAGCCTGCATAAAGGAAGCGCAGGCATCGGCGGATGCATCGCCGTAGGGCAGCGCCTGAGCAGCCGCCTCCAGAGCTTCCAGCAGCTGAGCGCCGCTCATATAGATCACAGCCACCTTGTTGGGATAGGGCAGGACGGCTGCCAGCTCCGCCGCGCCGAACTTGCCGGCAGCAATGTCGGCGCGCAGATTGCCGCCGTTCCAGAGGGCAACAATGTGATCGGCGTCCACATCTACCTTGGTGTTGCCGGCGGTCACATCGTCCTCGTCAAAATACGCATTGATCTTGCCGGACACGGCGAACCACCGCAGCGCGTCGGTCCACAGATCGCCCAAATTGGTCTCCGCCTTACGGGCCGCGTTGTCCGCGCCGGACAGCACCACGCTGCTGTAAGCCTCCAGCGTGTCATCCAGTTCCACCTCATTCCCGTGGGCATCCACGAACTTGGATGCGGACACGGACGTGGCCATCACGCTGAGTGCAAGCCCCAGCGTCAGCGCAAGGCTGATAAATCTGTTCAGTTTTTTCATAGCTTCCTCCTAAAATGAGTTTTCAGGCATTTTCCGCAGCATCAAACAAAAAAGGCACCAATACCCTCCTTGGGAGGACACTGATACCTTCGTAATATCTGTATTGCCTGAGCGTATAAAAACATATGCGAAAAATGTCAGCTTGTGCCAACTTTGCCAGCTTGTGCTGACGGAAAAATTTTATCAAAAAAGTTTTATGTTGTCAATACGCCATTTGCCATGCTGCAATTTCCGAAAGATTCCGGTTGCGCGGGGTGGCAAAATCCGGTATGATAGAAAAAAAGTGAAAAGGAGAACTGCCATGATCGAAGAAATGCTGGCATATAACCGCGAATTTGTCCGGTCCAGGGGCTATGAAAAGTTCCAGACCAGTAAGTTCCCAGACAAGAAAATCGCCATCCTCACCTGCATGGATACCCGTCTGGTGGAGTTGCTCCCCGCAGCGCTGGGCATCCGCAACGGTGATGTGAAGCTGATCAAAAACGCCGGCGGCATGATCACCGGCCCCTTTGACAGCGCCGTGCGCAGCCTGCTGGTGGGTATCATCGAGCTGGGTGTGGAGGAGGTCATGGTCATCGGCCACACGGACTGCGGCGTAGCCCACATCAATGCCGACATGATGATCCGCCACCTGATCCAGCGGGGCGTTTCTCAGGACCATATCGACATGATGCGCTACTGCGGCATTGACTTTGAGGCGTGGCTCCGAGGCTTCGACTGCGTGGAGAACTCCGTGGCGGAGACCGTGGACCTGCTGCGCAACCATCCCCTTATGCCCGCCGATGTCACCATCCGAGGCTACGTCATCAACACCGAAACCGGCGAGTTGACCCCGCAGGAGTAAAATCCGCAGCAGGCTCCGATCCCAACTGGGCCGACGGTGTATATTTTCGGCCTGAAACTGTCGATAAAGTGGTAAATCCTCCGTACCGGTAAGGAAGGGTGTGCGCGGGAAACCCAAGAAGGGGAAACGGGCGATGCGCCGCCAGCGGCGGAGAAAGCGAGCCCGTTTCGAG
>OGLJ01001442.1_pt1 | contig 19659 bp, 16 predicted proteins | sample 1572801 | NCBI WGS metagenome assembly OGLJ01 (sample SAMEA2581877, study PRJEB24529) | metagenome | biome: Human gut stool | place: China | collected 2011
GAAAGCATTGGTTGCAACCATAATATTTTTTCGGTCAAAAACAAAATCCTCCTGATTTTTCCTGCGTTCGTATTCATCAAGACCTGCATGGTATCTTGCCGCCGAAAAGCCGTTATCGCAGAGCAATTCGCAGACAGATTCAACATTTTTTCGGGTTGCACAATAGACAATTCCCGACCTGTCGCCACGCTCCCGAATGAGGTCAATAAGCTTTTCGTCCTTTGACGATGACTTTATTACGCCAAAGAAAAGGTTGGGGCGGTCAAATCCCGTTGTAATTTCAAACGGATTTTCAAGCCTGAGAATTTTCTTTATGTCTTCTTTTACATCATTCGTAGCCGTTGCGGTGAATGCTCCGACAATCGGACGATTTGCAAGGCTTTCAACAAATGAAATAATTTTGAGGTAACTCGGTCTGAAATCCTGTCCCCATTGTGAAACGCAATGAGCCTCGTCAACTGCAACCATTGAGATTTTTATCTTTTTACAGGTGTCGAGAAATCCGTCAGTCAACAGTCTTTCGGGTGCAACATAGATGATTTTGTATTTTCCGTGTTCAACATTTGAAAGCACTCGCAGAAATTGCGGATATGAAAGCGAGCTGTTTATGTATGCCGCAGGAACTCCCGACTGAACGAGTGAGCCGACCTGATCCTTCATAAGCGAAATCAGAGGTGACACAACAATTGTCACCCCGTCAAAAAGTAATGCGGGAATCTGATAGCACATAGACTTGCCCGCACCTGTGGGCATAATGCAAAGTGCATCTCTGCCGTCAAGCAAAGCGTCAACTATCTGTTCCTGTCCGTCTCTGAAAGAATCGTGTCCGAAGTAATCTTTCAACACGCTTAATTTATCACTCATCTTTTAGTCCTTATCTATCATTCTTTATTGGAATTATAATCATTGTATTCCCTTTCAATCCAAGCCATAAGCAGATTTACAATTTTCTGCTGTTCGACCTCGTTAAGCTGTTTGTCCTTTGCAACTCTGTACCACTTGTTAAGGCACCCTCTGCAACAACAGGCACAGGCATGCTGTGCGATAAAAACAGGGTGTCCCCTCATAGGCGTTTGCTTTCCGTCATTCGGAATATATTTCGGTGCAAGCCGTGTTCTGACAAAATTTTCTGCATGGGAGCGGATTTTGTTCATTCCCTTTTCATTAATATAGTCAATGTCCTTTTGCTTTAAATGAAACCGACTGCGAAAATCAGATTTTTTCAGTTTGTTTAGTGCCTCATCTATCGTTTGCATTGTTCATGCCTTCTTTTATTGTCATACTTTAATTATAAACAATTACTACGGTAATGGCAAGAAAAAATGCACTCATTTTCTGTTACAGAAAAAAACAACTCCCACGATTATTTTACCGTGGGGTTGTTTTCATAGGGTTGCTTTTCAATTATTTTTAGAGATTAAACATCTTTGCAATATTTTTCAGCAAGGGCAAAGAACGCTTTTTCGAGTGAATCCAAGGTTTGTTCCGTCATACTGACCGACATACTGTTTTTGTCGGAAAATATGATTTCAACGATTGTAACCGTGGCGTCATCGACTGTCAGTCCTTTGTTTTTTGGATTATATTTTTTCAGAATTTCCAATGCGTCTTCGACAACATCACACAGCTGTCTCATATCCGTTTCGTCGATCAAAACATTTTCAAAAGCGATATAACCGCATTTGCAGATAGCGTCAAAAAGGAAATTTACACCTTCTTTTCGCACATAAAAAGAACAGCAGAAGTCAAAATTTGAATGATTTTTTGAATAGCTCACGGATACAATTTCTTTTTTTACACGCATTTTTCGTTTGGAAATATTATGAAATAATGACTGTAAAGTCATATCGGTTATGTCATGGCAGCCCCGCAGAACGGACAGAATTTCGGCGGATTGCCGTCAGGCTTATATCCGCAAGCCGAACAAACAATTGCCGCAGCATTTTGCGGAGTAAACGGCTGCGAAACTTGTTGATTTACTGTGTTGCTCTGCATAGGCATTCCGTTCTGCTGGTAGCCTATATTGTTCTGCATAGGCATTCCGCTTTGCTGATATCCCATATTGTTCTGCATGGGCATTCCGCTTTGCTGATATCCCATATTGTTCTGCATCGGCATTCCGTTCTGTTGATAACCCATATTATTCTGCATCGGCATTCCGTTCTGCTGATATCCCATATTGTTCTGCATGGGCATTCCGTTCTGCTGATAACCCATATTGTTCTGCATACCGTTCCTTATTTGTTCACACAGTCTCATTAACTGCATTCCGTCATCAAACGCTCTCATAAGCTCATTCCTTACAGTACCGATTGACGAATCAACATACATTGATATATCGGTTATGAACGGATGATTTACGATGAATTTTGCTTTTAAAGAAGATATTCTTTGCGGCGATGACGATGTGTTTGTATCACGCACATACGGCTGAAGTGCAAGCGGAACATCAAGCATACCGTTTTGCCCCGAAAATGAGTTTGTTGTATCAAACTGACTGCCAAAACCGCTGTTCCTGCCCTGACGGTTATCATAGCGGTCATACTCATCAGGAATTCCGTCACGGTCGGAATCCTGCAGAGTTGTATATCCAAGCTCAAGCCAAAAGTCCTGCAGCTGTGAAAAATCAAAAATTTCAGGATTGCTGTTTTTGAAATCTCTGCCTATTGTAAAATAGAATTTTCTGTTATTAAAATCTACAACAAGCTTTTCGTTTGTACCGGCACTTGCCGACTGAACAAATGCCGAATATTTCTGTTTGTTCTGCTCACGCTGTTCAAGATGAGTTTTAACATCATCTAATGTTCTGTTTTTCCAGCCTGATGAAAGCGAGCTGAGCTTGTGCTTACAGTCGCTGCAAAGATAACCGTCTGAAAGCTTTTGCCTTGTGAGGGCATTAACCTTGTCACCGCAAAGGTCACAATATTTCTTTTCAAATAATCCCATAAACTTTCTCCTTTACAAAAGATTCACGATTTTCTTCTGAATATTTGTAGCGTCAATAATTGATATTGTGCCGTCACCGTTTGTGTCTGCAATTTTAAAAGTGTAATCGTCAAAGTCTTCAAGCCCGACAATGTATTTTTGAACCAAGGTTGCATCCACGATATTAATAACACCGTCCATATTGACATCATACGGAACAGTAATTTTTACTACAAGGTTAACATCTTTCTTAACAACATTCACTTCATATACCCGTGTTACGCATTGCGGTTTGCTTACAGTAATGACATATTTGCCCGGAACTGTTTCATAATACACATATAAGGGTTTTGCATTACTGTTTACCGTTTCATGTGTATAGCTGCCATTATAGACGCCGTCAGGAGTGTATTTATCAAACTTAATAGTAATAGTGTCATCCGGTAAGCCGCCTGTTTTGAGGTTCATTATAATATTGGCCTTAACCTCTTGCGTCACTTTAACCGATACACTGTAAATGACATCACCGTTTTCACCCGTGACAGCACACCTGAAATGAGTTTCATCAAAATCCGTATTCGGTCTGATGGTCAAAGCATTTGTTTTTGTTCCCTTGAAGGAAAATTTCTTTGATGTAGATGAGTTGTCACTTATGTTGAGCCACACAGTTCTTGTTACACCGGTGGGTGTTCTTCTCCTTACTTTCATCTGCCACTGATAGCTTGCGGCATTGTTGGCAGTAACCGATATAGTTCCTTCTTTGCCTTTCATAATTTCTGCCTCAGTGTACTGATGTGAAAATGAAGGTGATTTATCTGCAACAACGTAATATGCCCAAATATAATATTGACCTGTGGTTTCATCCTGAAGAATTGTCGCCTGACCGTCGTCGTTGTACAAGCCACATACTGCGTTCTTGGCAACCGCATATCCTCTGTTCATATTAAAGTATAGCTGACAACAATACATACCGCTGTCAAAAGCTTCTCCGTCGTTGAGCTTTCTGCCAACTTTGTTGTTTTTGTACTCATACCACTCAATATAATCAAAACTGTAGTAAGTGCTGTTTATCGGAGTTGCCGTAGTTGAGGGGATTTTCCGCTGTTCAGGTTTCTCCAAGCCTAAAAATCCAATTGTAGGAATTTCTGTCTTCTCAAGAAGTCCCGGAAAGTTACATTTTCCCGAATAAAAAGTACCGCTCTTTGAACCCGTTACTTTACATCTAAAGACAACATCTTTCCACCCTGAGTCAGGTCCTACAAGTTCTGCGTAGGTCTGAAATTTAAGATGGTCTGTAAAAACACCCGAAAATTTCGAGTCAGGTCTGTCGGTTTTATCGGAGAGGTTAACCCAGCTTATGCTCGGATACTTTGCCTGCCATTGATAGGTAAAGGTTTCGTCTGTACTGCCGCCGTTTACTCCCACGATAATGTTAAGGACATCTCCTATGTAAACCTCGGTGTCGATATATTTGATATAAGCCTGAGCCGCCGCATTTGCGGTTATGGCTGTCATAGGAAGTGTTGTCAACAGCATGAGAAAGCATAAAACAACACTCGAAATACGCTTTGCTTTTTTCTTGATTTTCATAAAAATCCCTCCTTCATGCCCAAGGATCAACCGAAGCCGGAGTTCGTATGTCGGAGAGTGCAAGATTACGCCATAAGAACCATTGATTGCCCTTTCTGCGAAGCTCAATCGGACGAGGTGAGTCTGCTCCCGACGACTGAACCTGAACCTTTGCATAACCCTCGCTCTGATAGGTATATGCATACTCGGAAACGGTTATTTTGTACGGAACATTCGGTGTATAATCGTTCTTCACGGATGAACCCTCAAAATATGAGCGAGGAATATATCCCCTGCCCTTGATTCTGTCACGCAAAAACTGAATATCCATCCCGTTCATCGGCTGAGGTCCTTTTAATACATTAAGCATTTCTATTGTGTTTTCCGGACTTTCATCATATTCAAGCAACACAAGCATTGCAAATGCCGCTGTTGAAAGAGGTGACGAAAAGTCAAGCTCCGGCATTTTTTTGAGTTCATCTGCATTTTTCGGATAATCGGCAAATACAAATGTTTTGCTTTTGTGCATTGCATTGTTTACCGCTCCCGAAACGGCCTTTGAAACATTGTTTTTTACAGTTTGATTTGTCATATTTTTTAAGCTGTCAAATATACCCATAAACAGTACCTCCTTATTAAAGTGCGTCAAGTGCGGCGGCAAGATAATCTGCCGTTACGGATGAATAAAAAAACGAGCTTATTTTTCCGAATTGCTTTGCCTGTTTAACCCTGTCGGCAAGGTCGGGATATGTCTGTTCGTCACAGAGCAGAGCCGTTTTACAGCTTGGCAGATATTCCTTTACTTTTCCACAAAGCTCAAGCCGTTTCTCAATAGTTGAATCGGCAAGTCTTGTGACATCCATAAGCAAAACATCAACTCTTTCTGCAATGCACAAATCAAGAATTTTCCCGTCTTGATTCGGTAAAACATTCTCAATACAAAATCTTCCCTTCTTTACAAGGGCATTTTGAATAGCCTCACTGAGCAAATTATTCTGAACACTGAGCAAAATTTTCTTCAACGGACATCACCCCTTTTCACCTATATCTTTCACTTATATTGTACAATTTTGCGATAGAAGATGAATGTGCCAAACGGCATATTTCACAACATAAACAAAAAAAGCACAGCCGCCCGATTGTTCGGACAGCTGTGACCTTGTGCTAAAAATATTTACGGTGGGTAATTAAAAAGGGGGGTAAATAATAAAATAATTATGCTTTGTTCTTAACAGCGCCTATAATGTAAAGTACAGGGATAGCAAGACCGCAGATAAGAGAGAATACATTGAACTGTGATCCGCCTATCATGCTGATAATTTCGCCTGCAATACACATAACCGCAACAACAACGCCCCATACAATACATGTATTTGCCTTGTGCGGAAGTTTTGCGTTGATAACGCCGATAATACCTGCAACAAACTCAGCAACCGCACTGATAAGTGCGAAAACGCCGCCGACATAAAGCATAGTCATATCGTATGTACCGTCGTTAAAAGCTGCAAGTGCGGCGATACCGAGAATGGCGATGATTGACACGATCAATGCAATAGCACCGAATACAATCATAAGGATTCCCGTTACTTTAAGAAAAGTTGAACCTTTTGCCTCCATAGTTTTTCCTCCTGTCATTAAATAATAAATTTTATGCACCTTTGTCTTTGATTATTAATCGGACAAAGATAGCGTTTTGCACAAAAGATATTCACCGTCTAAGCAGTTTATATCCTGTAATTGTATTATACTGTTTTAACAGCAAAAAAATATGTGCCAAACGGCACATATTCAGAAAAAAGTATTTATTTGTCGTTAATTCTATCGTCAAGGATTACAAGTCCCGCCTCTCTTGCCTTTACGGCAAGCTCTGTTCTTGACTTAAAGCCTGTTTTTTCAAGCATATACTGTATATAGTTCTTGACAGTACCCGGAGCAATGTAAAGTCTTTTGGCAATTTCCGTGTTTGTATCACCGCTTGTCAGTTCACGCAAAACCTCAAGCTCCCTTTCGGTAAAATCCGTACTCATTGCGTTGCCGAATTTAATTTTGGGAGTTGTGTCGGGAAACACACGCTCACCGTTCATTGTTCTGTCCATAAGTTCAATAATAGGTTCGGAACTTACCTCTTTGTACCAAAAGCTGTCAACTCCTGCTTCCTTGGCACGCTTTAGATAGGAATATTCGGGCATTGAGGTAACAATGATTATCTTAATTTTCGGGAACTTTGCTTTAATTCTTTCAGCCGCCTCAAGACCGTTTGCTCCCATTGAAGTGCATATATCCATTAAAATCAGGTCAACATCGGAATTTTCACAATGATAATCCGTCATATCGGCATTACTTATTGAGCCCGCAAGCGTATAGTTTTCGCTTTGGTTTACATACATTTCAAATAAAGTTCTCGGCATTGACTGATCTTCAACTATCAGCACTCTTGTCATACTGCAGCACCTCGCTTTTCGGTATTGTGATTTCAAGAACAAAAATTTCGGAAGTCGATATTTTCATGCTTCCGCCGATTTGCTCCGCTTTTTTTCTTACGGAAGAAAGTCCGCCGCCCTCATTGATTTTTTGAGGCGGTTTTCTGCCGTTATTTGCAAATTTAAAAATATATTTTTCACCGTCGTCAAAACTTTCAAGAATCATTTTATCTGCTTTTGCGTGTCTTGCGGCATTGTTAAGGCATTGCATTGTTGCAAAAGTCAGAACCCGTGCAACTGCATTGTTATCAGTCGGAAGATTTCCGACTGTTTCAAGCGTTATTCCGACAAGCTTTGCGGCATTTTCAATATCCTTAGCAAAGTTTTCGTCTTTGCAATCATTCTCTGCGGTATTCAGAACAGAAATATTGTTTTTCCACATTTCAAGTAATTTACTGTTATTTTCAGACAGAGTGCCGTTTTCAAGATATCTTCTTGTTGTTATCAGCGTACTGCCGAGCCTGTCATGAATTATCTCTTTTGTGCGAAGAATTTCTTCTTCTCTTGTCAGATCATAGACCATTTCATTGTATTTTTTCAGATGAGCATTAACCTTTTTTAACTCGCCTATTTCATATTCCAAGGTTGATGTAAGCTTTGTAAACTCTGTTATATCGGTTGCCGCAAGCTGAAAATACGGTTTTGAAAAAATTTCCGTTTCCGACAACGAAAAGCTGAAAACCCTGCCGTCCTTTAATCTGACTGTAAATGCCCCGTCATTTTCATATTGAGAAGCCTCTTTTATCTTCTCTCTGAATGGCATTGCAACATTAAGCGATTTACCCGTAAGTTCAAGGCATATGCTTTCCATAAGGTTATTTTTCAATACAACAAGTCCGTTTTCGTCAAAATAGCAAAGTCCTGTCGGCAAGCCGTCAAAGCTTTCTTTAATTGACATTGCGGTAATATCGGTATTCCTGCAATGATGAAGCCTTACCGTTATGTACACAGACATTACAGCGCAATATGCCGTTATGCCGACAGACAGAGCAAACGGCATTCTGCCAAAAAATTCAGCCATTTTATTAATTTGGTTATCATAATATATTTTACTCAAGACATGAGTGCTTACCAAAAACATTGTCAAAGAGATTACTGCAATTATAACCGCTGAAATCGGTTTCCACAACCTGATTTTATAAAGAAAAGATTGCGTTGCGTTGTATATTGCCGCACAGGCAACAACAAATTGCACACTCATCAATATAACACAAACAAACGAACGCATTTCAAGGATGGATGTCATATGTCATCACCTCCGCTTTGCATACGAACAAACACAAACAGCGTGTCGGCGTCATATTCCGTGGTGACATTTCCGCCGAGTTTTATAATGTCGTCAAGTAAATCATCGGAAATTTTCATTTCATTTTTGCTGTCACAGTTGATTTTTAAATCAATAAATCTCTCATTGACTTTTAAATTAAACAGCAACGCATCTGTGCAGTTCATTATATGCCTTATAAAAATCCCGATGAATTTAAAAAGTGCAATCGTTTTTTCGGCTGAAATTTCTCCCGAAACATTACTGAAAAACGAACACGAAATTCCGTAAACAGAAATGTACTCGGCAAGTTCTCGGATACTGTTTTCAAGCTCAAAAGCATTCAGCATTTTTCTGCTTTTTGCCATAATAAGCAGATTGCTTATTCTCTTGATGTAGACATTAACAACACAGGCACAGGCATAATTGACCGCAATATCTCCCCTGTTGTTTTCAATATTTTTGAGTATATTTTCAAGGTCGCAAAGCTGAGGACGGATAAATTCGGTTATACTGTCATAGAGCTTGTTCTGTTCGGTTACTGCCGCTCTTCGTTTTTTCAGCTCTGCCTCTGATTTTAAGATTACATTGTATTCCGAAATCTGCTCTTTTACTTCCGAAAGTTCTCTGTTAATTCGGTTAATTGCCGATATATCTTCCGTCCAAACTGCCTTACCGCCTTTTATATTATGCTTTTTAAGAATTATATTTTCATCAATCACAACACTGTTACCGTTTTGCAGAACAACATCTTTTGAAACATTTGTTGCGTTTTTAGAGCGGTATTTCACATTGCCCTCATTGTCAAATATGAGAGTGTTAAGATTTGACGCATTGAAAAAATCGCCGTAACCCGTATTTGACGGCACAAGACCTATCTGAATAAGGCTTTCCCATAAAGCAATTGAGGCAAAACAGAACACCTCGGGAACATTGTAAATTCTAAGTCCCGAATATCCGTGATTCAGATTATTCCAGAGTGTGTAAATTATTGCAACAAGAATTATTACAATCGGAATCCACAGCTTTTTGCGTGTTGCGGAAATTCTGCATCGATTTATTGAAAGCACAATTGACGAAAGTACAAGTATAAAAATCCACACTGCAATTACATAGTAAACAGGACCGTAACTGTATTGTTTGTTCCAATTGTGGAAATCGGGTTCAAATACAAAAGCAAGCTGATGAAAATCGTTCGTCATAACAAGCAGCACAAGAACGGCGGCAGGTATAATCAAAAGATATTTTCGGTTATTTGTATTTTCGGGCTTACCGATATTCAGCATTGCAAAAAACATCATAAGCGGCAAAAACACCATTGCTATATAATATGAATACCAAAGATACCGTCCGTATGTGTTGATGTCAGCAGGGCTGTTGTATTTTATGGCACGAAGAGCCATCCACAAGAGCATAAGCGCCGCAGATATCACAAGGCAGATTCGTATATTCTTCTGAACAATGCGATATGCAACAGACACACCCCAGCCTATAATAAGCCCCGAAAAGATAATAACATCAAAATTTTCAATATAATTGTCCGCCGAGGAAGTAAGATGAGAAAAAATTCTCACCGCACCTCCAAACAGAAATATAATTATCCCGACAACAGTCAGAAGCTTTGTTTTGTCAACTTTGCGAACCATATGCCACCCGTCAGTTATTTCAAGTTTAATTTCAGCAACATAATTTTTTCAAAGCACCAATGTTGCACACCATTTTACTACATAATAACACAATAAAACGGATTATACAATTCATATTTACCGCAAACTTAAACAAAAAAGTAAATAGTTAATTTCCAAAGTAACTTCCACGGTGGAACTTACTTTGGAAATTAACGCACTGAAATCTTCCTTGTTTTGGACTGTAATCAATCGTGGTATTCTTAACAAACTTATTAAACTACAAAAGGCACATAACCGAAAGTGATAACGGTTATGTGCCTTATTATTTTTTGCAATGCTGTTTTTTCACAGTCCACGAGTAAAATTTGTACCCTAATTAGATTTACACTATTCTCAAACTCTTAATGCTCACCCCGAAACAGCTTGCTCGTTTTACTACCTTATAGATTTACACTATTCTCAAACATCACAACGAAGATTACAAGAAGAGGAGCAGGTTTTACTACCTTATAGATTTACACTATTCTCAAACGATAATAGCGTATTGATAGATATTTCCGTTGTTTTACTACCTTATAGATTTACACTATTCTCAAACAAAGCAACTCCGTGGACGAACAGAGAAGACAGTTTTACTACCTTATAGATTTACACTATTCTCAAACAGGTTTTCTGCCTCATCATCAATAATATACGTTTTACTACCTTATAGATTTACACTATTCTCAAACGTATTGTTGTTCTTCGGGCGTAATCTCACAGTTTTACTACCTTATAGATTTACACTATTCTCAAACGCGTTTATGCTTGCGATAAAAAACCGTTCTGTTTTACTACCTTATAGATTTACACTATTCTCAAACGTAGTGTGTTTGAGAGCGTAGCGGTTTGGGGGTTTTACTACCTTATAGATTTACACTATTCTCAAACGGTGATTGTTACGGTGTATGTGTGGTCATTGTTTTACTACCTTATAGATTTACACTATTCTCAAACCCTGCGATAAAGTAAGGTATTCCTTGCTCAGTTTTACTACCTTATAGATTTACACTATTCTCAAACATCAACCACACAGCATCGTCATATGCGGCAGTTTTACTACCTTATAGATTTACACTATTCTCAAACAGAATAAAACTCTCCGTCAAAACAGTTATGGTTTTACTACCTTATAGATTTACACTATTCTCAAACGGCAGCGGCAAAAACGGCAGACGATACAAGTTTTACTACCTTATAGATTTACACTATTCTCAAACCCGACTTGCCCACGCAGTACATATGACTTGGTTTTACTACCTTATAGATTTACACTATTCTCAAACCACACAACAAGCAGTCTTAACAATGACTCAGTTTTACTACCTTATAGATTTACACTATTCTCAAACGCAGGAACACACGCAAGAAGAATTTGAAGGGTTTTACTACCTTATAGATTTACACTATTCTCAAACGTGTTCCGCCCTTCTTCGGTTTCAATCAATGTTTTACTACCTTATAGATTTACACTATTCTCAAACGCGCTATGGATTATCGATTCAACAGATTCGGTTTTACTACCTTATAGATTTACACTATTCTCAAACGCACCAACAAAACCGTTGCACAAAGGTGAAAGTTTTACTACCTTATAGATTTACACTATTCTCAAACTCAAATTGGGAATAAAATGCACCCACTATACTGTACACGGCAAATCTATAAGGTTATTTTATAACATTTGTATAATGATTGTCAATAAAATTCACACAAATCATTATCAATCACAACAAGTTTTTCGTATTCAGAAACTTCTTTCGGCACTGAGTTTTCAATGTTAAGCAAATATATACCGTGCATAACGGCGGATTCCAAAAGATTTTCACATTCACTGTCATCAAGATAAATATGCAGATTTTGAACAATAAAACACTTTATTCCAAGATACTCTTTCATAAGTTTGAAATATCTTAAAAGATGACCGACATTATCATCCGTGGCATCTGCAGGCGCAAATGAAAACAATTTTACTAATGCCATTGTTTCGATACTTTCGCAGAACTGAAAATCATAATCATTTTCCTTAGAAAGCTCGTAGCACAAGCTCACACATAAAGCTTTAATTTCTGAAATTTGCGGAAAATATTTTGTATTACACAAATTTTCGAAAAAAGAATTTACCTTAGTCATCATTTTTCTGTCAGAAAATTCAAATGTAAGAACGCTGTCAACATATTTGACTGATTTTGAAAAATCAAGCGGCTTAAAATTTTCGGAAAACACAAACATTTCATTACAATCACATTCACTAACCGAAAGTATTGTATGTCTGAAAAGTTTTTTATTTTCTATAACAAGAGTAACCGCATTACTTTTTGAAAAATCAAAAGGCTCCGACATATACTTGAAAAGAAATTTCATAACATTAACAACCTTTCGTCACTGTCAACGGTATCACTTGAATAATCGCCTGTAATTATCTCAATTTTTGAAAACTGTTTTTCGGTAACAGACAAAATCTGAACAAGTCCCTCCGGCGGTTTATTCTTTTTCAAAGCGTCAATTATTGCCGCTGCCGTATTCTGATTCAACGCAAGCTTAACATACACAGATTCCTGCATCATCATAAAACCGTTTTTAATTAAATATCTTCTGAATTTTCCGTAGTTATGCCTCTGTAAAGGAGTTTCAACGGGCAAATCAAATAAAACCATTATTCTCATAAATCTGTAACTCATTTTCCTGCAAACCTTATAAGCGAAGTATCACATTCTTCTATTGCATCAAATACACTTTTGCAGTATATTTTCACGGCATTTATAAAAGTTTGTGTTCTGCCGTCAATTTTGAATTCATCGTTTAACAAATTGAATATTGATATTTTCTCTTCTTTTTCAAATTTTTGAGGATTCATATCCTTTACCGCTATATCAACAAATGGGCGAAAAGGTTCCATTAAATCACAGCTCAAATTGTATTGATTAAACATATTATCGTGAAATAATCCCAATTGTGTGAGATATCCGTTTGCTGTAATTTCTCGGTTAAAAACGGAAAGAACAATACTGTAGCCATAGTTCAGAGCAGCATTTATAGGACATTCGTCATTGCGACTGAATGATTTTCCGAACAAGGCATTAAAATACACCTTGGCGGCATGTCCTTCTCTGTTTGATTTATCATTAAGTTCAAGCTCATCTATATATCCCATAAGCATACTGCTTTGCGGAAGTTTGTATATTTCAAGAACTTTAGCCTGATTCTTAATTTTTTCGGCTACAATCTGAGTCCACACACATTGCTTTACCGTTTCATTCCACGCAATTTGTCTTTTAATTTTAAGACTGCAGTCATGGCTACCGTAATATGGCGTAAGTTCCGAAAGAGGATTGTGCTTTTCATCGCAGAATATGACCTTTACTTTTTTCTTGATAAGCTCACAAAGGAGAGCGGCAGTAACCGAAACAGCCGTACTTTCAATAACAAGCACGGATATTTCACTTATATGCACCTTTACCGTGCTTTCAACATCACGCACAACAAGGTGTCCCATGCTGTAATCCAGCTTGGATGTTTTCGTAATTACTACCGTTCTCCAACTCATCTAAATTTCCTCTTTTCTGATAACTTACATATGTAACAAATCAATCTTCTTCTCAAACAAACCTGTTACCGACTGATGAACAAGATAAATCGACTTTACACCTTTAATCTCCGACAATACGGAATTCATGGAAACTACGCCCGATTTTTTAGACTCTCCAATAAATGACAAATCTCCTGTAACAACATTTGAGTGAATAATTTTTAGAATTTCTGCAAGAACAAAACATTGTTTTCTTACATCCAGTTTTTCAAAAGCATCACGGTGAGATGCGATTTTCACACCCATGCTACCAAATTTAACCTTTAGAATTGTATCTGTCATTTTAGAAGTTAAAATATCAAACGACTTCAAATTCTCTTCGGCACTCACTTTGTCAAGCTCTGTAATATTGTAATTTTCAGGCTTTGAATTCAACTTAACAATATTTCTTATATATTTTTCTGTATCGTAACTAACCGTTAACTGCATAGCAGGTTTACACACAACTGTCTTTCCTCCATTTGACTTACTGCTTATGTGCATTCTGAAACCGTCAATTTCAATGCAGGCATTATATTTTACAACGGGAATCAGAACCACAGGATTTTTCAAGCCAAGATTTTCACTCAGATATTTTTCAGGATTTGCTTCATACCGAGCCTTAATGTAAGAATCAATTGCAACAAGCTGACGCATTTCTTTGCCCTTTTTGCCCTCGTATTTAACAAATGAAAAGTACGAGGATGCCGGCTTGTCATAACCTCCGTATTTACTGATATCCGAAAGCGGAGAGTTCTGTTTTAGCGAAACCTGTCCGCTTCCTTTTTTAAGAGGATTCATCTTGAAGAGTCCGCCGTTCCTTGTTAAAGCATACCTTGTAAAACGGATATTGTTCTTGTTCATAGTCTTTCTGACAATTTTGATTGACTTATTATCATCAATTGACCATGCGTTCGGTGTATTAAAACTGAACATTTTGTTCAGGCTATAAGCTTTGGTTTTCAAACCTTCAATAAATATGGACTTGTTGTGTGTACAGCGTTCGTTATACACATTGCCGACAACAATATTTAGATAGGCATCTTTTGCATGGTGAAAATCGTTTACTTCTCTGCATTTTAAGAAATCATATTCGTGTCTGAATTCAGAAACCGTTGACGCTTTTACATACACAATTTCAGTATCGGGATACAATTCTTTAAAAAGTGACGCAACTGCTTTTGTTGATTGAGATGTTTCAACAATCTGTCTTGCAATAAAATCTGAAAGTTCGCTGTCAGAAAGCTCAGTTGCCCTTGTAAGCCTCTCGTACTTTTTCTTGCTAATAAGACCTTTATCCATAAGCAAATGCCAGAAGCCTTTCATCTTTTCACGAATTGAACTGTCAAGCGGATATGTATTATCCTTGTGAGCATTAACCTGTTTCTTTACAAGGACACGGTTATCAAGGCTGTCATCTTTAACTTTTGAACGAGGGAAAATGTGATCTACATCGTAAATGTTTTGATTGTACAATTCCGACAGATTTATCGGTTCTCCCGTGTACATACACTTGCCGAATTGAGTATAGTAAAAATACAGTCTGTCTCTTTTAAATTCATCATCAGGTGTTTTTTCAAGAGATTCCCAGAGTTCACCCGAATCCTCACCGCACTTTTTATATAAATCTACAAGCTTGGTCTTTCTTGACTCTTTACGGCCTTTGTCACCTTTCACACCGTCTTTTCTTGTCATCTCAACAAATATCTTTTTAGGTGCATGACCTTGAATTTTGTTGATTTCATGCATAATTTTCAAAGACTGATACACAGGTCGTTTTACCGCAGGAGAAATATAGAGATTCTCCACCATTTCCTCAAGGCTTTGCCCTGTCTGAATACCGTCAAGATAGTTTTGTCTGCTCTGTTCAAAACCGTATTTTGAGCCAAGCAGCTCCATAAGATTATCATTTGTTTGCCATAGTGCATGGATAATGTTAAATTGCAACTCGCCTGTATTTTTATCGACATTATAAACTTCGGTAAGAAACTCCTTTGATAATCTTCCCCAATCCTTGTATTTGAGTTTAGAAATTCTCATTATATCTTCATCAGATAATTTTGAACCGAGCTGTCTTTTTAAACGCTTTCTTAAAAGTTTTTTATCATCGCCAAATACAGTTATAGCTTTTATAGCGTCCTCTTTTTCGCTGTCGGTCAGATTAAACTGTGACATTTCAATTGCGGAACGCATACTTGACTTAAAATCGCCGTCAATGCCTGTGATATCAAAAGCAACACCTTTTTCGCTTTTTAGATAATTTAGCAAATCTTTTCTTCTGACCTTTTTATGCGTCATAAACAAGTCATTAAATATTGCCTGTTTAAGACTTACATCAGGCTTTTTTCCGTCAAGTCTTAAATTATTCAGTTCATTAAGAACCGTAAAAGCACTGTATAAAATCGAATTCTTAGGTACTACATCCTTCGTTGGAAGATATGTACATTTTGAAGTCAGATTATTTATAAAATTCTCTGCCGATTGCTCTATGTCAACAACACTGTCAAAATTCCACGGATATATTTTTTCATCACTTCTGACAAGCCAGGATTTTAGGCTGTGATTATTCAGCGGACCTACATAATACGGTATTCTGAATTCAAAAATTTTGACTATCTTGTCACTTACAGAAATTCCGTTTTCATCTTTATTATTAAGAAATTCAAGATATGTTGAAGCATTTTTCAGAATTGCTTTCAGCTCACTCCTATTCACCTGCATAGGAATAACGCCGTTGTCTTTTACGACAATTTTCGGCATAAATGTGCCGTTTTCAATCTTATCAAACATTTCTTCATAGCCTGTTTTGTCAAGCTTTTCAAACTTTTTCTTCAGATATTTGCAGAAATCCGCCTGATTTGTACGATACTGAATCACACCGTTTCTGCCGTTTTCTTTGTACTTTCCGCAATATGCCGTATAGTTATCAAGCTTGTCCTTTGTAATTCTAAAGATTTCGCCATATAACGATTTACATCTCTCTTTAACGAAATCTTTGAGCATTTTCAAATCTGAACTATGTTCTTCGTATGTTTTGACTTTAGCAAAGGAAATATACTTTTCACCGTTCAAAATATCTGCAAGAATTGCCCAGTCATAAACCGCCTTTGCTTTTTCGATAAGTTCAAACTTTTCTTGTAACAAATCACGGTATGTATTTTCATTATCGTCATAACCGCTTTCAAAGGTAATACCGTTTACTTCCTCACTGTCAAACGACTTATCACCGAACATATCGGAAAATTTAACCTTTCTGCCACACATCAAATCTATCAAAGCGGTTTCGTATGGATTATTTTTTTTACTATAACCGAAAAGCTTGTACGATTCGGACGATTTTGCAGTTTTCTTCAATGTTTTATTCTTTAATATTTCTGAAAATCTTAACGAATCATTGCACTCAAATTCAATTTCATATTCTTCTTTTAAGTAAAGTTTTAAATCGTCAAAAAGGGCTTCAAACGAGGACTCACTTTCAAAATCAGACCCCATATTATCAAACAAGAAATGTCCCCTGTGTTTTAACGCAAGATATACAAGTCTTATATCGTGTGGTTGTGAGCTCTTAATCAATTCTTTTCTAAGATGATATATTGTGGGGTAGTCTGTATGGAATTCTTTATCGGTGTAATTACCGTCTGCAAAAACCGCATACGGAACATTTGATGATTTGTCATCAAGATACAGACAACTTTCTTTTAATCTCTGATAAAAAGCATTATCAACTTTTGAAATTTCCTCATCAAAAAGCATTTGCAGCCATTCAATACGGTTTCTTTTTCTCAAACCTCTTCTTCGTGCCGATCTAAGAGTTCTCCTCTCGGCAGCTGAATTACTCTCCTCAAAGAGATCAACACCCCACATAGCATTGCCTTTAAATTTGCAGAGATTGTAATCTGTATCGGCTACTGCATATCCGACAGAATCCGTTCCTATATCAAATCCTGCATAATAATCGTCATTAAAATTCTTCATAAATTTCCTCCTTTTCTATTGACAAAGTATTTATTTTGTAATATTATTAAGTTAATCTAATTACCTTATTGGATTTACACTATGAGTTCAAATAAAAATTCATTCTATCCGTTGCTTAGGCAACCATCACAGTGTGTGATTTGAGGATTCGGTTTTCCGAATCCTTTTCTTTTGTCTAATTTTAGCACATACTGTAGTTATTTTCAATATCTTTAAGTTATTTTATCCTTATTTTTAGTACATTTTATTCAGTTATACAATTTCGGTATACTTTCTATATATTTTGCATAATATAACATACTACTGTCAGTATGTCGTATTATACATTTTTAAAATCAAAAGATTTCTACCCCGCCAATTGCTTGCGGTGCGTAACCTTACCCCTCATCAAAGCCCTTCTATTTCAAATATTGCTCTATAATAAAAGTTAGGGCAGAAAAAGAGCTGCAAATAAAAAGTAAAAAAAGTAGAGCATATTTTGCCAAGATCCGTTAAAAGGAATTGCTTAAAAACCTGAAACGGAGGACAAAATAAGCTCTACAGATATTTTACAGAAAAACTCTTAGGGTTCTGCTCGAATGTACTCTGCAAAAAACATCGAAGAACTTAATGCTAAAAAAATTGAATATCCCGACGGCTCAATGCACACGCTGTATGAGGCAGAACAACAGCAAAGAGCTTTTGAACGCAAAATCAGGGCAACCAAAAGAACACTTGCCGCTTGTGATGAGGCTTTGAATAACCTCTCTGATGAAGAGATGTTACAAAAGTTAGAAAAAATTTTCAGCCACTATTCAAGCAAATTGAAACGGCAGGAATCAGAACTGAAAGGCTTTTGTAAAAGAACAGGATTACTTCCCGACTGTTCTCGTCAACAGGCTTATGGTTTTGGCAGAAGTACTGCTCAAAAAGCGGTGAGGAAAAATAAGAATTCCGCTGAAAAGAGTATAATTAAAACTATAATTAAATCGGTGAAATTTCCTGATAATTGTAATTATTTATTAAAATCAGAAACTAATTTTGGAAAATATAATGAAAGCGAGTTATCTGCAGATATTCTTAAAGCAATTAACGGTGCAATCGAAAAAAGATTATCCGAAAATGACGATTTCATATTTGATGAAATTAAAATTGCTAAATTTCCTATTGGGAATAAATCTGTATTCATTACTAACTATGAAACAGGTGTACACCCTAAAACTCAGTTGTATTTAAATAGAGATTATTTTTTAAATGTAACATTAGATGAGTTTAATGCTGCTTGTTTGAATTATTACGATTCAGGTTGGTGGCAAAGTGAGAACATCGAAGATTTAGTAAATCACGAAATAATGCATGCTTGCATTAACTACTATAATTCGTTTGAGAAGACTGAACAGTTATATCAATTTTTAAATGAAGATACTCGTGTAAAAGGTTTTTGTAAATTGGTTGATAATATCCTGATGAGTTTCTTAATGAGGTGTATGTTGCTATAAACAAAGGAAAAAGTATAAGCAAGAAATATTTGGATGTATATTATGAATATATAGACACTTATTTAAGGAGATATTAAAATGGCAAATTTACCAAGGTGTAGTAGTTGTGCTAACAGAAAAAACAAATTTGGTACTATATGTAAATATTATTTAAAAGGAATTCCAAAAGAGTTTTTAGCCGAAAAGCAATTTTGCAAGCATTATACAATAGAAACAGAAAGAGCTGAGAGTAATTATGATGATTTGCCTGTAGCAAAAGGTAGATAATTATTTATGCTTATTTTCAATTGTATTGGCTTTAAATACCGAAAGGTAAAGAGTTACATAGTTGATTGAATAAAAGCAAAATTAAACGAATTTAAAAGGGTATTAAAGTGGTGTTTAGAACATTCCTTTTACTTTTACCCCGAAAATTACAGATTATGGTTATAAGCTCCCGAATTTCGGGGGCTTTTAATATTGCTCAAATATCTGAGCATACACACAATTGCTAATAAATTGAAAGGAGCAAACAAATGGACTTAATGGAAATTTTAAAAGCCCTGTTTGGCGGCGAAGCTTTGACATTTGAACAGTTTGCAGAAAAGGTGAACAATGCGGCAGATGTTAAGCTCGGCAACCTTGCAGGCGGTCAGTATGTTGAAAAGGACAAGTACGATGATGTATCAAATCAGCTTGCAAGTGCAAACGCAAATCTTGAGGGTTATGACCCCGACTGGCAGGATAAGGTTAA
>OGLJ01001454.1_pt1 | contig 19543 bp, 13 predicted proteins | sample 1572801 | NCBI WGS metagenome assembly OGLJ01 (sample SAMEA2581877, study PRJEB24529) | metagenome | biome: Human gut stool | place: China | collected 2011
AGCCCTTGGTGGAGAAGCTCAGGACAGCGACCTTCGGGTCGATGCCGAACAGCTTAGCGGTCTTAGCGGTCTCGACAGCCACCTCAGCCAGCTTGGCAGAAGCAGCGACCTTGACCTCGCCGGTAGCCTTATCGACGGTATCGGTGTAGTCGATGTTGACGGCGCAGTCGCCCATAGCGATGCGCTTCAGGCCCTCTTCGCCGCAGTCACGGTCCAGAATGAAGCAGGAGCTCACCAGATGAGCGCCCTTCTTGGTCTTGACCAGCTGCAGAGCGGGACGGATGGTGTCGGCGGTGGAGTAGGTAGCGCCGCCCAGCAGGCAGTCAGCCTTGCCCATCTTGACCAGCATGGTGCCGAAGTAGTTGGACTTCTTCAGCAGAGCGGTGCACTCCTCAGCGGTCTGCTTGCCCTTGCGCAGCTCCACCATGGTGTTGACCATCTCGTCAAAACCGGCGTAGTTCTCGGGGTCAATGATCTCAGCAGCGGAAATATCAAAGTTACCGGCGGCGGCAGCAGCCTTGCACTCTGCCTCGTTGCCCACCATGACGACCTTCAGCACGCCCTCGGCCAGCAGCTTGCTTGCTGCCTCAAGGATGCGGGGGTCATTGCCCTCGGTGAAAACGATCGTCTTGGGATTTGCCTTCAGCTGTGCTACCAGCGGTGCAAACATATCAGCCATTGTGATTACCTCCGAATTTACTTTCCAAAATTCACACCCCGCGTCTGTTGGACACAAGATGCCTTTCTTCTTTATTCTAACACACCGGGCAAAAAGTTCAAGACAAAATTGTGTTTTTGTGCTAATATTTAAGAGAAAACAGGTTTCAAATTGTGAATAAAATATCATACTGTTTCAGAAGGAGATCGAACCGCCATGGATTGGGAAACGCTGAAAGCCGACTGCCTTGCCTGCAGCCGCTGTGAGCTGTGCAAGACCCGCACGAATGTGGTGTTCGGGCAGGGCGTGCCGGACGCCGAAGTACTGTTTGTGGGCGAGGGCCCCGGCCAGAGCGAGGACGAGCAGGGCCTGCCCTTTGTGGGCCGCAGCGGTCAGCTGCTGGACAAGTATCTGTTTGCCATCGACCTGGACCGGGAAAAGAACTGCTACATTGCCAACATCGTCAAGTGCCGCCCGCCCCAGAACCGTGACCCTCTGCCCGCCGAGAGCGAGGCCTGCATGCCCTGGCTGCGGGAGCAGTTCCGCCTGCTGCGGCCCAAGATCGTGGTGTGCCTGGGCCGCATCGCCGCCCAGCGGATGATCCGTTCCGACTTTTCGGTGACCAAGGAACACGGGCAGTTCATTGAGAAGAACGGCATCCTGTTCATGGGCACCTTCCACCCGGCCGCCCTGCTGCGCGGCCCGCAGAACAAGCCCAATGCCTTTGCCGACTTTGTGGCGCTGCGGGACAAGATCCACGAAGTGTGTGAGCACACCTATGAATGAATAACCCTCTCCGTCTGCTCACTTCGTTCGCATCCACCTCCCCCGAAGAGGGAAGGTTTTGGCAGCGTAACAGCCAGATGGCGAAAAACTCGCTCTTCGGGAGAGCCGGCACCGCGCAGCGATGACTGAGAGGGTTCCATTTTCATTCACCCCACGCCTCTTTTTTGCATACTCTAAAGCAAAAGCGAGGTGTTTTTTATGCAGCGTGTTTCGTTTGACCGGGTCGATTTCTTTCTGGGGGCCACCACCCCCGCCGGGTTCAAGGGCTATTTTGAACCGCTGCGCCGGGAGCCCGGCATGCAGATGGTGCTGATCAAAAGCGGGCCGGGCTGCGGCAAGTCCACCCTGATGAAGCAGCTGGCCCGCCGGGCCATCCAGCAGGGTGAACCGGTGGAGTGCATCCACTGCGCCAGCGACCCTGACAGCTTTGACGGCGTGATCTTTGTTCGGCAGCGCCGGGCCATCGTAGATGCCACCGCGCCCCACACCATAGAGCCGGATGCGCCCGGTGCCGACGAGGTAGTGCTGAGCCTGTACCATACCATTCAGGCCGACGCCCTGCGCCCCCATGCTGAAGAGGTCAAGGCGCTGTTCGCCCGCAACGCTGCGCTGCGGGCGCGGGCTGCGCGGTATGTCGCTTCTGCCGGGAGCCTGCTGCTGGACAGCCGCCGGGCCGAGGCCTGCAGCGCCAACTTTGAAAAAGTGCGCCGCTACGTCAAGCGATTGTGTACCCGGCTGCTACCCCGCACCGAGAACACTGCCCGCGAAGAGCTGCGGCTGCTCTCTGCGGTGACGCCCAAGGGCGCGGTGTTCTACCAGCACACCGCGCAGGCGCTGGCTGACCGGTTCATCGTGTTCCGGGACGAATACGGTGCCGTGTCGCGCCTGCTGCTGGAGCTGATCCGTGCCGAGGCACTGGCCCGGGGCTATCACATCATCACCTGCCCCTGTGCCATGCACCCGGAGGATAAGATCGACCACATCCTGATCCCGGAGCTGCGGCTGGCCTTCCTCACCGACAACCGGTGGCACCCGGTGCAGCTGCCCGGCATGCAGGCCGTGCGGTGCACCCGGTTCCTCGACCGGGAAAATCTGGCGGGCTACCGCGCCCGGCTGCGGTTCAACGAGCGGGCAGCCGCCGAACTGCTGGAGCAGGCCACCGCCCTGATGGCACAGGCCAAGAGCTGCCACGACGAACTGGAGACTTACTACCGTACCACCGTGGACTTCGCCCAGGTGGACGAAGCTGCCGCCCGGTGCGCGGAGCTGTTCGGGCTGGAAGCGCCGTCACCCGACTGCTGAGTTCTTTATGATAAGGGAAGTGAAATCATGTCCGACATCCGTCTGCCCATCCGGCAGCTGGTGGAGTTTCTGCTGCGCAGCGGCAGCATCGACAGCCGGTTTGCCGGTTTTGACCGCGCACTGGAGGGTGCCCGCATCCATCGCAGGCTGCAGAAGGCCGCCGGGGAGGGTTACGCCGCCGAGGTGCCCCTCTGCGCCGATTATACAGTCGACGGCATCCGCTTTACACTGGAGGGCCGGGCCGACGGCATTTTTACCAACGAAACCGGCGTTGTGACCATTGACGAGATCAAGACCACCGCGGTGCCCGAGGAAGAGATCAGTGAGGACATGAACCCCTGCCACTGGGCGCAGGGCATGGTGTACGGAGCCATCTACAGCGCACAGGAAAGCCTGCCCGCCATGAATGTGCAGCTGACTTATTATCAGATCGACACAGACCAGATCACCCGCTTTGTACGGCACTTTTCCCGGCAGGAGCTGGAGCAATTCCTGCACAAACTCCTGCACCGGTATCTGCCCTGGGCACAGCGTCAGCTTGCATGGCAGGAAACCCGCAGCGGCAGCCTGACCGCCATGCGGTTCCCGTTTGAAGCCTACCGCCCCGGGCAGCGGGCACTGGCGGGCGAGGTCTGGCGGGCCTGCACCGCCGCCCCCTCCAAAAAAGGCACACGGCTGTTCTGTCAAGCCCCCACCGGCATCGGCAAGACCATGAGTGCGCTCTTCCCTGCCCTGAAAGCCATGGGGAGCGGCTGCGGGGAGAAGCTGTTTTACCTCACCGCCCGCAACACCACACAGGCCGCCGCCGAAGATGCCATTGCCCGCCTGCGGGCCGTACAGCCCGACCTTGCCCTGCGCAGTGTGACCCTGACCGCCAAGGAAAAAGCCTGCCTGCACCCGGACGCCGAGGGCCATCCGGCCTGCCTGCCGGAGGTGTGCCCCTATGCAAACGGCTACTACGACCGCATCAAGAATGCGCTGGCCGCACTGCTGGACGGCAGCGGCCAATTCAGCCGTGCCGCACTGGCCGACACCGCCCGACAGTTCACCGTGTGCCCCTTTGAGCTGGGGTTGGACCTGAGCGAATGGTGCGATGTTGTGATCGGGGACTACAACTATTTGTTTGACCCGGTGGTGCACCTGAAGCGTTTCTTCGACACCTCCGGCGACTGGCTGTTCCTGATCGACGAGGCACACAATCTGCCCGACCGCGCCCGCGCCATGTACTCGGCCCGCTTCTGCAAGAGCAGCCTGACCGACGCAAAACGCACGCTTGGCAAGGGCAAAAGTGCCCTGAAAACCGCCCTGACCAAGGCCGACAAGGCCATGCGGGAGGCGCGGCAGGCCTGTGTGCGTCTGGCACCCCGCAGGCACGCGGAGGACGCCCCCAGCGAACCGGCCCAGACTAGCCTTCTGCCGGAACCGGATGCCCCGGCGTTTGCCCTGCCGGAGCCGTTGTATGCGCAGGACGGCACGGTGTTTTTGCAGGAGCTGCCCGCCGCACTGCTGACACCCCTGCGGGCGGTGCAGGCCCCTTTGCAAGCCTGGCTGGAAGACAACCCGGAAGCCGACGCCCACCCGCAGATGCTGGAGCTTTATTTTGCGGTACAGGATCTGGTGCGGGCTGCCGAACGGTACGACAGCCACTTTGTGACCCAGCTCACCGCCCGCGGCAGCGAGCTGGAATTGCAGCTGCTCTGTCTGGACCCGGCTCCCTTTGTGGATGCCAGCCTTTCCACCGGGCGCAGTGCCGCGCTGTTCAGCGCCACCCTCACCCCGCCTGCCTACTACCGCAGCGTGCTGGGCTGTGCCGACGCCCGGGCCGTGGCGCTGGAAAGCCCGTTCCCCGCCGGGAACCTGGGGCTGTTCTGCCTGCCGGGCATCTCCACCCGCTACCGTGACCGGGAGCGCAGCGTACAGAGCGTGTCGGATGCACTGGCCCGGCTGGCGCAGAGCCGGGTGGGCAACTATCTGGCGTTCTTTCCCAGTTACGCCTATCTGCGGCAGGTGCAGGAAGATTTTGCCGCCCGCTATCCGGGTATTTCCACCCTTGTGCAGGAGAGCGGACTGGATGACGCCGCCCGCGCCGCTTTTCTGGCACGATTTGAGCCAGACCCTGCCCATACCCTGCTGGGCTTTGCAGTCATGGGCGGCATCTTTGGCGAGGGCGTAGACCTGACCGGTGACCGGCTCATCGGCTGTGCCATCGTGGGCGTGGGGCTGCCGCAGGTGAACCCCCGGCAGGAGATGCTGCGCCGCTACTACGACGCCCAGAACGGGGCCGGGTTCGATTACGCCTACCGCTATCCCGGCATGAACAAGGTCCTGCAGGCCGCCGGACGGGTCATCCGCACCCCGGAGGACAAGGGCGTGGTGCTGCTTCTGGACGACCGCTTTGCAAAGCCGGACTATCAGCGGCTGTTCCCGCCCCATTGGAAGCACCTGCAGTATCTGCCCGGCCCTGCCGCACTGGAAACCGCGCTGGCCGATTTCTGGAGCAGTAAGCCCGAATAAACGCAACCCCCGCCCACGGACCGGACTCTTCTGTCCTTCTGTGGGCGGGGGTGTCGTTTGAGCGCAGGAAACTTTTGCGCTGCTGCGTTGGTTGCCAAAAAAGTACAACTTTTTTCAAAAACAGGCTTGACAAGCACCGCATTTGCGGGTATAATAGCACACGTTGAGCGGCTCACACCGCAAGACACGAACCAAATGATGGGGATTTGCATAGTGGTAGTGCGGTAGACTCTGACTCTACTTGTGGGAGTTCGATTCTCTCATCCCCAACCAGAACAAAGCCATCCGATGAACAATCGGGTGGCTTTTCTGTTTTGTTTTCTGCCGATTTCACGCAGTGAACACACCGCACTGTACCAAAGGTCTTTGGACAAATCAAGCACCCGCACCGCATTCCCTTTTCTTGGGAGATGCAGTGCGGGTGCTTTTTCAATTCATGAAATGATCACCGGACTTTGCCGCAGTTTTTGCAGGACCGCCCAGAAGCAGCGTTGAGTGTTCCGCAGTCCGGGCAGTACCACCGGCCATCCGGCATCGGGTCAACCGGCGATGGAGTCTGATGCTTTTTTACAGATGCTTCACTATCAGGTGCTGTAAACAGCGGAGCGATATTCACATCTCTGCGGCCCGAACCCGCAAGGCTCCGAAAGTCCCACGATTTGATTTCCTGTGCCAATGTAGCTTTTGGCTTCAGGTATTCTCCGCATCGTTGGCAGTAACGGACCCCTGATTGGTTTTCATAGCCACAATTTTTGCAAGTCATGTCAACACCTCTTAAAGGATGCTGATGCGGCCTGCACCGTAGGGATTCTCGTAGTCCAGCAGGTAGCCGGGGTACTCTGCCAGCACACTGTTGGCGCTGGAAAGGTGCGGCAGACCCTCTGCGTCCACACCGCCAAAGGTCATGGCATAGGTGGACATGACAAGGTAATCTTCCGACACATAGTCCTTGATGAGCTCGGCCCCGTCAAACATGGCAAAGCCGTCGCCCAGATTGCGCAGGGTGTAGTTCATGCCGGCCAGAGCATAAGTCTTGGCCAGGTCCAGAGGCTCGTAGGTGCCGGTGTGACGATCGTAGATCTTCACGTTCTGGACGCGCGGGGTGCCGGTGGCACTGCCGATCCAGACGTTCTTGTCGTCGGTCTGCACGGTGTTGGGGATGTCGGTGTGGATCTCATAGGTCGCACCGGCCACCTGCAGGAAGCCGCCGTTCTCCTTGCCCTCTGCACCGGCAAAGCGGGCTGCAAACTCCAGTGCGTCCTGGATCTGCTTTCCGGTCACCGACATCAGGCAGGCCACGTTGCCAAAGGGGCTGACCTGCTTGCAGGTCTTGAAGGTCCAGTACCCGGCTGCCACGTCGGTGCGGATGCCGCCGCCGTTCATGATGGCGATGTCACAGTGCAGCTGCTCCACCTCATTGAAGTAGGTGTAGATGCCGTCGGCCACAAAGTCGCCGAGGTTGGTCTCGCCGGAGCGGATGCGGCGTTTGCCGGTAGCAGGGTCGGTGATGTAAAACTTGGTATCGGCCACGGCGATCTTCTCGCCCAGCATGTCATCCACTGTGTTGACCCATGCGGCCTGCTCTGCTGCCACGGCGACATCCTCCTGATCGTAGGTGGACACCAGCCGGGTGGAGATGGTGCCGTCCGGGGCAATGGTCATCTCGCCCACGTTGGCAAAGTAGGAGCCGGTCTGGGTCAGGGTGACCAGTCTGCCGGAAGCGTCCGCCACCTGCTTATTCTCCATCACCGTGTGGGAGTGGCCGTCGATGAAGGCATCAAAACCAGTGGTGTGGGCAATGACCTCCTCGCTGGTCCAGGGAGAGGACGAGGGGTCCACGCCCAAGTGGCCCAAGCCGATGACCACATCGGCCAGGCACTTCGCCTTGTCAACGGCCTTCTGCACGGCGCTGTAGAGCTTCTGGCCGTCCTCGCCGCCCAGGATGTCGTAGATGTACTTGGTCTGGGCCTTGTTCATGAAGTAGGCCGGGGTGGACTTGGTAAACGTCTCGGGCGTGGTGATGCCCACAAAGGCAATGCGCACACCACCGCGCACGAACACCTTGATTTCCGGCAGCACCCGCAGATTGGTGCGCAGGTCTACCCAGTTGCAGGACAGGTACGGGAAGTCGGCATCCCGCATGAGCTCTTTGGCGCGGTCCATGCCATAGTCGAACTCATGGTTGCCGGGGGTGGCAGCATCGTAACCGGCGGCGTTCATCAACTCAATGATGGAAGCGCCCTGGTCCATGGAGCCGTAAGCCGTGCCCTGCACATGGTCACCGGCGTCCACCAGCAGGACCTTTTTGCCTGCGTTCTGATAGCTCTGCTTCAGGGCGGCAATGGCCGCATAGGTGAGCTCCGGGGCCTGCTTGTCGATGTAAGTGTGCACGTCGTTGGTGTACAGGATGGTGACCTCGGATTTTTCACCGGTCCAGCAGGCAGACGCAGCCGGGGCCCCGACGGCCATGGCGGCGGCAGCGGTGGTGACACCGGCGGCCTTCAGGAAATTGCGGCGGGAGATAAGATGTTTCACAGGAAAACGACCTCCTCTTTTTCTGGCATTTGATGGGGCAGGCTCTCCCCTGCCCCTGACTGGTTCAAGCATAACACAGAACCGCGCCAAGAGCAAGACAAAACATGCCGTTTTGTTCAATTTTTCTTCCCATATCAGCCGTTTTTCTTGCATTGTGCATCATCACCGCGCAAAAAAGAGAACGCCCCTGCAGCTGTCCCAGCATACAGGGGCGTTCCCATCCGTTTAAAAAGGCCGGAGAAAGGGGGCCTTAAATGGCGTTGTATTCCTTGAGGATCTTCTCAAGGTCGGTGCCCTCGATTTTCTTCAGAGCTTCCTTCAGGGCCAGACGCGGGATGAGCGGCAGGTCCATGTCGGTGATCTTCTTGCCGTCGCGCAGCTTGACCGTTGCATTCAGCAGGTCACGCACGTCGTAGGTGCTGCCCCAGACCTCGGGCACACCGCGGTCCACGTTCAGCAGGGTGTACACGGCCTCCATACCGGTGCGCATGGAGTACTCGGTGGTGAAAATGGTATCGCGCTTGGTCTCCGCAAACTGGCCCAGGAAGGCAAAGTTCACGGCGCCCTCCGGCACGATGTCGGGGCGGTCGCCCATGGCACGGGGCATGAAGAAAGCGTCAATATAGGGCATCATCACCGGCACGGTATTGGCGCTGTGCTCTGCCAGCTCTTCGATCTGGTCGGTGGGCACGCCGATGTGGTACAGCCACTCCATGCAGATCTCCTTGCCGGTGCAGTCGCGCATGGACTTTTTGATATAATCGCCGGGCTTGTCGCTGAACAGGCCGTAGACCCAGACACACAGCTGATCCTTGGGTTGATCGCGGAACTGCTGCTGACGGTTCAGCGTCCAGCTGAGCAGCCAGCTGGAGTCCTTGACTGTAACGATGCCGCCGGTGACGGTGTGACCGCTGAAGGGATCGCGCTTGCAGATCTTCTGGATATACTGCGGGATCTTGTCATCCAGGGTGGTGATGGTGGCACTCTCCCAGTTGGACAGCTCCGGATCCGAGCAGAACTTTTCGGGGTGGCCGAAGGACGGGTCCTGCGCGGCGATCTTCTTCCACAGATCCCAGCCGTTGCCCGGCTTGATGGTGGGGTCAAAACCGGCTGCCTTGTCCTGGGCACCCACGGTGCAGCTCTCGACACAGCCGCCGTTGGTGATGAACAGCAGATCGTTCTCGGTCAGGTCGATGTTGGACACCTCGCCTGCGCGCTCCACGGTGACCGAGCTTGCCATCTTGCGGCTGCCCTGAATGTCGAACTTGACGTCCGTGACCTTGGTGTCGTAGTGGAACTGCACGCCAAAGCCCTTCAGGTACTCGATCATGGGCAGGATGATGGACTCATACTGGTTGTAGCGGGTGAAGCGCAGGGCGGTAAAGTCCGGCAGGCCGCCGATGTGGTGGATATAGCGCTTGATATACAGCTTCATTTCCAGTGCGCTGTGCCAGTTCTCAAAGGCAAACATGGTGCGCCAGTACAGCCAGAAGTTGGAATTCAGCACCTCATCGTCAAAGAAGTCGGTGATCTTCTTGTCCTGCAGCTGCTCGTCCGGGGTGAAGAACAGCTTCATGATCTCCATAGCGCCCTTGTCGGACAGGCCGAACTTGCCGTCGGTGTGGGCGTCCTTGCCCTGCTCCACGGTAGCACGGCAAAGGGAGAAGTTGGGGTCCTCCTTGTTCAGCCAGTAATACTCATCCAGCACGCTGGCACCCTCGGTCTCCAGCGAAGGGATGGAGTGCAGCAGGTCCCACATGACCTCAAAATGGTTGTCCATCTCACGGCCGCCGCGCATGACGTAGCCGATGCTGTACTTGTAGCCGTCGCAGGCACCGCCGGGCAGGGCCTCCTTCTCGAACACATGGACATGCTCGCCCTTCATCTGGCCGTCACGCACCAGATAGCAGGCTGCGGTCAGGGCTGCCAGGCCGGAACCGACGATATATGCGGATTTATGATCGACGCCCTCCGGCTTTTTGGGACGTGCAAATGCTTCGTAGTTGCCACTGGAATAGTACATAGAAAAGCCTCCTTGCTTCGCTTTTTTCTTCCTTACAGCAGTTCAATGCTGCTCTCTATGGCAACAGTATACCCTGCCTTGGCCCGCAGAACAACAAACAAACTCTGCCCCCTGTATAAAATTTAGACAACTGTCCCGTTTTGTTGGAAATGCGTACAAATTGTGACAAAAAAAGCGGAATGACCGCTGTCATTCCGCTTTTGCAGGCGTTTGTTTTATTTTGCGGTGGGCTGGGCCACCTCAAAGTCAATCTTGCCCAGATTGACGTCGGAACGCACGATGGTGATCATCATGGTATCGCCCAGGCTCCAGTTCCTGCCGGAGACGGGGTCGGACAGGCGCACGCCCTCGGTGAGCATCGTGCCGGAGGGGGTCAGGCTGGAAGCCGGTACAAAGCCCTCCACGCCGTTCTCCAGTTCAATGAACAGGCCGCGCTGGGTCACGCCGGAAATGCGGCCCTCGTAGCTCTCGCCCAGATGGCGGCGGGCATACTCGGCCTTGTAGCAGTCCTCGGCCTTGCGCTCGATCTGCACCGCGATGACCTCGCGCTCGCTGGACTGCTTGGAGGCCTGGATCGCAAAATCGGTGTAGCGGATGGCCATGGTCTCCTTGTCGGTGCCGCTGAGCAGATCGGTCATGATGCGGTGGATGGCCAGATCCGGGTAGCGGCGGATGGGGCTGGTGAAGTGGGCATAGTCCTTCAGCACCAGACCATAGTGGCCCTTGGGCTTTTCTTCGTAGCAGGCCTTGGACATGCAGCGGAGCATGCCGGTATTGACGATCTGTTCAAATGCCGTGCCGCGCACCCCTTCCAGAATGGCGCTCAACTCCTTGGGCGTGGGCACCTCCTTGGCAAAGTGGTCGTTGATGCCGCAGGCCTGCAGCAGTGCATGCAGGCGCTCCAGCTTTTCGCCGTTGGGCTCCTCGTGGACACGGTAGACGAAGGGGATCTGCTTGACGCGGGCAAAGTGGGCCGCGCACTGGTTGGCCAGCAGCATGAACTCCTCGATCATGGCCTCGCTCTCGCCGGAGGTACGCTTCTTGACGTCGATGCAGTGGCCGTCCTCGTCGAGGATGAGCTTCACTTCCCCGCTCTCGAAGTCGATGCAGCCGCGCTCGGTGCGCAGGCGGGCACGGTGGGCGTACAGTTCCTTCATGGCGGGCAGCTGGTCGGCCACCTCGGCGTACTTGGCCTGGATCTCGGCATCGGCCGTTCCGGCCAGCAGGGCATTGATCTCTGCGTAGACGCCCTTGACCCGGCTGCAGATGACCGACTTCACGAAGCGGTAGTCGGTCAGGTTGCCATCCTTGTCCAGCCGCATCAGGCAGGAGAAGGCCAGGCGCAGCTCCTTCTCGTTCAGGGAGCAGATGCCGTTGGACAGACTCTTGGGCAGCATGGGCACGACCTGGTCGGCATAGTAAACGGAGGTGGCGCGGTTGAACGCCTCTTCGTTCAGCTCAGAACCGGGCTTGACGTAGTTGGAGACGTCCGCAATGTGGACGCCCAGCTCAAAGCCGCCCTCCGGCGTGCGGGTCAGGCTGATGGCATCGTCGATGTCCTTGGTCTCGGCGCTGTCGATGGTGAAGATAGGCAGAGCGCGCAGGTCCATGCGGCCCTTGCAGTCCTCTTCCGAAACGGTCATGCCCTCAAACTTCTTGGCTTCCTCGCGGACTTTGTCCGGGAAGCGGGTGTGGATATCGCGGGCGTAGAGCAACGCCTTCGCGCAGCGCTTGGCTTCATCCGAGCTGCCGAACCGCATGGCCACGCCGACGCGGTGGTCTTCCTGGCGGCTACCGCGCATCAGGATCTCGACCGCCACCTTGTCGCCGTCTTTCGCGCCGCCTTCGCAGTTCCGCATCAGCTGCATGGAGATGGCCGGGCAGTCGTCCGGCACGAACTTCAGACGGCCCTCGATCCGGCGGGCCGTACCCACCAGGTCGTTCTTCTCGGTGAGTACCGCGAGGATGGCGCCCTCGTCGCTGCCCTCCACACGGGGATGCTCGAACTTCTCGACGAGGACCTCGTCGCCGGGCATCGCGCCGCGGGTGAAGCGGCCGGGGATGAAGATATCGCTGGTCTCATCTTCCAGCATGACAAAGGCAAAATTCTTGCCCAGTTTGACTACTTTGCACAGCAGGGCCTTCTCGGCGCGGCCGGAGCGCACGGTGAAGAACACGCCCGAACGCTGGCAGACCACGGCCTCATGCACCAGAGCATCCAGCGCTTCCATCACCTTGCGATCTGCCCCGCGGTCGCCGCCGAAGCGGGCCTTCAGGTCCTTGACGGTGCAGGGCTGGTTCTGGATGGCATGCTCGATCTTATCGCGTAATGACATAGATTTTACTCCTTAACAACATTCTCAAAATTCTCCAGCGGAATCCTGAGTTTCCCACCTTCTGCCGGAGGCATCCGCACCCGGCAGTGTTTGCCCATCGGGCTTTTCTCATCCGATGCAGGCCCACCCGGCCTGTCAGAGGCTCCCCTCAGAAGAAGAGCTGTCCGCAGCGCAGACAGAGAAATTTCAGACAGAAAAACAGCCCCGCCTTACACGGGGCTGTGCGCGGGTCCTCAAGCCAGACGGCTGGCGAACACACAGGCCAGGACGGCCACCACGAAGAAGACGACACCGGCGATGCGGGTCACCTTGGCCAGCATCTGGTCGGCAGGGGTCAGCCGTGCGTTGTTTGCGCCGTATGCGCCGCCGTTGATCGCACCGGACAGGCCCTGACCGTGGGTGTGCTGCATCAGGGTGAGGACGATGATGACGACCGAGGCAGCAAGCAGGATGGCGCCGCCGACGATTTCAATAGCAGACATGGATGGAACGCTCCTTTTATTGTAAATTTGATTGAGACTGCATACAAATACAAGAATATGATAGCATACAACCGCGCAAATTGCAAGATGGACTCTGCCTCATCGGGCCAAATTTTCCAGCATTTCGGCCAGAGCGGCAAAGACTGCGGCGCTGGAATGGGCGGGTTCCGTCTGGGCGTCCTGCAGGACCACGATGGTATACCGGGGCTGTTCCGCCGGAAAAACGCCCGCAAACCAGCTGTTTTTCAGCTCTTCTCCCGCCCGGAACTGGCCGGTCTGGGCCGTCCCGGTCTTCCCGGCGGCGGTGGTCTCCGGCAGGGCCGCCTCGCGGCCGGTGCCGTTTGCCACCACGCCCGCCAGCAGACCGCGCAGCGTTTGCGCCGTCTGTTCCGAGACGACCGGCTCCGCCCGCCGGTTGGCCAGCGTTTCCAGCGGCTCCCCGGTCGCCTCGTCCAGCGTGTTCCGCAAAAAGAGCGGCATCCGCCAGGTGCCGGTGACAAGCGCGTTCAGCATCCCGGCCACCTGCACCGGCGTTGCCAGCAGCTCCCCCTGCCCGAAGCAGAAATTTGCATAGGCCCCGGACGAGGTCAGGGCTTCCGCCGTTGGCAGGATGCCCGCCGCCGTGCGGAAGCGGTCCGTCAGTTCCGCGGCCTGCCCAAAGCCCACCCGCTCAGCCAGCGCACGGACCCGCTCGGCCCCCAGCACCTGCCCCAGCCGGATGAAGTATCCGTTGCAGCTTTTTTCCAGTGCGGCGGCAAGGTCTACCTCCCCATGCGGGATGCCGCCCGCACAGCGGAACACCTGCCCGTCCACCTCGCACCAGCCGGGGCAGGTGTAGACCAGACCGGTCTCCCCTGCTTCCAGCGCGGCGGCGGCCAGCACCGGCTTGAACACCGACCCCACCGCGTAGCTCTGGAAGGCCCGGTTCAGCATCGGGCTGTCCGCCGCATTCAGGCTGGCAGCCGGGTCTGCCGGGTCGTACCCCGGCACACTGACGCAGGCGCGGACTTCGGCGTTTGCGGCATCCAGCACCACGATGCAGCCGGTGGTCATCATCCGGCCCGCAACGGCTTCCGCCGCCCGCTGGACTGGCCGGGAAAGAGTCAGCTGGACCCCCACGGCCCCGCTGTCGGCGTGGGTCTGTTCCGGCTCGCTCCGCAGACGCCCCTGCGCATTGACAAGGCAGGTCAGGGTGTCGCCCTCCCCGGTGCCGGAAAGCGCCGCATCAAACGCGGCTTCCAGCCCGGCGGCTCCCCTGCCGTCGCCGTCCACATACCCGATGAGCTGCACAGCCAGCGGCGCGGCCGCATAGCGCACGGCCACCGGCCAGCAGGAAATGCCCAGCGGCGAAACATCGCGGTCCACCGTGAGCAGGAACGGAGAGACTGCGTTTCGTTTCTGGTACAGCAGCGCCTGCCCAGCCGCATCGGTACAGGAAAAGAGCCGGGTATAGTTTCCCCCGCCGGGCACACAGAGCGCTGTCCACTTTGTGCCAAAGCCAGTCAGAAGATGGCCCTCGCAGTCATAAAAATTGCCCCGCCGTGCCGGGAGCGCCAGCGTCACCACGCTCTGCGCCGCCGCGCGGGCTGCATAGTCCGCGTGGGAGCACAGCCAGTACAACCGGCAGACCACCGCCGCAAAACACCCCACCAGCAGCGCATACAGCGCCAGCACCCGCCGTCCGGACATGAAAACGCCCCCTTTGGCCTTTTGAAACAGTGTGGGCCAGACAGGGGGCGTTGATGCGGTCATTCGCAGATCTTTTTCACGAGCTCTGCCGCGCGGGCAGCGTCCTCGGCGGTAGCCGTTTCCGCATAGCGGGCGCGGAGGTAAATTTCGCGCAGTTCGGCCTCGGCAGCGTAGTCCATGCCGGAGGCACGGCCCATGATGTCCAGGCTGGTATCTCCGCGCAGGATGGTCAGGCCGTAGGCCTCGCAGTAGTCGAGATAGGCCCGGTATTCCCGCCGGACACGGGCGTTCGGGCTAAGGAAGAGCCCCGGCCACCGACGGCGGGTGCGCAGGGAGGTCCGGCGTTTCGTCATCGGGGCAGCACCGGTCGGTTCCGCCGCGCGGCCCCGGCGCAGGATGTGCCGCACCGCTAAAATCAGCAGCACCGCCGCAAAGAGCACCGCCACTCCGGCCAGCACCCGTGGGCCGTCCATCAGCAGGCCGCTCTCCTCGCCGATGGCGTCCCGGACATCGCCCGCTCTCGATTCATACAAATCACCCATTGCGACCTGTCGGTTTGCGAACAAGGCCAGCACCCACGCAATGGCATACCACAGCTTTTGGAACACCACGACGATGCCGTAGGCCACCACATTGTTCAGCACCAGTTGCAACACCGGCACCAGCAGCTTGAAATACACCGCTGCGGCCAGAGCTTTCACCCCGTTCATCACGGCGCTGCGGCTGAGCAGAAAGGCCGCGCCGCTCAGCGCCGCCAGAAGCCCGCCGGATATCAGCAGGTAGGATGGCGCACTATACACCTCCGGGTCCTGCCGGGTCGTCCGAGTAAACCAGACCAGCGCAAGCGCCGCCGTGATCGCCATGGGCAAGGCTGTGGTCAGCACCGCGTCTGCGTTCCACAGCAGCATCGCCGCACCGAACAGCGGCCAGATGCGCAGCAGCCAGCGGAACCGCTCCCCCTGCTGCACTGCAGAAAGGCCGAACTCTTCCCGCACCGCCAGCAGCGTCACATAGCACACCGCCGGGAGATAGACGAGCTGATCCGCCCGTGCAGGCAGAAACGGCAGCGCCGCCGCACTGGCCAGCGCCAGCACGGTGCGCAGGGCGGGATTTCCCCGGAAACAGGCCGCCGCCGCAAAACAGGCAGCGGGCCAGAGAAGCGCCCAAATTGTGGGATGCCCGCCGAAGCCTGCCGCAAAAAAGCCTGCAAAGGCGTAGTAGAACGCGAGGTCGCCCAAGATGCGGAGTCCATGTAGTGCGATCATACCGGTCCCTCCTCTCCGCGTTGTTGCACACATTCCGGCGTGAGGACCAACAACCGGACCCCTGACATCGGGTTCAGGCAGGCGCGGGCCTCTGCTTCCGGCTCTGTGGTCAGGAAGATGCAGCTCGTCTGCTCCTGCGCGTGATAATACCGGGCGCAGAACTCCCGGCAGGGCTGGGCGGTCTGCCCGGTGGCGCGGCCCAGCATTTCCAGCATGCGGCGGAAATGTTCTGGTCCGTACCCCTGCGGCACTTCCAGCGGCTTTTTCCACTCGTCGCCCGCCGTCACGGTCGCGTTCATCAGCAGGTCGAACGTTGCATTCAGCGCAAAGCGGTAGGACACCGCCTTTTCTTCCAGCATCCGGCAGACCGTCCGGGCCATGGAGTAGCACCGCTCCACCCGCTCCGGCTGGGTATAGCGCGACGAATCCGCATGGACCAGCACCACGACCCGTGGTTCGGTCGTGTAATCAAACTTTTTCACCATCAAGCCCCGCCCACGGACGCTCTGCTTCCAGGAGATGGCCCGCATCGGGTCGCCGCTGGTGTACTCGCGATAGCCTGCCGTCAGGATGGGGTCTTCGTAGAGGTAGCGATTCACCGAGATGCCGCCCAGAAAGCCGCCCATCAGGCCATCCAGTTCCGGCAGGTCGCATTCCCTGGGTGGAACGACGAGCTCATGGAAGCCCCGCTCTGTGCGGGATTGCGTCTTCAGGCCCAGCAGGTCGCCGCCGATCAGCTGTAGCGGCTCCAATACATAGCGGCCCCGCTGCCCGACGCGGACCGCAACTTTGAACGAAGCCTCCTGCTGCGGACGCAGCCAGGCCGTGCACCGCACAGTGTGCCCCTGCCCGGCGCAGTCTCTGGTCAGGTGGTCCATGCTGCACGGGGTGAGCTCCCGCCCCAGATGGAGCCGCAGGGCTGCAAAGGACTTCCAGTGGGGGCCGCTGTTCCGTACGGTCAGCCGCAGGTTCACCGGCTGGTCTGCCTCGGCAAGGAAGTCCTCCGTTTCCAGCAGCCCCTGCAAATCGTCCAGACTGTGGACACAAGACTCCTGTTCCAGCCAGAAGAGCAGCCCCGCCAGCACCAGCGCAAATACGACCGCCGCCATCAGTGGTTCTCCAGCGGAACTTCAACATCGGATAGCAGCTTCCGCAGCCGCTGGGTTGCAGCTTCCGCGTTCATGCTGCCGCCCAGGACCACACGATGGCAGAGCACCGCCGGGGCCAGCCCCTTGACGTCCTCCGGAACAACGTAGTCCCGGCCCTGCAGAGCCGCATAGGCCTGCGCCGCCTGATACAGCGCCAGCGCACCACGGGTGGACACCCCGCTCACGAAACCGCCCTGCATGCGGGTGGCCTCCACGATGTCCATCAGGTAGTTTTTCACATCGTCGGAGACCTTCACCTCACGGTAAGCTGTGCGGACATAGGCCGTTTCCTCCGGCGTGACCACCGGGTTCAACTGGCTGAGCACCGCCTGCGCCGACGGGCGGGACAGCACTTCCATCTCCTGCTCCCGGTTCATGTACCCCAGTGACAACCGCATGAAAAAGCGGTCCATCTGGGCATCCGGCAGCGGGAAAGTGCCAAAGGATTCCAGCGGGTTCTGGGTCGCCAGCACCATGAACGGCTCAGCCAGGCGGCTCGTCACGCCGTCCACCGTGATCTGCTTTTCCTCCATGGCTTCCAGCAAGGCCGACTGGGTGCGTGGCGTGGCGCGGTTGATCTCGTCCGCCAGCACAAAGTTGGTGAAGAGCGGGCCGGGCCGGAACTCGAACTCGCCGGTCTTCTGGTTGTAGAAGTTGATGCCCGTCAGGTCCGACGGGAGCAGGTCGGGCGTGAACTGTACCCGCCGGAAATCCCCGCCCACAGTCCGGGCAAAAGCGCGCAGAAGCATGGTCTTGCCGGTGCCGGGCTTGTCTTCCAGCAGGACATGGCCTCCGCACAAGAAGCTGACGAGGACTTTTTCAATGATGTCGTCCTTGCCCACGATGACCCTGGCACAGTTGGTGACGACCTTGTCCCGATAGGCGGTAAAAGCTGTTCGTTCCATAACGATACCCCTCTTTATTTTGATGAAACAGGTCTATTATATCACATTTTGCATCAGAGGGGCAGTGATTTGAAAAAAAGGAGGCGGAGCCTCCCACATGGGAAACTCCGCCTCCTGCGGTGTATGAATCTGATTGCGCGCGAAGCGGCTTAGTACATGCCGCCCTTCCAAACCACACTTTTGGAGCCGAATCACGAATATCGGGAAACGTAGACTTTTGTAGAATTATCAAGGCCACAAGCCGATTTTTCCAGATTCTCCGTTTTTGCACGATCCACGCTTTTCTACGCAAATCTACGCCACTTACCGGGTGATTGGCGTAAGTTTTGGCGTAAGTTTCGGCGTAAGCAATTCCGCTTCATGCGTCGAAAATCACAGGTTGCCGGCGATCTGTTCAAAGGCTCTTTCAACCGATTCAAAGCTGCTGTGCGTGTAGACATCCAACGTCACACTGGCATTGGAGTGTCCCATCAGGTATTGCAGGCTTTTTACATCCAGCCCGGCCTGCTGGACATTGGTGCAGAAAGTGTGTCGCAGCACATGAGGTGTAATGCGCGGAACAGGTTTGCCGTATGCCTTCTCAAACTTTCCCTGCACGCCACGCATATAGTTTTCCAAGTGCATTGCCACCTTCGGCATTCCGGACTTGTCCAGAAAGAGGAATCCGCTGCAACCATCCACCAGCGCTTCCACTTTCGTGGACGCTCTGGCTTTTACTACACGCCGCAACGCTGCACAAACGGTATCTGTCATGGGAACATTGCGGATACCGCTTTTTGTTTTCGGCGGTGTGACAAAGTAGGGCTTTTCAGCCGTCCGGCAAAGCTGCCGCCGCACATGGATGCAGTGCCGTTCAAAGTCGATATCTGCTCGTGTCAGGCCATACAACTCGCTCACACGCAAACCGGTTCCCATAAGAATGACGATATCATCATAATAGTTGCCGCCATAGTCTTGAACGAATTGCAGATATTTCTCCTGCTGCTCTCTGGTCAGTGCATCACGCACATAAGCGTCCTTCGGCACAACATCCGACAGCTTGAACTTGAATGGATTCTTGCGGATGATGTCATCCTCCACCGCCATCTCAAACGCCGGTCTGACAACGCTTTGCAGGATTCCTATGGTGTTTTGCTTGAAACCGCTGTCATGCAGAAACACGAACCAGCCTTTCGCATCGGACAATTTTACCGTTTTGATGGCTTTTTGCCCGAAAGGGTCAGCATGAATCCGCTTGACCGCTGTGTTGTACGACCGAAGTGAATTGGGTTTCAACCCACGTTTCAGGTTCATATAGCGGTCAACCAGATCAGCCACCGTCATCTCTCCGGCGGCGTAGTCGATGCCGTCTGCCAGATCGCGCCACAGTTCTTCCTCTTTTTTCCGCAGCTCTGTCAGGGATTTAGCGTAAATACAACGCCGTTTCTTGTGGATATCGGTATAACGATAGTCGTAGGTGCCGTTTGCTCTCTGGCTTTCGCCATCCTTCAAAACACGGCCCTTGCTATCCTTGCGCTTTTCAGGCATTTAGAAGCTCCTTTCTGTGAAAAGCGCATCTATAAGGTCAGTGTCAGTATAACACATCAACCATGCGATTTCCACCCGCAGCGAATGAGAAAAGGACGGTTTCACATTTGCAGCCTTTGGCAGCCTCTCAAATAGAATATGCTTGCTCGACAAAGCAATCAAACAGATGGCGCTTGATCAAACGCTTGTTGCCCACCCAAAGGACAAATTTGCACTTATCCTCGTTGGTAATCTCGCGCAGTTTATTGATGCCAATGCCGGAATAAGCCGCAGCTTCCTCCAGCGTCAAATTGCTCTTTTCCCAAATCGGGATTTCTTTCATAGGCAGACCTCCAATTCCTTGTAACCGAACGCCTGTAACCGGGCAGGAAAA
>OGLJ01001503.1_pt1 | contig 18925 bp, 14 predicted proteins | sample 1572801 | NCBI WGS metagenome assembly OGLJ01 (sample SAMEA2581877, study PRJEB24529) | metagenome | biome: Human gut stool | place: China | collected 2011
GCGTGGCCTACTTCAATGAGCTGGACACCTACGCCGAGAGCAAGGGTCTGAATACCCAGCAGATCATCGACGGCGTTTGCCTCGACCCGCGCATTGGCAGCCATTACAACAATCCCAGCTTCGGCTATGGTGGCTACTGCCTGCCCAAGGACACCAAGCAGCTGCTGGCTAACTATGCCGATGTGCCCGAGAATCTGATTCAGGCTATTGTTGAAAGTAACAGAACGCGCAAGGATTACATAGCAGACCGTGTCCTTGAAATTGCTGGCGCATACGAGGCTAACGAGGATTACGATCCGAGCAGGGAACACAATGTTGTAGTTGGCGTTTTCCGCCTGACGATGAAGTCGAACTCGGACAACTTCCGGCAATCCTCGATTCAAGGAGTCATGAAGCGCATTAAAGCAAAAGGGGCAACGGTCATTATTTATGAGCCAACGCTTGAAAATGGCAGTACATTCTTTGGCAGTGAGGTTGTGAATGATCTTGTGGAATTCAAGAAACGCAGCCGGGCTATTATTGCCAACCGCTATGATAGCTGCCTTGATGATGTGCAGGAAAAAGTATACACCCGCGATTTGTTCCGCAGAGACTGATTTTGTGATAGCAGCAATGATTTGAACACATATTTTGCCAAGGAATATTAAATCCTTTATGCACGAGAAAAAGCGCTATACGTCCCATTAATTTCGTTGCTTTGAATTTGCTTAACCCTTTCTTTATCTTCTTGGATGCCATTATCAGCATTTTGCACTTTTTCCAATTCAGCAACGAGTTCAGTAATGCGATTTTCTGTTTCAGAGATCAACCGTTGAATTTTCTCCGGCTCAACAAGTTGCGAAATTCCCATTCCATCAAGCTGTGAAGCCGCTCTACTGTATGTCTGCAGGGCGGCTTCATTTTGCTTGTAGAAGGCATCTTTTAGGGCCAATGGTTTGGATGTAAACTCTAACCAAACAGGTTTATAGGTATGGCACACCTGAAGGCTATGGGCTGCGGCTGCATACGTTTTACTTTTGGAACGAAGCTCTGCAATCTTGTTGCGGAGCTTCATTTCTTCGCGTTGATATGCACTGATTTGTTTATCAAAGTCTGCAGCTGAATGTATACCATTATCAGCCATGCTGCCCAAGAGTTTTCCAAGCTCTTGGGCATTTGCAATTCCTGCACGGCGTTCCACATTAGCGACTCGACGGGCCAAACTGCTTTCAGAAGTGCCAACCTGCACCACACCTCCTAGCGACTGCGCTAGTTCAGCGCCACTGATTGATTTTCGCGTCTTCTCGCTGCCAATTGGCACATAGCTGTACTGCCAACCGGGATATAGACTGATTGCACAGCTTCCTTGCTCGGCGTTTCGCTGTACATAGCGTTCCGGAATGAATAGCCGCTCAATGTGATATTGCGGCAAATGCACTGTCACTCCGCGCAGGCTTATGGCCATGATCTGATCAGCGGTCAAGCTTACGATCAGTGGCTGCGTCAGATTCTCTTCATCGGTTTGTCGAATCAAATCAGTGCCCCGAATTGTGCCATGTATGCCGTCATCGTAAGTTATATCATATGAAAAAGCCGCGCCGATGTCGCCAGATACAGACCCATCAGGAGTCGTATGAATATGGCTGTTATCAATCATCAGCTTTGCCGGATTGCCACTTGAGTCATGGATTTGCAGCAGGACACCGCGCTTGCCGGCATAACATATCTGGCGTGACGTGAGTCTGACAGATGTATCACAACTCTGCGGATAGTTTGTAGTCAATTCTTGATATAGCTCTGCAATCGACGTACTATGATTTGTGTCAAGGATTCCTGATTTATTCTTTATCGCACTTTCTAAGCCTGCGAGTGTAAATCCATCTCCTAAAGCGTCAGCAGGCACCCATGTGCCATCTAAGTCGGCAGCCTTATACAAAAGTTGTCCGGATTGCTTCTTTACCCGTATCTTAACCCCCTCGGATTGCAGCAGTTTTGCAAAGTCAGCAAAGGTTGAGACATTCGGAAGTATCTTAGCTATGCGCTCACGAATAAATAGCTGTTCGGCAGCGTTATCCTCTAAGCGCTCCACGAGGCCGGTATACGTAAACTTGTCGGTATCAGCCAAAGATGTATCTCTGATTGCGCGCCCCGAACCATCCAGTGAGTAAGTCATGTGCTTGCCTCGCTGGCAAACAGAAATGCCCAGTTCCTGTGTCATTTGCAGGAACTGGGCATAATTCGTGGCACGCTCCAAGCAGAAGTTAAGCTTTTTGCGGATTTCAGTACGATTGCTGGTTGTGCGCTTCTTCTGTACGTAAGTAGGGTAGAGCTGGCCTAGCTGTTGCGGGTCTTTAATGACAGACAACTGTGCCTCCATACAGAGCCGATCCGAGATGCTACGGATTTGCTGCGCGGTGCGGTAGGGAACAGTGCGCAGCTTTTTGTAATCATAAAAAGAAACGGCGTTGATAATAATGTGGTTATGTATAGAATCTTTATTGATATGGGTAGCAACGACAAACTCGAATTTTCCATCGGTAAATTCCATTGCAAGCTTGCGGCCCAGCTCATGGACTCGCTCCGGCGTGACAGCATCGTCCGGGGAAAAGGATTGAATCAGGTGGTAGGCAAGATTTCCTTGCTTTTTCGCACTTGTATTTCGTGCTTTGCGTGCCATTGCTGCAGTAACGGAAAAATCAAGCACTGCAGTCTGTGGGGCGGTATTGTAACCTGAAATCAATTCCTGCCCATCGGTTTTGTCCGGATTTTCTATGTAGTTGATTGCATCGCCAAGCCGAACTTTTACCGCATGAATTTTGGTGATAGCCATAGTAGATTCCTTCTATGTAAGAAACAGGTGAAGATTGTCACTCAGGGCCGGGCGAAAAACCTCAATAACAGACAAAAACAAATAGCCACTCTCGCACGCCCACTTGCGAAAGACATGCTTGGGGGTTTGCATAATATTTCGTTGCATACATATTAGACTAGCTTTCGCAGAGCTTTCACCAATCGTTCCTGATAGAGCGATTTCAGCTGTAAATATTCACGTCGCAATTGCTCAACATCATTGGAGGTAACAGATTGATTCGTGTTGCAACGCTTAGCCACTTGGTTAATGTTACCTGAGATATGACTCAAGCTAGAAGAGATTTCTTTTATAACAGAAAAATCATAATGCTTGACTTTACCGGTAAGCAGCATTTCCCGACAAAAAGCCGAAAAATTAGGCATCTCACTTTCTGCCATTTTTGCTGCTACAGATAGCCATTCATCTTCTGTGAAGTATACTGGCTTGCAAATGGGCCGTGTTCGATTAGTAGTGGACAAAGCAAAATTCTCCATTCTGCATCTTTGCTGATTACTATAAAACGGGTTTTAGGGTGTCCCCTAAATGGCGCATGTGAATTTCACATGCAATGCTTGCTAACGTTCGCTTTCGCTCACGTTACCCCTTCGGGCCGCCCCGGCGGTTCTTCTGGCGAAACCAGAACAGCCCGGCTCCGATAAAAACGATGGGCAAAAAGTCCAGCACATTCCAGAACGGATTTTCTGACTTTTTGCTCTCCTGTACAGGTTGAGAAGAGGTCAGCTCCGGTGTCGGCGTTGCGGACGGCGCAGCGGTAGCCGGTGCATTATAGGCTGCCGCGCGCTGTACCGTGGCGTTCTCGTCACGGCTGGGCGTGCACAACTCGGCATCTGGATTTTTTGTGTCTGCTACCGTCAGATGAAAGCTTGCGCCGTCATCGGTATTCAGCTCCTTCTGCTCGCACACGAACTGGTAGCGCTCCGCTGCATCGCCCACAACGCGGGCAGACAGAAACGCATACAGTCCGCTGTCAGCTTCCGTACAAACGGCGGCCAGTTGGTTGGATTCGTATACATCCAGCGCGTATACTGTACCGCTGTACAGGTTCTGCAGGTAGACAATACAGTGTTGGGAAAAGCCAGCGGGTGCTGTCAGATACGAACTGATCTGGGCAGTCTCGGGCAGATAATCAGCGGGTGGTTGGCGCAGCGGCAGCGGCGTATAATAGCGTGTCTGCCCGGTTACTTCCGTGAACCAACTCTCACCTGCAAACTCATATTGCAGCTCATACTGACCACCAGCCTCGACCTGCAAAAAGGTGGTGCCGTCAACCTCGCGCAGCGGCCAATCGTTTAGGGCGTCGTATTGAACAGCGGCATTGCAGTAATAGATGCCCTCCGGCAACGTTACAGCCTGGCCATACTGGTTCAAGCCGTTCAGTACTACAAGAACAGCATCCGTATCATTGGGGCTGCTGCCCAGCGTAATCAGCACGGAACGTTCCTGCAACTCCGCGGGAATATCTACTAAGGATACCGTCACCTCTCCGTTTCCGGCAGCAAGGCAGGGCGGTGTCAGCACCATGATAAACGGAACAAAAAACAAAATCGCCAGAACTCTTTTCATAAAAGCCTCCTTAAAATCCGGCATAGGTAAAGTAATGGCAGCCGCGGCTCTCCATCCATGCGTTGGACATGTTTACGCAGACGCCGTAGCCATAACAGCATTCGATCCACGCGCCGCCGCCGAGCGCCATCTGAACATGGCCTTGCTCACCGCCCGCGGCATAGACGACCCGCAGGTCGCCCGGCTGGACCTCGGCAGAAGAGATTGCCTGCAAATCGCTGGTGTGCCCGTAGGCGGCTGTATTGCCCGCTGTAAAAGGCAGCCCCTGTGCCCAGTAGCAGTACTGCACAAAGCTGGAACAGTCCAAATTCATCCCGACGCTGGCATTACCGGGGCCACCATGCAGCGACGAGGGCTGCCCGTATACAAAATGACCTTGGCAGCTAATGGCAAAGGCTGCGACCTGCCCGCGCGCGGTGTCGGGGTCAATGTTCAGTCCGGCCAGCAATGCCTGCAGTTCTTCAGCAGTCAAAGCGGAGCCTACCGAACGGCACTTGATACCGTCCGCAACGCCGTAAAGCGCCTCCCAGTCCATGCGATACAGCAGGGATGCCCATTCCACATTGCCATAAGTATCCGCGCCGTTCTCGTACCAGCCCTTGAAGCCCGCCGCACCGGGCGGCAGCGTTACAGTTTTCGTAAAGCGGGCAGTGACCGCATTGCCCGCATACGCATTGCCGTACTGGTCCTGCTTGATGACGGTACGTGTCAGCGTGCCGTCGTTACTGCTTGCGGCCAGCGCCTCCAGATTACCCGTGCCGCCGTCCGCACCATTAGGGACTTCGGTTTCCGGGTCAGCATAGCGGTCATAGCCGGTCAGGTAAATGGTGCAGTTCAGATCATAGTGGCCATACTGTCCGTCGTGCAGCTCTCCGGGACACCATGGGATAGCGGTTGCGTTGGAAAAGGTCACGGTATAGTCCTTCGTCATGACCTCGTCGCCGTCGATGGTTTCCACTGTAAAGGTGGCGGTGCGCTCATTCGGAGCATAGAACCAATCGTTCAGCTCGCCCTTGTAGAGATTCGCGCTTTCATCCAACACGATGCTGCCGGTGCAATCCTCTGCGGCAATTTTGCCGTCGACAACTTGGGCGTAGTCATCCGGCAGAGCACACAGCTCTGACTGGGTGGCCCCATCCGGGAAAATGACAGGAAAAAAGACGGTCGCATCGTGTGTGCCGCCCTCGATCCATTCGGGGCGGCTACCGCCTTCTACGTGGTCGTCACTCCATTCCCATATTCCGTTGAGGTAGTGCCCGCATTCTTCGTTGCCTTGGGCACAGGTGTGCGTTTCGCATCGGTACTCTGTGATGGTCACGGTCTCGCCCTCGCTGCGGTAGCCATTGACGCAACCTCCATAGCTGATGCAGGAGTAAGGTGCTGACTCCCGCGCAGTAATTTCCATGCCGTAGGCTGTCAGGGCGCGGCAATATTGGGTAAATGGCACGTCGTCTGTAAAAGCCGCAAGCTCCTGTGAACTGGGCCAGTCCTGCTGATAGTAGACCGCGGCCATCGAGATGATCTCTGCAGTGTCATTGTAGATGCCGTTGGCGTAGCTCCAGGTGACGCCATGCTGCATATTGTTGCTGCGCTGGCCGGTCAGCGTGTCGTAGCCGTAAGGGTTGCCGTTGGGGTCAACATCGTTGCAAAAGGCTCTGCGCAGTTCGTCAGTGGCAGCTTCATTGCGGTATGTATTGATGCTTTCGATAAGCTGCTGAATATCCTCCGGCCTGTCGGCACACAGCGCGCTGGTCGTTGTAGTACCACTCATCTGGCCTAGCAGCCCAATAATCAGCAACAATAGAATGATTGCGCCACAAATAAGCGCCGTCCTGCCGATAGACACAAGCGCATTGACAGGATGAGCAAAGAACCGTGCCACTCTGATAACGCTATGACCGGTCTGAAAGCCTGTATTACTGATGATGCCCGGTGTGCGGCCAGAAAAATCATCCGCACTGGTCGAGAAGGTCTCTGCATAGTGCAGAGCGGTACGTGCACCGGCAGAGCCGATTTGTACCGCAGAGCTTCCCAACTCCATCCGCAGCACGTCGCCGCCTGTGTGCAGGACCTCCTCGGCGGTGCGCGTGCCGTCCTGCACGTCCTTGATGCCCTTCACGGCGTAGCTGCCCAGTATGCCGACGTCCTCCGCAGCAGTCCCGAGAAACGTCTCCTGCATAATCAGTTCCGCCGCCGCGCCGTGCACACCGAGATCCTGCGCGGCATCGGTGGCAAAGTCCTCTTGATAGCTGACCAGCCCGCTTGCACTCGTGATGCCGTGCGCTGCGGCTGCTGTGCCGCGCATGGCAGGGGAGCGGTAGCCGTTTGTTTGCTGATTGCACAGCAGTTCGTAGTAGGCATTGCTGCGGCTGGCCCGGGGCGTGTTGGTGCCGGCGATATATTTCCGGTTGCCTTCGGCGGGAGATGATAAGCTTTCTGCTACATCATCTCTATCGTCTGAAATACTATTTTTCGTTTCACTTACATAATCGTCATTTGATAGCAGTGATTCGGCTTGCTTTTCAGTATTATCCAGCAGTTGCTCGCCGTTTGATGCTTCATCTACCTGATTGTGCAGGCTTTCCGATATGTCAGTATCGGTATGGAATAAAGGTTTGTCGCTATAATTTTGCGTGAATAGTTCTGACATGGCAGACTCCGTGAGGTTATTTTTAGAGATGTACTGGTGTAACAACGGCACGGAAGCTCTGCTTGCAGCCCCTTTCGCACTTTCTGCATAGTGGGTTATATTTCTTCCGTCCGCAATCTCCAAGAAAGAACGCCCATTCTCTCTTGAGATATTTCGGCATACGGGGCATCTGCATCACCTCCTTGCCCGCAGTCCGGTTTTGCAGATTTGCTTTTGAAAATAGAAAAACGCCCAACATCTCCCGAAACTGTTCGCTTTCGGGGCGATTTTGGACGTTTTTATTTGATATTAGGGGCTTTACGACGGTGGGGAATATAACTTGTCGCTTATGGTGGGAAAGCCCGCTGTTTACTGCTTTGAAACAACAAATAGCGCTATGTTATGGCGATATTTTTATCTTGCGTGAAGAACCAAGGTCACTTGATTTGGGCATAACCCATACCATCTTTTAGTGAACACACACTTTTTCCATGTAGCAATCCAAGAACTCCTGAGTTACGCCATGCAAGTTTCTGTGTGTGCAAATATAATACAATTCTTCCACAGAGGAATAAGAGAAATAGCGCGCATCAAGGCATACAAATTGAGGTCTATTTACCTCATTAACAACCTTTTCCCGATCATCGTCTGGAGCAACAATTACATAACGCGTATTAAAGGCCGGCATTGTGTCTTGTAGCCCTTTCATTCTTGTTAGCCCAGACGTTATTCCTGTCGTATGCTCGACTTCCATAACAGCAGGCATAAACCTGTGATTCTGGAACCAGATACAGTCGATGAACTTTGCCGACGGTTCCGCTCCGGGAAATGCAGAAATAATATTTTCATCTCGAAGTGTTGGAACGATTCCCGGCTGTTCAAAAAGAGGTTTATCTTTATATACGATGCCTTTATCGTTTTGTGCAATCCATGTTCTGTATCCTAACTGGAGTCCTATCAAATAAAGTGCAATTTGGATTTGTGTGTGGCGACGTACAACCTCGATATTCATATCTCCACCAACCATCATATTATCGGGAAGAATGAGGTTATCATATGTCACTGATTGCATAGGAATCTCGGATATAGCCATGTTGGGAACATCTTTTTGTGTAAGAACGCCTTGCTGATGTGGTGTATCCGGTAACCAAATTAGGTGTTTATGTCCGTGTTCAATCGAAGATCGTCCATCAATATCCTTTATTCTACCTGGATAGCAATAGTAAAATTCGGGCGTTAGGGCAATCAAGGTTTCAAAAACAGAGCGCGTATTATATGATGCGCCGAGTATTCTATCAATGTTGAATGGATCACCTTGGCTTATCGCATTAGCAACGCGCCAAATCATTTCAGAAGAGATACTTTCAACTTCTGCTCCCAATATGGTTTTACCTTTATTGGGATTCCACCTTTTTATTTGAATTGGACCCGCAGGTAATAGGACATTTTCAATGTGGATTAAACTGGGCGTTGATGAATTGATATAGTTGTAATTCACATTTCTTGGCAAGTTTGCGATTGCTCTTACCAAGTTGTACGCAGTGATTTTCGACATCAAGCATTTCCTCCCGCAAAAAAGTCTTGTATGGTTTGTGCGATTCCTTTTGCAAGTAAGAAGGGGACTCCATTTCCTACGGTTTTGAACTTGTTGCTCAAAGACATTTCCTTTGGAAGTTCAAATTCTTTTGGTAGTGACTGAAGAGCTAACGCCTCAGCAACAGAAAGGCGTCTTGCCTTATAAGGGTGTAAATGGACTTCATTGTTTCCATAGCAGACTGTTGGGGAATATCTCCAACGATGTATTCGCTTGTAAGATTTCTTAGAATCATCCCCTTCATCAACAGTTTTCATCTTTTGGATTCCTGCTCGCGGCACAAAGTGATCCTTCGCATTAGGGTGATGTTCCACGTCATTTTTATCAAACCAATATTGCGCTGTGAGTTCTTTGGGGATACCTGTCGGACATTCTTTTGCGCTATCTACAACGAAAGACTCCGCCGCTGGCCACGGCATCTTCTTAACCTCATCAAGCGAGTACTTAATATGTTTTTCCCAATTAAAGTTCGTTATCGAAAGTCCATAGTGGTTTACCACTTCTTTTTGGACTCCGAAGAGCAGTATTCTATCTCTATCTTGTGGCGCACCAAACTCTAGAGAGTTGGTTAATCTATCAGTGAGTTCATATCCTGCTTTTCTAAGGAGTTCCTTTAGTTCTTCGTAGTACGCCCGATGCTTTGCTGTACGCCATAGACCTTTTACATTTTCGAATAAAAAGAAATCTGGTCGCTGTGTCACAATAAGAGAGATATACGACATAGATAATTTTCCATTGTCGCCATCTTTTCCTCGTTGCTTCCCTGCAACGGAAAAGTCCGGGCAAGGCGGTCCGCCAATAAAGCCAACCAAACTTCCATCACTTCTAGAAAGAGCAATTTCACTTTTTAGCTCGTCTGAACGCGCACCAAGGTACTCATTTACATCGATATTACTATAACCGTGTACGGGCTTGGGCAATTGCATTTTATACCTTGAATACTTGTATGCCTCAATAAACGAAGAGGAAAACTCATTTACAAGGTCTATTTCATACCCAGAAAGTTCAAATCCGAGATCCAAGAACCCACTCCCCGAAAAGAACGAGAAAATCTTCAATTTTTCCACTATTCTTAATCTCTCCATTCTTTAGTATCTAGCCAAGAGCTTTCAATCTCATCATAGGGAAAATTATGTAAAGAGCAAAATTCCTTTATTGCACGCATTGCCGTCATATTCGGCTTTGCTTTTCCAGCTTCCCAACGATTCACAGTTGCAGAAACAACGCCTATCTCTTTCGCGAATGCTTCTTGTGTCAAAAAAGACTTTTTTCTTATCACTTTTATACACTCTGGAAATGACATCTCCTCAAACCCTTTCTAACACAATTTTCCCATATTATAACACGGATATGACATTTGCTCAACATTTTTATTGAGGAAGGCTATACTTTTCGTAAGCATTTTTCTTTCTTCCAATTATTGGGCAGCCGCACCGCGCCGATCAAATCACAGCGGGCAGCCAGATACCGGCGCACGCCTTCGGACTTTTTATCCATCGTGCCGGAGGTCGTTATAAATGCCATAATGCCGCCGACGCGGAGTTTATCTACGGTTTTGGCTAGAAAGTAATCGTGAATTTGAAAGTGCAGCTTGTCATATTGACGGTCCGTGACCTGATACTGCCCAAACGGCACATTGCCGATAGCCAAATCAAAGAAGCTGTCCGGCAGGTCGGCCTTTTCGTAGCCGCAGATTTGAATTTTTGCTTTCTGGTATAACTGCTGCGCAATGCGGCCCGATACACTGTCCAACTCGACGCCGTAGAGCTTTGCATTGTTCGTATCAAAGCTGCCGCTGCGGTGCCCAAAGAATGCACCCACACCCATACTGGGCTCCAGCACATTGCCGCCCACGCAACCCATGCGTGTCAGCGCACGATACATGGCATGGATGATGGCGGGCGGCGTGTAGAACGCCGTCAGCGTAGATTCCTGTGCGGCGGCGTATTCCTCCGGCGTCAGCAGATCCTTTAGCTGCTCATATTCGCTGTGCCAGCTGTCCTTGTTGGGGTCAAAGGCATCGGCCAGACCGCCCCAGCCGAGGTACCCGGCCAGAATATCCTGCTCGGCCTCTGTGGCCGGTGTGCCGCGCTGCTCGATTTGCTTTAGTGTCCGAATTGCATTTAAGTTCGCAGCAAACTTGGCCTTAGCCCCTGTGGGAATCTCCGGCTCATAGGGTGCAAGGTAGTTGGTGGGGGCTTGCGCGGCGGACTCGTTGGTAGGAAGAGCGTTTTCCTGCAGCTCGTGTTCTTCCACCTCGTCGAGGTCTATTTCCATGAGGCTGTCAAAATCTAGATTTGAGAGCACCGCTTGGTTCAGATCATCGAGTGAGCCATACCGTTCCTGCGCGTAGAGAGTATCGTCCACCAGCTTGATGACAGTGCAGTGCTCCAAGTCGGCATACACCTGAATGACGTGTTTCTCATCCTCGGTAGTGGTATAGCCCAAATCGATTCGTGTCAGGTCGGAAAAGTCCGGCTCGGTGATTTCAAATTCGTCCTTGAGATAATCCTCAATGTAGGAGAGCGCCTGTTCCGTCTGCGCTTGCACAAGGGCTTCGTGCTGCTGCTCGGAGAGCATCATGCCACCGTTGCGCAGGTTGGCGTCCAACTGCCGCTGAAACTCCTCCCGGCTGATGGCGCGCCCAAACAAGGGTACTTCCTCGTCCCGTAGATGCACGTCAAACTGCCCGATGCGCTCCACCGTGAATCGGTGGTCATCCTCCAAGTAGACAACGCTGCCCTCGGCGCAAATCGGTCTGTTATCGGGTACGTTGCCGGGCTCATCGTGCGCCACACTGCCAACTTCACGCTGCTCGGCAGCCCATGCGGGATACTGCTCCAACTCCTGCGGCGTCAAAAAGCGCTGCATCTCGATCAGATAGGCAATGCGCTTGGCTGCGGCCCGCCATGGCAGCCTGCGCTCAAAGCGGCCTTCTTCATTTGTCAAAATCAGCTTCAATCCGGCAGGGCCATGGTCCACCCAGCCATGAGCACCGCTTTGGTAGTCCCATGACCTGCCGCCACTGCCGTATTCCTTCTTCAAAAAAGCGGCGTGGTCGCCCTGCGTGGTTGTGAACTGCTGATAGATGCGGAATTTGCTGCTCTCAAAATTGCTGCCCGCTGCCAGAGCCAGGTTGATTTCCTCGTCTGTGATAACGCTGCCGTCATCCATCTGCGGGGCATTGTACTCGGCAACAGGCAGGGCAGAACGAATTACGTTTTCCTGCTTTTCCGGGGTGAGAAAATCATCCTTTTCCAACCTGTCATTTTCCGCACTCGGCGGCGAACCGTCAGGCAGTTCAAAGGAAAGCTGTTCCTCTATCTGCGGCAGTTTCTTCGGGTCAATGGCCGCAATCAGCTCATGCTGTTCAATCAAGTCGTTCAGCGCATTTGCCACGGCACGCCACGGCAGCAGCGTTTCCGCGCTGCGGGTCAGATACGCGCCCTGCCAGACAAGCAGGCCGTTGTCCTGCCTGTGAAAGCCCACGCGGGTATCATCGGCCAGCAAAAGCTCTGTAAAAATATCCTTGTAGCTTTCCCGCACAAAGCGCAGCCGGTCAATGAGCAGGGAATTCTTATTATAAAAGGTAAGATATTCGGCATTAGATGCTCGGGAAGAAGTCTCTGCCGCCAGCAGCTGCGGCAGAAGCGTGGGCGGAAATTCGGGCAAAGCAAAAGCGGAGGGCGATTGCTCGCTCTCCGCCTGTGCGGGTGATTCTGTCAGATTTCGTATAGCATCGGAAGGACTGCTTCCTCCGCCTGCTTTTTCAGGCTGTTGGCTATCTGCGTCCAGCCCAGCGGGTTCGTCCTGCGGTCCGGCATCTGGGTGGTCTGCATCAGCGCGTGCAGGGTCTTGTCCACCATCCGCTGTGCTGTCCGTCCGATTCGATTGCAGCTCGTCAGCAGCGTTCCCTCCAGCATCAGCTGGTCGCAGAGCGTCGGCTCGTTCTGCTCCAGATATTCCAGACGCAGCCTCGCGTAGCGGTTCAGGTACGGGTTCGGCTGGTTCGGCAGGGAAAGGCTCGGAATCAGGTAGCCTTCGCGGTTCTTCGTGTACGTCATGAGTAACGGCCTCCTCTCGGCTGTTCAATTGTGTTGGTGTGCTTTCATTATGAACTGGTTCGTGCGGTATTGCAATGCTATCACGGTTTAGTCGCAGCGCCTCGCGCCCAATGGCATCCAGCATCGGCTTCGCGGCTGCCTGTACATAGCCACCCAAGCAGAGTGAAATCTGGCAGGTATCGAACTGGCTGACATTTTGAAATGCCGGGAAATCCTCGTCCAGAACCGGCACTCCCAACCGCAGCTGCGCCATATACACAGCGCTCTGGATGACCAACTCCTGCATGATTTGCATCCGCTCTTCGGATTGTGCCCATTGCAGCGTGCTGTCTGCTACATTGCGTTCCAGCATACGGCGGGCACGGTCAGCTTCGCTGGAGACACCCTCTTGTGCCAGCGCCGCCAGCCAGTCATCAGATTTATCTTGCAGGAGCAGCGGGCGCGTTGTGTCGGTGACTTCCCACGGCCCGCCGGTGTGCGTCTGGCTCAATAGTGTGGTATCGTCGATGGCAAAAACAGGCTTTGTCACCGCCACACCTTGTCGGCGTTGCAGCACGGTGATGCTTCTGCTGCCGCGCATGACCAGCCGGTTTGCCTTCGTATTCCAGTATTCCATGCTGGCACAGGCTGCGGCGTCGGGCCGCTGGGCGTGAATCAGCAGCTGGTTCAGATAGGTGGTGTGATAGTTGTGGGCGGCAGTGTACAAAAAGCTCTGCCACGCCTGCGGCGATGCTGTGACCCGCACGGCCTCCTGCTGGGCCAGCTGAAATATATCCTGCGGTTTCGGCATCTTGACACCTACCTTTCTAATTCATCTAAATTGTGCTCCTGTCGCTCAACTTCCATATCATGAAGCTCCGGCAGCAGTCGGCTTACATCCTTGAAGCCAACGGCATCCACATACAGGGCTTCGGCCTTGTCGCCGCGCTCCATGACGATCAAATCACTGACGGACAAAGACGGCATACTGTTGGCGCAGGGGCGGTCATCATAATTGAAATCCCGGAAGCACTTGTCCGGCGTGTAGTCCCGGGGCATGTTGGCCACATAGGCACAGTGGTAATCGGTGGCCTTCAGCTTGTTCTGGGCGTAGTCATAATCCGTAAAGCGATATTCGCAAGTGTAATGTGGAATTTGATATATCAGCAGTCTGTCTAACTTATCACCCGGCTGCGGATGCTCCGGCTCAACATAACAGCCTCTTTTGAAGCATTGATTTGCATACTGCTGGATGTGGCAGAAACGACTACCTACGTAAAAGTGCGTATCGTCAACTGTCTGCAAATCTTTCACCAGCTGTGAACCATCCGCGTAGTTTTCAATGATACGCTGCCCGTTGCGCACCTGAAACAACTGCCGCCCATCACGGTTCAGAAACCGTGAGAAGCGAAGTGCGCTGCAAAGCTCCGGTGCATTGGCCCACTCGGTTATGTGGATGTCTTTACCAACATGTACCTTTGTGTGACCATTTTCTTCCGTGTAGTAGTGAGGCCGGATACGATCTACGCCAACTGCCGTCACAAGCTGCTTTGCCATTTCAATGAGCGGCTTGTCATTGCGATCTGCAAAGGGGCCGCGGTAATCATCACACAGGTAGTTGATACCGTTCCGCACCTGCATGATGGTTACCGCGCCATCCGGGTCACGGCGGTCAATTCCAACAGTCAGGCGCGGGTAGGGAAGATTGGTGCGCTCGTTCCAGGTGTACTCGTTGTTGTAGGGCATTTCTCTCAACTGCTTGTAGCGCTTCATCAAATCAGCAGTATTGGAAAAGAACTCCGTCGGAGCTTGTTCTTCAAACTGCTGCGGAAAGACGTGCGACATAAAATCGGGAATCAGGTAATATCTGTACTCTGCCATTTCAACGCTCCAGACTGGGTTGTTTTTCCGGCATAAGATGGCGGGAGTTTCGTTCCAGAAGCTGCATGATGATTCCTACCATCTGTTCTTGCGTGTAGCCGGCGGGGAAGTAGCGAGCAATTTTGCTGACGCTGATGGTCAGCGTAGGGTCGCGGGGTGGTACACTGGGCTTTTGGTGTCCATGATTTCCAGCAGCTTGCCGTGATCCAGCGCACCGTCCTTGCTGGCAGCTTTTAGTTTCTGTGCCTGCGACAGCGAAGGCGAGCAGGATTGGGATTCAATGTAATCGAGGAAATCATTCTGCTCGGTGGAGGTAAGGTAAGATAGCTCTACGGCGGGGTTGAATTTCAAACTGCCGTCGTCGACTTTCTTTTGCAGGTCGGGGACGAGACTGTTGAGACGAACGTAGCGAAAAATCTGGTTTTTGCTTTCTCCAACCTTTTCTGCTAATTCGTCGCTAGAAGTTCGTGTACCGAAATTATTCCCAACTTGGGAATAATTTTCTTTGGAAGGTCGGCCACGCTTACGCTGTGCCGCATCAAGGCGCATCGCATACGCCCTAGCCTTTTCCATCGGGCTGATATGCTCCCGCTGAATATTGGAATCGACCATGTCAATAATCGCCTGGTCGTCATCAATATCCCGCACCTGAACCTTGACCCTATCCAGCCCGGCCCGCTGCGCAGCATGAAACCGCCGATGCCCACTGATGATCTCATACCCGCCCTCGGCGCGGCGGCGCACGGTCAGGTTGGTGAGCACACCGTTCTCCCGGATGCTGTCCACCAGCTTCTGCATATCCTCATCGTCGCGCACCTCAAACGGATGCCCGACGAACGGATGCAGCTCGGAAAGCGGCACCTCTGTGACCAAATCGCCGCTTTCCCGCTGCCTGTCAGCCTCCGAGGAAAACATATCATCGATTGAGGGCATCTTCATCGCGTTCAAAAACTTGTTCTTCGCGGACATAGCCGGATACCTCCTTCGCAAATTCAATGTAGGCCTTTGCACTGTTGCTTTTCGGATCGTACAGAATCGTCGGCTCTGCATTGGCCTGGCTCTCCTGTACCTTCACGTTTCTGGGAATCTCCGTCGTAAAAACGTGAATCTTATTGCCGTAGGTGCTGCGGACCTGCCCGCAGTAGTGGTCGGAAACGTTCGTGTGCTCGGTCATCGTCAGAAGGATGCCCTTCACCCGCAGTCCGGGGTTGATCTTACGCTGCACATTCGCAATGGAGGACGTCAGCTGCGACATGCCCACAACGGAGAATGGCTGCGCCTGCATCGGGATAATGATCTCATTCGCGGCGGCCAGCGCATTGGTCAGCAGCAAGCCAACAGAGGGGGAACAGTCGATCAGACAGTAGTCGTACTGATTGTTGTACTGCTCCAGGCAGGATTTTAGAAGCACCTCGCGGCACATCATCGTACCCATGGCCAGCTCAAAGCCCGCCAGCCGCAGATTGGACGGGATAAAATCCACCCGTGCGGCAGTCTCCTTGCGTCCGGTCTGGTAGACACACTCCCGATTTCCTATCGGCTTTTCGCAGGAGGTCTTCATCAGAAGCTCCGTAATGGTCTGGTCAAGGTCCTTTTCCGGTGGGATACCGCAGTAGCAGGAAAGATTGCCCTGCGGGTCAAAGTCCACCATCAGGACGCGGTAGCCCTGCTGGGTCAGGGCAATGCCGAGGTTATACGTTGTGGTCGTTTTCCCCGTGCCGCCCTTCTGGTTTGCGATTGCGATTGTTTTCATCGTACTTCCTCCATTATGTCGTCCAAACTGATGCAGTGCTCGCGGTACTCCTGCATGTACTGCACCAGTGTGTCGTTGTAATCCTTGCCCACCGGCGGCGGGCAGTCCTCTATGGCTTTGCCACTGCCCGCAAGGTGCGCAATAATATCCTGCGTTCGGGTCCGCCCTGCGTTGTCATTGTCCAGACAGAGGACGATTTTGCGGACTGCCGGGAAATACTTCAAAAACGCATCCAGCGCCGCATAGTCCGTGCCGCCCAGCGCCAGATAGTTGACGCTTCGCCACGGCCCGGTGTGCTGCATGAGCTTTAGAGACGCACCGGACATAGCGTCAATGGGAGCCTCGTATACCTCAACCGTGTCGACCTTAGTGCTGGCCTGTATGTAGAACGGGTAAATCTTCTTACTTCCGGGAATATCACGCCGGAATTGCAGCTGCGTACAGCCACGCAAGCTGCCGCCTTTCGCAACACCCTCACCGTCGCGCCCGACAAATACGCAGTTCGGGTGATTTTTGAAGCTGGTCTGGTACAAAATGCCCTCCCTGCGGCAGAACGTCAGTACATTGGGGTGGATACAGCGCCCACGCAGGTACGCCATAGCTGCATAACTGTTTGCGTCTGGCTTGGGCAGCTTGAAATCTCGCGGTGCTTCCGGTTCAGCGCGCGGCTGCGGCAGGCTTACAGGTTGGGAAGAATGAACTACGCCGCCTTGGATGCGGTTGATCTTCCGCACGGCCTCAACATAGGGAACCTTCTCGACGTCAATCAGATACTTCAGCGCCGTGCGTCCGCGCAGGCCGATGCAGTGCCAGCACCAAAGGCTGTCTTTGCTGATCGTCAGCGAGCTGTGTACCTTGTGGCGGTATTCCTTGCCCACGAGCTTCAGGTTGCCTGGCTCAACGAGTTTGAAGTAGGTCAGCAGGTCAAGTTCCTTCGCCCGTGTGATTTCTTCCTTCGTCACCCCGGCCATACTCTACACCCCGTATTCTGTTTTTCAATCTGTTTTCTGTATCGTTCTAATCAGTCTAATTACTATCAGTCTTATTTGCATGTGATAATCACATCTCCAGAAGTGTGAAAATCACACTTCAAGAAATGTGATTTTCACATTTCTTGATTTATGACGAAACAGCAAAGTTTTTCACGTAAATCAAGCTGGGCTTTCCCAGCCCCTGGCGCTTGCGCTCAATCAGACCTGCATCCTTTTCCAGCTCGAGCATCAGGCGGCAGGCCTTCTGGTTGGCACAGCTCAGGGCCTCCATGATTTCCTCGGTGGTGAAGATGATGTAGACCCTGCTCTGTTCATCCAGCCAGTGATTCTTGACCGACAGGCTCATGCGGTCCAGCAGGATACCATACAGGACCTTTGCATCGGTGGACAGCGGTTTGAACTGCGGGTCTGTGAACAGCACCTTGGGGATGCGATAGAATGAGAACTGCTCGGCCTGACTGCCGTAAAAGTAGTCAAATTGCATGGTTGCTTCTCCAAAAAGCGCGCACTCGAATAAGCCTGACAGAATACCGTGCTTTTGGCATCCTAACCGGGCCTTATAAATAAGGTTGTGTGTGGCATTTTACCGTTCCAGTTCCTGCTGGCTCTGGGTATGCTCGTGGGCATGGCCCCAGGTTTTCAGCAGAGAAAAAATCGTGTTCTGCATCTGCTCGGGCGTATAGCCGGGAGGGAAGAACCGCTGCACGTCAGATTGATTCAAGAAAAACTTCTGACGTTGATTGGGCTTCTGCTCGGTGAGCAGGGTATGCAGGTAGTGCTCCGTCAGTGTGCCGCTCTGGCTCATCTCTTTAAGTCGGCGGGACTGTACAAGGGATGGCGTGGCCTCGCAAAGCTCCATTTCAGCTTGCAGCCAACGCTGGTGCTCGGGCGTCATGTAGGAGATCTCTACCGCGGGGTTGAACGCCATCCGGGATTCGTCGACCATTTGCAGAATGGGGGAGATGAGATAGGTCAGGCGGATGTAACGGTGCACCTGATTGCGGCTTTCATTCAACTCTTTTCCGACCAAATCGAGCGTTTGTGACTTCATCCCAACTTGGGATGAAGTTGCTCGGCCTTGGTGCTTGATAGCCTCGACCTTCATTTTGTACGCAAACGCCTTCTCACTCGGCAGCACATGCTTGCGCTGAATATTGCTGTTCACCATTAAAATGGTAGCTTCATCATCCGTCAGCTCCTGCACACGGACCGGCACCTTCTCAATACCCAACTCCCGGCAGGCCTCGCAGCGACGGTGTCCGCTGATGATTTCATAGCTGCCCTCGGGCCTGCTGCGCACGATCAGCGGAACAATAACGCCGCTCTCCCGGATGCTGTCCACCAGTTCGTTCATCTCCATATCCTTGCGGACATGGAACGGATGGTTGGAAAAGGTGTGCAGCTGCGCAGGGGAGACGCTCAATTCCAGGCTATTCGGCATGATTTATCCCTTCTTTCCTTCCTTTATCAGTCATAAAGCAAAATATATTTATAAAATTCGTACATTTCTATTGACATTCTCGGTGCAGTCAGTTATAATAATCAAGCTGATTCGAGACAGCCCGGTTGACCGGGTGTAGCGCAGTTTGGTAGCGCGCTTGAATGGGGTTCAAGAGGCC